>Ga0307444_1000321_pt1 | contig 23771 bp, 22 predicted proteins | sample SalMarSW160340MG_FD_202145 | JGI IMG/M metagenome (GOLD analysis project Ga0307444, IMG submission 202145) | Salt marsh sediment microbial communities from the Plum Island Ecosystem LTER, Massachusetts, United States - SW1603-40 | ecosystem: Environmental > Aquatic > Marine > Intertidal zone >...
TCATCAGAGATTGGTGCATCAACTGGACAGACCTTAAGACAGGCCTCACACTCTACGCACTCTTCACCAATAATCGCCTTCTTACCCTTGAGGGTGATAGCCTTCTTGGGGCAGTCAAGCACACAAACTCCGCATCCGGTACATTTCTCCTGATCAATCCTCAAAATGGCGCCTCCTCGATAGGTGTATTAGAGGTTTGTTAATCCTTACGAGACCGGAGGTCATCCTCCATAACCGTTGATTCGGGTCTCTCGCCAGCTCTCTCGCGCAGTAAGGTGCGGGAGATCACTCGAGCTCATAAAGCTCGCAGAAATGATTCTCTTAGTGGGGTGCTGAGACAAAAGCACCCCATTGTTCACCTACGCACTGGTTACTTAAACCCACCGGGCAATGACCGTCTTCTCGTCCATGAACATCCTCATAGAGGCCATCCTTGATTTAGCTGTTCCCACAAAGGATTCTCTTCTGGAGCCCAACGGGAAAAAGGCGTACGGCTGTGCCACAGCCACATTCACCGCAACATTTCCTACGTTGACCTCTCTGATGTACTTGCGGGCATCCTTGCCGCTCTGGGTCATGATAGACGCTGAGTGTCCAAGATTCGTCTTGGTGTTAATCCACTCTATCGCCTGATCAAGGCTATCCGCCCTGATCAGGGCTGCCACCGGACCAAAGGCCTCTTCTTTTGCCATTGACATGTCAACATTTACATCTTCGAGGATGGTGGGGCCAAGGAAATAACCCCTAGGGTAATCCTCGACCTTCGCTGTTCTGCCATCCAGTACTATCTTTGCCCCCTCAGCTATTGATTGATTGATCCAGTGCACGACGGTTTCTTTTCCGGACTGGGTGGTCAGTGGACCGAGTTCGGCCTCTTCGTCAAGCCCATAGCCGAGCTTTATGGCTGCGGAAGCATCTTTGAATTTGCTCTTTACCTCATCATAGATATCTCCAATGATAACTATGTTATCAACACCGAGGCAGCGCTGTCCGGTCATACCGAAACATGCCCTGAGCAGCCAGACTATTCCCTGATCCACATCAGCGTCTGGCATAATAACGCAATGATTTTTACCATTTCCATTGATGGATGAGGTCTTTCCCAGTTTCCCGCACGACTCAAAAAGCTCCCAGCCTGCTCTATTAGATCCTATGAATCCAACCCCCTTTATTTCCGGTTGCGACAAAATCTCTTTATTAATGTTTCTTCCACCATGAACCAGGTTTATTACGCCCGGGGGGAAACCAGCCTCTTGTGCCACCCGGCAAACAGCCTCACCAGCTACAGGGTCCTGTCTGCTTGGGCTTACCACAACCGTACATCCGGCAGCCAGGGCATAAGGCACAAAGGATGACCAGGCGTGCATGGGAATATTGCCAGGGGTTATGATGAGAAAAGCCCCCAGGGGTTCCCATATGAGGTACTGATCAATGCCGGTAGCCACCTGGTCCATATGTTCATTCCGCTGGGCCAAACCGTAGAGAGCAGAGCATGCAGACTCGATATTCTCAATGACCCTGCTCACAGAGCCCCTGGCCTCGCCTATCGTCCTTCCATGGTCTTGCGTCAAGATGCGGGAGAGCTCATCGTAGTGTTCCACGAACTTTCCCCTCATGTTAAAAAGCAACGTTGCCCTATCTCGCAGAGGGAGCTCCCTCCATTCCTTGAAGCTTCTGTGGGCTGCTTCAACGGCAGCATGAGCCTCTTCTGTTGTCGCTGTAAGGAATTCGGCAATCACCTCACCTGTGGCAGGATTGGTGTCTTCATTGAAGGTAGTAGATTGGGAATCCTCCCACCTGCCGTCAATGAGAAATTTCAATCTTCCATAATTGCTTTTCACTTCTGGTAACTTCATATAAAACCTCCTTTATAGTTTAGCTTAAGTGTGAACCACTGAACGCTGTTCCTCATCAAGCTCTTTGTGAACCTCTAATCCCTTAACAATATGCTCCTTTGTTAATCGTTCTGCCAGTGTCTTATCCCTTATCTTAATTGCCTCCAGAATCTGTCGATGGTATCTGCATGAAGATTTGAGATGTCCTTCTTTAGTAAAAGATCTATAGCTAATTCTCTTGATCTGATTATTCAAAGATTGTATCATCTTTTTCAACCTTCCGTGCTCAGCTATGGCAGCAGTGGTCTCATGAAAAAGATTGTTCAACTCCTCATATTTTATGATATCAGGGTTGCTATCATCATTAACGATATTCTCCATTTGCACTACAATTTTCTCCAGTTTTCCGATGTTATTATCAGAAATTCTATCAACCGCAAGGGTCACTGCGAGAGTATAAAGGGCAATCTTTAATGTATAAATTTCCCAAATATCGTTTTTTGTTATCTCAGATACAAATATGCCTCGCCTCGGTTCCCGCTTTACCAAACCCTCGGCCTCTAGAATCTTAAATGCCTCACGTATAGGGGGGCGACTTACCCCTAACTGGGAAGAGATCTCCTGTTCTTTAACCCTTTGTCCCGGGCTTAGCTTCCCCTTGATAATCATATCCTCGAGATACTTAAATGTATGGTCAACAATGGATTTTGATTGTATCTTCATGGCTTCCCTTTATTAAATAACTGGATTCATCAAATATCACCTGATCCTGAGCTTTTGAGCGCTATTTTCATGACACGCTCCAGGTTTGCGGGAAGGTCAATAATCTTAATGTTTAAGGACTTATCCGTGCCATTGACTTTTAAAGATTCCTTCTCCCAGGTAAGTAAAATCTCCCTAGACATCCACTACAATGACCTCTATCTTTTTTTGGCATTGGCAATAGGCGCATAGATGAACATTAAGAGAGTTAAACTAATAACTAAAAAACCTAAACATATTAATAAATTGTTCGATCTAATTTCATCCCCTTTTTAATTGCAAACTAACCAAAATGGCCTTATCCTACAAAGGTTAATTAATATATCACCCCCTTTACTTAAAATTTTATCTCCCTTATGCTAAATAATAGGGAAAGCACTCACACTCTTGAAAAACACCTTCGTGTACGTTTAATAAAGTCTTCTTTTTATCAGTTTTGAGTTAAGGGCCATCTTCGAAAACTCTAAAGTCCTGTAAATCAAATAAAGAAGCACTCCTACTTTCCTGATTTGTTCATATACTGTTAGCTAAAGTAAAAAAATAATAATAACCTCAATCCTGCTGATAAAATTCTTTAAGTGTACTTCTTTGTTTAAACGGTAATTTTTTCCATTTTTTTGAATTTTCTAAAAAAATAATAAATCTTTGATAAAACTTCTGGAAAGAATGAGGCGTACATTAAAATCATAATTTGGTAGCAGGCAATAAAGTTTTGCCATATCTTAGCGATAAGCTATTATTGATTATTAGAGTAAAAAGCTGTCTATTGTCTACAATAATTATATTCACACTCTCCTTTTGTCAAGAAAAATCTATTCCAGCTAAACAAAAAATATGGCTAACTAGATTCAAACTTCTTAACTAATAGATTATTGAAGTAATCGAGAAAAAGAATAAAAATTTATTTTTGGAAAATTTATAGAATATATGATAAATATACCTAAAAACAGTATATCTATCTTAGTTCGGTGCATAAATCTTAAAGTTTTGAATGAGGTTTTTTTATAAAAGAGGTGCCCCGATCGTGTTGCATACAGCCACCTGGAAAGAGATTAAGGAAGGACGAGTTGCTGATATCTATTTTGAGAGAACCAAGAAGATCTTGAAGGCCAAAGGGATAGATGTATCTGTTCGGGCAGAGCTTATGGCTCATGGTTTCCCATTAAACTGGCCTTGGGCAGTACTGGCAGGGGTTGAGGAATGTGTTGAGGTATTAAAAGATCTTCCAGTTGATGTCAGAATGATGAAAGAAGGGACCATATTCGGAGCTCTACAACCTGTAATGGAAATTAGTGGAAGGTATCTTGACTTTGGTCAATATGAGACAACACTCCTTGGCCTTATATGCCAGGCATCTGGTATAGCTACCAGAGCTGCCAGATGTAAAAAGGCAGCAGGCATCAAGGAAGTGATAAGTTTTGGCGCTCGCAGGATGCACCCAACAATAGCTCCTTTGATAGAGAGAAATGCATATATAGGGGGCTGCGACGGTGTATCCGTTGGCCTTGGAGCAAAACTCATTGGAAAAGAACCGGTAGGGACAATGCCTCATGCACTTATTCTGATTATGGGTGACACTGTAAAGGCCACAAAGGCATTTGATGAGGTAATCGAGCCAAAGGTGAGGAGGGTAAGCCTGATAGATACCTTTAATGACGAAAAGATAGAGGCACTTAATGTTGCAGATGGGCTGGGTGATAAGCTTTATGCTGTCAGGCTTGATACACCACGAAGCAGAAGAGGGGATTTCCTGGAGATCATGAAAGAGGTAAGATGGGAACTTGATCTCAGGGGATACGGAGAGATAAAGCTTTTTCTGAGCGGCGGCATAGATGAAAGGGATATTGAAAGATACAATCCGCTTGCAGATTCCTATGGTATTGGCACTGCAATAAGTAATGCGCCAGTAGTGGACTTTTCTATGGATATAATAGAGATAGATAGTCATCCTATAGCCAAAAGGGGAAAGATGTCAGGTTCTAAGCGGGTTTTTAGATGTAAAGAGTGTTATAATGTTAGGATTTGCCCTACAAAAAAAAGGCCCGAAAGATGTTCATGTGGAGGTACTGAGGAAGAGATTTTGGTTCCATTTACCTCTAAAGGACATTTACTCCAAGCCCTGCCGAAAGCTTCCCAGATCAGGGACTATGTTTTAGAGCAGTTGAGTAAGGTGGAATTATAAATGTATAGAACCATCCATGGCCCAAAAAAATAAAAGAAAGGTCGCTCATTTAAATCATTTGTTGAATTACATATTAAGAAACAAGCCAGATGAATTTGGCCTTGTCCCGGATAAAGAGGGTTACATAAGCTTGAAAGAGCTTCTAAAGGCTATTAATGAAGAACCCAATATGGCTTATGTGAGAGAATCCCACATTAGAGAGGTTTTGTTACATAATAGAGATAGCTTTTTTGAGATTACCGAGAAAAAGATACGGTCTATCAAGCGAAACTTTACCCCAGTAGACAAGGATCAAGATCGCGTTCATCCTCCAAAAACGCTATATAAAGGAATTAAACGAAAGACATATCCCTTTATTCTTAAATCTGGGCTGTTACCGGGATCAAAAGAGCATATAGTAATGACAAAAGACAAAGATCTTGCCATACGTACTGCACATCGATTAGATCAAAAACCAATTATCTTGGAAATAAAGGCGGAAGGAGCCGCTGAAAATGGGATACCCTTTTTCCTTTTCGGTGATTCTATCTATCTCGCGGATAAAATTCCAGTCCAGTTTATTAGTGGTCCACCATTGCCAAAAGAGCTGCCTTCTAAAAAAGAGATTGTAGAGAAAGAAAGGGAAATCATTTCAGGATCATTTATTTTGCAGGCGGAAAGGGATCCTGATCTTAAGCGGCGAAAAAACGTAAAAAAAAGAATTGAGTGGAAGAAAGAGATGAAAAAAGGCAGAAAAAGGGCAGGCCTTAGAAAAAGCAGGCTGCATTCATTTTTTTAAGAAAGCATCGGAGTTGTATCAAATAAAGAGATAGAGGCAATTATGGATCCAGTGGATATGCTATCTGCAGTTAATCTGGGTGTTCCCCTTTATATGGTTATCTCTTTTATCGCTATAATTTCTATATGTCTCCTGCTTAGTCGGATACAGTTAGGGCTTGCCGTGTCATATCTCTTTGTCTTTTATATTGGATACTTTTACAATAAAACATTATTACTTAAAACTATTGAAGGCTCTATCATAGGAACAGTGATATATGTTTGCCTGGGCCTTATTATTATTATTTTGGCTGTAATCTCTTTCATTTCCTCCAATAAGTAAAACCCATTAGAATGCTACATAAGACATTCTAACGGGACCAGCACATTTTACCTCTAAACCTTTTATTGCCTGAGGCGGATTAAGGATTTCTTATGGCTGAGGGAAAGATAATTGAATACATCGACCAGAGAAAAATTGTGCTCTCTGTATGCCTGAAAGATAAGGGGAACAAGCTACAACTTTTAACCATATCTAACCATGAGGTAAGTATTTCTCCCAAAAGAGCTCTTCTCATTTCATCTGCCATTTTAAATACCTCTCGGTCAAAGGGAGAATTACTAAAGGAGTTAAAAGTAATTGAAAAAATACGAACCGATTATATGACACAAGCATCTGTTCAAGATCTCTGGGAACTCACTCATGAGGAAAATAGGGCTTTCACCTATAAATATCTTGCGCAACTTTCCTTTGGCAGAGATATCACTGATGATCACATATCTGCTCTGGTCAGGGCCCTCTTTGCAGACTGGGCCTATTTTAAGATAAAAGATGGCTCTTTTATCCCCAACAGTCCAGATAAGGTAGAACAAATAATAAAGGCAAGAGAAGCTGCTGAATTAAGAGAGCGGGAGTTAGCAGAAGGAGCAAATTTCCTTAGGGAAATAACAAACAGCAGACATCCGGAGGAGCCCCCCTTAAAAGACAAGATTATTGAACTACTTATGCAGCTTGCCCTTTATGGAAAGGATGCCCCAGATTATAAGCTCGGCAAGGAAATGTTTTCCCGGGCGGGAATAAAGAATATAGACAATGCTCGCCGCATATTAGTAAACTTAAATATATGGGATGAGGATGAAAACCTTGATCTTCATAGGTTTAACATTAGATCCAATTTCAGTGAGCTTGCCCGTAAAGAAACAGATAGTGTAATGAAAAAAGAGGTAGGCTCAGCGGAACGGAAAGACCTGCAAGATCTATCTATCTTTACTATTGATGGACCACATACTAAGGATTTTGATGATGCATTAAGCTTAGAGCCTATTGGGGAAGGTTATAGGCTTGGTGTTCATGTCACGGATTTAACTCCATTTATCAAGGTTGATGGACACTTAGACAGGGAAGCCTATCATAGAGCAAGCTCGATCTACCTTCCGGTTACCCAAATTTCCATGTTCCCGCCAAATCTTTCTAATAATGCATTAAGTTTGGTAAAAGGCTTTAAGCGGTTTGCTATATCCCTTTTTGCACATTTTGACAGGGATTGGAACCTGGAAAATTTTTCTTTTGCACCTACCACTGTAAGGGTAGAAAAACAGCTCACCTACGATCAAGTAAATACAATATATAAGGAGGAACCGATTTTTTCGGCTCTCTATCAATTGTGCCAAGCTCTTAGGCAAAAGAGGGTTGATAATAGCGCCATGCTTATCCCTCTTCCAGAAATCCATTTTGAATTCGACAATAATTCAGGCATATGTCCCAAATTAATAGAACAGAATGCTCCCTCTAAAATTATTGTCTCAGAATGTATGATTCTGTATAACTGGTTAACAGCAAAATTTGCCTTTGAAAGGGATCTGCCTATCCTTTATAGAAGCCAAGAGCCAGCTCAGGAAAGACTGCCAATTGATGAGTCTAAGTATATCTATTATGTATTTCAGCAAAGGCGAAAGCTTCGGCCTCTTTTTATAGATACAATACCTCATCCACATAGTAGCCTTGGTGTTGATATATACACCAACGCAACTTCCCCCCTAAGAAGATATATGGACGTGCTTGTCCAGAGACAAATCTATTCTGCCTTATTTCAGAAAAGGCCTGTTTATGAAGAATTGAGGCTTAAAGAGCTAAATATGGCGATACATCAGGCACTAAAAAATATTGATTTAATGAAGAGAAATCAAGTCCGGTATTGGATGCTTAAGTATCTTGCAGGACGCATAAATGATAGCTTTAAAGCGATTGTTCTCCAAAAATTCAAGTATAAATATTCGATAATATTAACCGATCTACTTTTTGTTGCTGACCTTCCAAACGTAAGAGGTCTCGAACTATCACCAAGTGAAGAGATAAAGGTGGTTGTGAAAAAATCAGATCCTTGGGATGACATACTAATGCTTGAGATAGCTAATTAATCCTATCACATCATTTGTGGATTGTAGCGCTATGCTATGCCTCAACTATCTTCCTTAAGATCAATGTACCGTTTCTATCATATACAAATATCTCAAAAATGAGTGGTCGATTGACTGATTTGCTGAGTGTATATTTAGTGCTGATTGACTTGAACCTCTGTATAAAAAACCGCTGCCCATTCCTATAGTTTACAGGAAGCCCGTCTTTGAGTTGTGAGTTAGGATAAACCCAAACCTCAGATTTATCGGAATCTTTTATGCGGGCAAAAACAAATATATATCCGCCAATAGGTTCCTCATTCAACTGTTTGTTTATAATCCTGAAGTTAACATTAATTGTCGATTCATCTCTTTCTATCTTTAGTTCATCAATGTCCACAAGTGTCATCAAAGATGATTCATCATGATCTACTGTTTCGAGAGACCTTGGACTTTGATCTTTTTTCTGTGTAATATAATCATCCAATAGGGCAATATGCTGTTTAGATTCCTCAAGACTTTTTTTTGTCTTTATAAGCATTGCTCTAAGCTCAGCATTTTCATCTGCCAGAATTCTATTTTGTCTATAGTAATTAATGAATACGTTGGTTAAAAAAATGGTCGCTACAATATAGAAGACAAAAAACAGCGAAACCCATAATATAAAATGGGCGGATATCTTAAATGTCCTTACCTTTCCCACACTCTTAAAGATCATAACTGTCAAACGTTCTTTGATCTTAGAGCGCCTTCTTATATCCTTTTTCCTCTTGTTAGTGGGGTTCATGACTCTTTCTTGGTTTTCCATTTGCTGTCTCTTTGACTCAGTTAAACCGTTTTTCTCTGTCATAGTAGTGATCAGTGCTGTGTATCTCTCAAGATAGTATGGTACGCAACCAAACTGTATATACAAGAGTAATTGGTCTATTGTTGGAATACTCTGGCAAAGATCTCTTCAACATATTTAAGATGCTGGTCAAGGGAAAATGTCTCATCTATCTCGTTATTGCTGAGATAATTCTTAATATCAGGATCGCGTAAAACAAGCTGTTTGAAGCTTTCTCCAGCATTCCAGGCTTGAAGAGAGTTTTTCTGCGTTATTGAATAGGCATGTTGACGGGAACAACCCTTTTTTACCAAGGCCAAGAGAATTTGCTGAGAAAAGATGAGTCCCTGTAGTTTTTCAAGATTCCTGGCCATGGCGTCCTTGTTAACCACTAAATTTCTCATCATTCCTGTCAACCGATTGAGCATGTAATCTATTAGAATGGTGCTGTCTGGTGCAATCACTCTTTCCACAGAGGAATGACTAATATCCCGTTCATGCCAAAGGGCCATGTTTTCCATAGAAGCAATGCAATTGGATCTAACAAGTCGAGCCAATCCTGAGAGATTTTCAGAGCCAATTGGGTTCTTTTTATGGGGCATGGCTGATGAGCCCTTTTGTCCTGAAGTGAAAGCCTCTTCCGCCTCACCAACTTCTGTTCTCTGTAAATGCCTGATCTCTACTGCCATCTTTTCAATGGAACCTGCCAGGATTGCCAGTGCAGTAAAATATTGTGCATGTCTATCTCTTTGAATAATTTGTGTTGATATCTCTGCAGGTTTTAGATCAAGATGCTCGCAAACATATTTTTCTATTCTTGGGGAAATATTGGCAAAGGTTCCTACAGCCCCGGATATCTTTCCATAGCTTATCACATCCAGAGCCTGTTCGAGCCGCCTGATGTTTCGTTGCATCTCGCTATACCATACAGCCAGCTTGAGGCCAAAGGTTATGGGTTCTGCATGGATTCCATGGGATCGACCGATCATTGCAGTGTTCTTATGTTCAAAGGCCTTTTCCTTTAAAACATTCATAAGGTTGCGAACATCATTTATAATGATCAGGAGTGCCTCTCTGAGCTGAAGTGCAAAGGCAGTATCCAGGATATCAGATGATGTGAGTCCCATATGAATAAAGCGTGCATCAGGACCAACAGACTCCTCAACATTCGTTAAAAAGGCAATCACATCATGCTTTACCGTTTCCTCAATCTCCTGGATCCTGTCAACAGAGAAACTCGCTTTTTGCTTGATAGTTTCAACTGCCTCTTGCGGAATCATTCCCTCTTCGGCCATGGCCTCGCATGCAAGGATCTCGACCTGAAGCCATTTGTCAAAGCGATTCTGGGGCTCCCATATCTTTGCCATCTTGGCACGTGAGTATCGCTCAATCATGTAAGCACCTAAAAATATATTGACTATTTATTTTCCTATAAGCTACTTTTCTGATAAAATCAATCTAAATGGAGGATAAAAGAGCGGTTGTATCCACATCCCTTCCTGTATTGAGGTAGCGATAATTTGTTGCTGAATAGTAACGAATAATTTATTCTAACATGGCGGGCGAGACTATATAACTGAGGTAAATGTAAAAAGGAGAGGAGAATGACAAGAAAAATATCTATTTTTTTAGGAATCCTGTTTTTTCTACTATTAGGATCTTCGATTATTTTAGCCTCTGAGGAGCTTACCTTGGAGGAGAGCATTAAGATAGCCTTAGAGAAGAGTTTATCTATCTACGCAGCACAAGAAGAGATAAAGGCAAAAGAATTTGAAGAACTCTCCACAAAGGCTGATTTTTTGCCAAAATTAAGTACCAGCTATACGTATACCCGTCTTGATAATGATACTATTAATGATGCCAAATATACAACGTATCCATATCCCAGTTTTTCTCCAAGGGAGATTTCCCCATTAGACACAAATACGTACCAATTTAATATAACCGCCACGCAACCCCTGTTTACAGGCTGGAGGCTTACCATAGCGCGGGATTTAGCGGCATTAGGGGTAGATACAGCTAAGATCCAAAAAGAGACTGCTATTCAGGATTTGGTATTGAATGTAAAGAAGGCCTATTTTGGCATCTTGAAAGCGGAGAAGCTCGCAAAGGTTGCCGAACAGTCAGTTGAGCTTCTTGAGGCTCAACTGAAAGTATCTCAGGCCTTTTATGATGAAGGGATTATAGCTAAAAATGAGCTCCTGCAAACCGAGGTCCAAATGGCCCAGGCGCGTCAGAATTTGATCAAGGCAAAGAATGGGGTAGAAATTGGGAAGTCCCTGTTTAACAAGTTGCTCAGAAGAGAGCTTAGTCAAGGGGTAAAAATTAAAGATATACTTGATTATTATCCCATAAAGTTTCTCCTTGATCAATGCATGGAAAAGGCAGGGCAGAACAGGCCAGAGATAAAAGAGGTATCTCTTAATGTTATGTCTGCTGAAAAAGCCATAGATTTGACTAAAAGCAGCTATTACCCATCAGTGACGTTAATTGGAAATTACCAAAGAAAGACCGATGATGTCCTGTTAGATTCCAGTCCAGGGGAAGATCCTGATAACTGGACAATAATGTTAAAAGGAGAATGGATCTTTTGGGAATGGAGAAAGAAAAGACATGGTGTAGCGGCCGCCAGAGCCAAACTAGCAAAAGTCAACTACATCTTAAAAGAGATTAAGGATAATATTCAGCTGGAAGTAAAGGAAGCTTATTTATCGTTGAGGGAGGCAGAGAAAAATATCCAGGTAGCAAAAAAAGCTGTGGTTCAGGCAGAAGAAAATTTCAGGATGAATGAGGAAAGATACAAACAACAGGTTGCCACCTCCACCGATGTTCTGGATGCTCTGACCCTTCTCACTCAGGCGAGGACAAATTATTTCAATGCCTTAAGTGAACACAATATTGCCTGGGCAAGGCTTGAAAGGGCTATGGGGATAGGATACAACGCAGAGATAAAATAATTATTTCCCTAGCTTATTTTCTCTACAATTAAATCTTCAACGTCTACGGCTAAGGATCTTTGAAGTAGCTCTATTGATATCACTACCTTGTCGACTTTACCTTTATGCCTAAGATAAAATCCAGTCAGTCCTTTTAAAGGCCCCTCCATAATCATAATCCTGTCACCTTCTTTCATATAGGCCTGGTTCCTCACGGTCCTGTCAGTGCCATGTAATGTCTTAAGTGATGCTATCTCTTCATCTTTTACTGAAACAGGCTTTCCTTGAATACCAAGTATTCTCACAACTCCATACGTCTTAATTATATCCCAGTATTGATTTAGGTTTAGATCTGAATGCACAAAGACATAGCCTGGAAAAATTGGGACCAATATCGTTTTCCTTCGATCTTTTCTCCTACTCATAACCTGCATTTTAGGAAGAAAGGCCTCAATTAATTTTTTCTTCAGCCCGTTAAGGACAACATCTTCATGCCGACTTCTTGAATGAATAGCATACCATTTTAGTTGATTTTCATTCATTTGATACGTATCGGTCATTTGTCATCTAACAAGTGTGTTTTTTCATATACATTAGATTGTTGCACAGCAGTAAAATTTTTTGCACCCTTCGGATACACGATGTAAGGCATTAAGGTGAAATTTTTCTTGAATAGGGCTATATAACTATCGATTAAGCAACAAATGCTGAAGGCTGATACCTGATGATTTACTCTCACCTAATTACATGCCCAAACCTCCTCACGTGAGGCCAGGACCAATAAATAATAATAGCCTTCCCTTTGAGCTTATTTAAAGACACAAAGCGCCAGTATCTGCTGTCATGACTATTATCACGATTATCACCCATAACAAAAATGGAATTTTCAGGTACAATTACAGGCCCATAATTTTCATGTTTAATGTATTCATCTAATATATAATGGTTAGATTTATCAAACAATTCTAAATACTTATCAGCTATAGTAATATTTTCATCCTTATACTTTCCAATATATTTTGTTTCGATTTTCTCACCGTTCACATACAACACATCATTCTTTATCTCGAGTTTATCTCCCTCAATGCCAACAACTCTTTTTATAAAATCTTTCCTCTCATCTCGTGGCCATTTAAAAACTACTACATCCCCCCTCTTCGGTCTTTTAATCTGAATGATATAACGATCAACAAAGGGTACCTTAATTCCGTAAATAAATTTATTTACTAAAATATGATCTCCAATCAGAAGTGTTGGTTTCATAGATCCTGAAGGGATCTTAAAGGCTTGAATCACAAATGCCCTAATAAAGAGTGCCAGAATAAGGGCTATTATGGCTGCCTCTAAATATTCCCTGAAGAGGCTCTTTTTCTTCTTTTCTTTCGTCTGTTTTCTGTTTTCTGTTTTTTTATTCAAATAAAATACCTTTCTTATGTTCGCTCATGGGTACAATGCCTGCCTTCTGGCAGGCATTATTAAACCTTTTTCAATTATGAACGTTTACCCTTTTTTATACCTCATTTGCCCTAAGAATTTAATGTAAGCATTACTTCTTTGTAAAGCATTTTCTCAGCAGAGGCAACTTCAAAAAAATAAAAATTTTGTAACTGTTCGGGGTTCAAAGTTCACGGTTCAGGGTAAAACGCTTTGCGGTTTTTCACATTACCATTACTTCCATTGCGTTACTACGATGGGCGCATCAACCTCTGAACTGTGAACCCTTTAACCTAACTCTCAGATTATAAATGGAGCTTTTTATCTAAGATATTACACCAAAACGTGTGAGAGTTTACGAGATTTACATTACTACATATTGTGTTAATATTATAAATTACCACTATATAGCTATAAATTGTGGTAATTTTACTTAATTGATTAAAAATACTTGACAAATTAATTTATATATGTATTAGTATAGAGAAATTTCACCCAGCATTCATTGATTAATTTTTTTTGGAGGAATGTGTAGTGGACCAAAATACGGTAAAGAAAATAAGAGAAGAACTTTTACTGAGCAAGGCAGAACTGGCAAGAAAAGCAGGTGTTTCTCCATTAACAATCGATAGGATTGAAAGAGGTAAAGACTGTAGAATGGAAACAAAGAGAAAAATTATTCTGGCCCTCGGCTACAAGTTAAGTGACAAAGACAAACTTTTCTTTAACGATATAAAATTGTAAGGAATTAGGCTTCAGATGCCCATACCAGGAAAAAACAGGCTTATCGGGATTGATATTGGATCCCACTCTATCAAGATTGTCGATATTGACGATGGCAAAAGGGGAATGGTCTTAAAAAATTTTGGCATGATAGAACTCCCCCAAGACTCTTTAGTGGAAGGTTCTATAAAGGAAATGGAAATAGTTTCTTCCGCCCTAAAAAACCTCCTAAAAAATTTAAAAATTAAAAATAAAAATGTGGCCACATCTATATCTGGCTACTCAGTTATTGTCAAAAAGATTACAATACCCAAAAGGGAAGAGGTAGGCTTAGAGAAAAGCATACAAAGTGAAGCGGAACAATATATTCCTTTTGATATTAATGATGTAAACCTGGATTTTCAGATACTTCCATCAGAAAAAGAAGGGACAGAAGAAGAGGAAAAAGAAGAATTAATGGATGTTCTTTTAGTAGCTGCAAAGAAAGATATGGTTGAGGAATACATAAGTCTTCTTCACTTATCAGATCTGAATCCTATGGTTTTAGACATAGATGCCTTTGCCCTACAAAACGCCTTCGAGATCAGCAATCATAAACAATCTGGCTGCCATGCCTTGGTCAATATCGGCGCTCAACAACTGACGATAAACGTTATTAAAGATGGTGCTTCTATATTTACCAGAGACTCATCCTATGGTGGATCACAAATCACAAGCGAGATCCAACAAAAATTAAATATATCTTATCAAGAAGCAGAAATGATAAAATTGGGCGCTAAGCCTTTAGAAGCAGAGAAGAAACCTATAATTGAGGAGATATTTTCATCAACAGTAACAAAATGGGCTCAGGAAGTAAAAAGAGCCCTTGATTTTGTGGCAACTACTTTTATAGACGTAAAAGTTGAAAATGTCCTGCTTAGCGGAGGCTCATCCTTGATTAAAGGATTCAGTAAATATCTCGGCCTGGAAACAGGTCTAAAGATAGAGATGCTCAATCCTTTTGGTAATTTAGAGATTAAAGAAAAATTATTTGATGCAAACTACTTAAATTATCATGCCCCAATGGCCGCTATTTCCATTGGCCTTGCATTGCGGAGTATAGGTGACAGATGATCAAAGTTAATCTCTTTCCTTTTAGGGCTGAGAGGATAAGAGAAAATATAAGGCGACAGGTTACTATTTACCTGCTCTCTGTTATATTTCTTATCCTTGCGAGTAGTTATTTCTATCTTGATCTCAACAACAAGGTAAAGACCTTGAGAGTAGATCGAGATAATAAACAAAACGAGCTGGACTCCTTTAAAGATACCAATATAAAAATAGTGGCTCTAAAGAAAACTATCGCTGCCATCGACGTTAAATTAAAGACAATAAAAAGATTAGAAAAAGGCAAAACCGGGCCAGTCAAACTCTTAGATGATATAGCTATGAGTGTACCAGAAGATAAGTTATGGCTCACCACTCTAAAAGAACAAAAGGGAACGCTTATTTTAAACGGAACAGCGATGGATAACGAAACAGTTGCAGATTTTATGGATAGACTACAAAATACAAAAAGCATAAACTCCGTTCAATTAGTCAGAACGAGGCAGAAACAAATACCGGGATTTGATTTGAGTGTCAAAGATTTCTCGCTGGAATCAAAAACATACGCCTTTAGAGAAAAAACTCTCCCTAAAGCAGGCAAAAAGAAATAGAGAGGAAGATAAGGGGCTATGGCAATCGATCTAAGTACCTATTTTTCTAAAATATCCAAATTGAGGATGATACACAGGATCCTCATCTTTGCAGGGACAATTGTTCTTATTGTAGGTCTCTATATTTGGCTTGTATACATCCCGAAAACAGGTGAAATAAAGACTATAAAATCCGAACTGGATAGATTAGAAACTAATATCAGGATTGCCAAAGTCAGGGCAAACAATTTGAAAAGGCTTGAAGCTGATCTTGCCGAGGCCCAAGGAGAATTAAAAGAGGCTATAAAGCTTCTTCCTACTACCAGTGAAATCCCAAGCCTTTTAAAGAACATTACCAAGCTCGGCAATGATTCAAACCTGGAATTTCTCCTATTTAGCCCTGAAAAGCAGATTTCAAAAGAATTTTACGTAGAAATCCCGGTAAGCATAGAGGTGCTCGGAAATTATCATGATGTTGCTCTATTTTTTGACAAGGTTGGAAATCTCGATAGGATCGTTAATGTTGTCAATGTGAACATGATTCCAATCAAAGAGCTGAGCACTACTCTTAAAACTTCATGTAAAGCCACAACCTACAGGTTTAAAGAGGGGAAAAAGACCGAAAGTGTACCCAAAAAAAAGAAATAGCATAGCTATGCTTTTGATATGCGGTATTGTGGCTATTCCTATTCTTTTAGGAATATCTACAGCTCAAGCTAAGGAAAAGGTTACCGTTAAGATTCCTCAAGAGAAAAAAGAGGCCGCTGAACCATCAAAAGAACGTGTGGAGGAAGCAACTGTTACTGTAGACAAGGAAGACAAAGCAAAAGTAGCCTATTTTTATGATCCTACTAAGAAAACAGATCCCTTCAAATCCTTTATTGTTGTGAGAAGGGAGTTAGAGGAAAAAGAACAAGGAAAACCAAAAACCTACCTTGAGACCCTTGACATTTCACAGTTGACCATCTCTGCCATAGTAATAGGAAGTAAGGGAAATTGGGCCCTTGTTCGGGATTCAAAAGGAGATGGTCATGTAATTAAGGTGGGAACCCTTATAGGAAGGAAAAACGGTCGAGTAAAAAGCATTCTTGAAAAAGAGGTTGTTGTCACTGAATCTTATAAGGATATTAGAGATCGCGAAACAATAAAGGATATCTCGATAAAGCTCCCATCTATAGATATAGATTAGTTCGATAAAACAGCAAAATAAAGGAGAGTTGGCATGTTTTATGACAATGGCCTGAGAAAAGAAAATAGTATCTGTATCTCTCTATTAATAACATTCTTTTTAACCTTTTTTGTCTTTAGCTGTGCTCAAGCACCTGTAAAAAAAGAGGTTGCAGGCATAATAGAAGAGAAGCCTACTCAAATCGAATCAATAAAAGTCATTTCTGATCCCTCTGATGAAAAGACAATGATTGAAATAACCAGCTCAAAACTTGTCTCCTATGCTGCCTTTAAATTGGTTCAACCATTGCGACTCATAATGGATTTAAATGCACTTCCTGCCCAGGGATTGGCTGGCCCTGATGTCATTAATGACAGGCTCATAAAAAGTATCCATTTTGAAAAAGTCAAAGAAGGGCCTGTATCAACACGCCTTATTGCTACGTTAATTCAGGATGTGGACTACAATGTGAGGGAAAAGGATAAAACAGTAACATTCCTGCTTTCGGCGAAAAAAACCAGTGAAATTGAAAAAAAGCAGCTTCCTTCTCCACCAGCAGAAGAAGATGAAATGGTAGCAAAAGAACCTCGCCTGTATTTTTCACCTTCAAAAACACAACTGAATCAGATACTCGGGGTCGATTTTTACATGCTTCCAAAAGGAAAATCAAGGATCACGGTCACCACCACTAAAAAGGCAGATTATGATTTAAGCAGGAAGCACTCTCTTACCTTGCTTTTGGAAATAATGGGTGCCACCATCCCATCTGAACTGACAAGATATTTAAACTCCTCCCTTTTTAAAGGTGCAGTCAATCAAATTACACCGATTGTAAAAGTTGCAGAAAAGCAGGTTGATCTGGAAATAGAGTTAAAAGAAATGGTCCCTTACCATGTGATACAGGCGGATAAAGAAATAAGATTAGATTTTAGTAAAACATCTGTCAAACCACCTGCCAAAACAATAACACAGACCAAGCTTGGTAAGACCATTGTGAAACCAACGAAAGAGATATCTTCTGAGCCATTTGTTAAATCTGCGAAAACGCTCCCCAATTCAGTTACAGGTGCTGTTAATTCTCCTTATAAAACCAAAAAATATACAGGAGCCAGAATGACCCTTGAGTTTGCCGAGGCAGATATAAGAAACATCCTCAAGTTAATTGGAGAGGTGAGCCAGCGGAATATAGTGTGGGGGCCCGAGGTAAAAGGCACAGCGTCTATGAGACTAAAAAATGTCCCCTGGGATCAGGCCCTGGATGTAGTGCTTGATGTAAATAATCTCGGTAAAAGAGAAGATGGAAGCATTATCAGGGTAATGACAAAAGAGGCTATAAAGGCATTAGAGCAAGAGGAGGAAGCGAAACTAAGGGCTGAAAGGGAAAGGTTAAAGGAGGATAAGGCCGCACAGAAGGCGGCCGAAGCAGAAGAGCCATTGGAAACTGCCTATATAATTGTCAATTATCAGGATGTCACTGCTATAAAAACCCTTATAGAAGAAAATGTGAAGGGACCGAGAGGGAGATTATCAGTTGATACCGCAACTAAAACCATAATTATTACGGATACAGCATCCAATGTAAAAGAGGCGAAGTCCTTGAAAGACAGGCAGGACATACCGATCAAACAGGTAATGATTGAAGCGAGGATTGTTGAGGCCAGCACAGGTTTTGGAAGGGATATAGGAGTTGAATGGACCGGTAGGTACCAGACATCCAGAAATCCCTGGGGGGGATCTGGACCGAGGACTTATACCTACGATTTCGCTACAAACTTTTCCATGCCCACCGCCACTACAGCGGGAATAGCCTTTAGCAACACAGCAGCTACAAAGGTCCTTAACGCACAAATAGCCCTTGCTGAGACTGAGAATGAGGCGAAGACCCTCTCTGCGCCGAAAATCATTACACGTGATACAAAAACAGCCACCATAAAGCAAGGCACAAAGATTGTAATTCCTTCAGGCTCTGACCAGGCTGGAAACAAAACATATGAACAGGTTGATGCCACGCTCAAACTCGAAGTGACTCCCAAAATAACACCAAATAACATGGTTATTTTGGACATTGATGTGAGTGATGACTATCCTGATTATTCTCAAGCAATAGGTGAAAATGTTCCAATCAGAACCAAGAATGCCAATACACAGATGATGGTTGCCAGCGGAGACACGGTTATTATAGGAGGAATCTATAAGGAAAACACAAGCGATGTTACTGAGGGAGTGCCATGGCTCAGAAAAATACCTATCTTTGGATGGCTTTTCAAGAGAGAGGAAACGAAAAAGGATAAAAGTGAACTCCTCATCTTTCTGACACCTACTGTATTGCCAAGCCTCTAAAGTTTAAACTCTACTCACATAAACAAAAGGAGTGTTTATAATCATAAACAGCTCCTTTTTTTTATCTTAAAAAAATCTTTTCGTAAAAATAGCTATACAATCTTCAGGATATCCAAAAGATTATCTATATAATAATCAGCCTTGAGGGATTTGTTTTTGTATGCAATGAAGGGTACGCCAGAGGCCTGACAAACAGTAAAATCTACTTCAGAATCACCAACATACAAACATTCCTGGGGTTCGATTCTAAAAAAATTAAGAATCTTGAAGATAGGCTCCGGATGGGGTTTGGGGTTTTCCACATCTAAGGATGAAACAACTATGTCAAAATAGTGACTAAGTCCGTTTATCGCGAGAACTTTTTCTATGGTATTGCTCCGATTTGTTGCTACTGCAAGACCATAATTCGGTTTGAGAATATTGAGCACCTCTTTCAGGCCTGGCTCCATAACCATACCCTTTATAAAGGGAACGTAATCAAGCTTTAACCGATATTCCTGAGCCTTAGCCTTGACAACATAAGGAGTACCTCGAAAGATATGGTTTAATGATTCTACTACAGTATGCATGTGAACAAACTCAACATCTTTATCTGTGAGTGGAGGGAGGCCAAAATGGGATAGAATATGGTTATAGAAATTAACATTTGCCTGCTGCGAATCAAACATCACTCCATCGCAATCAAATATAATCACTGATGCACTCATAGGCTTTATAATCTACTAATAGTCAACTAAAAGATCAATCATAACTTGCAATAGGCCGCTTTTTATGTAAACTAATAAGCACTGAGCCAGCTGTAAGAGGTTGAAAGAATTCTGAATCATGAAACGCTTTTTTCAGCAAAAAAATGAAAACTTTTTAACAAGGAACAAATGGAAATAAAATCAGATTATCTTATCATCGGAAGTGGCATTGCCGGACTCAGCTTTGCCCTCAAGGCAGCCCTGAGAAGAAAAGTTACCATAGTAACAAAAAAAGAGACAATGGATGCCTCTACCAATTATGCCCAGGGGGGTATCGCCTCAGTGTTAGACCCAAATGATTCATTCGATCTTCACATAAAAGATACATTAGAGTCCGGTGCTGGCCTCTGTAACGAGCAAGTTGTTCACATGGTTGTCACAAATGGGCCTGATATGATTAAAGAGCTTGTCTCTCTTGGGGTTAACTTCTCACATGATACAACACAGGCTGACAGATTAGATCTCACACAGGAAGGAGGCCATTCCAGAAGAAGGATTGTCCATACCACAGATCTTACCGGGCAAGAGGTGGAAAGAGCCCTTATCCATAATGTGGAGAAGAATAAAAATATTCAGATCTATGAAAATCATATGGTTATAGACCTGATTACTACATCAAAATTTATAAAAAGAGGTCTGTCAACCAATGAGACTAAAGAGACATGCTGGGGTGCCTATGTTCTGGACACAACCACAGGCGAGGTACATACCTTCCTGTCCAGGGTAACAATCCTTGCAACTGGGGGAGCAGGTAAGGTGTATCTTTATACCAGCAACCCTGATATTGCCACGGGTGATGGTGTGGCTATTGGGTATAGGGCCGGGGCAAAGGTGGCAAACATGGAATTCGTACAATTCCACCCTACGTGCCTCTACCATCCGATAGAAAAAAATTTTTTGATTAGTGAGTCAGTCAGAGGTGAGGGAGGGCGATTGATTAATAAAAAGGGCGATCATTTCATGGAACACTACCACCCTTTAAAGGATTTAGCCCTGAGAGATGTTGTGGCACGATCAATTGATGCTGAATTAAAGAAGAGCGGCGATGAATGCATTTATCTGGATATACGTCACCGATCCCCGGATTTTATAAAAAACCGGTTTCCAAACATCTACATGAAATGTTTAGAGCTCAACATAGATATTACTAAAGAACCCATTCCAGTAGTGCCTGCTGCTCATTATATGTGTGGTGGCATTACGACAGATACGCAGGGGCGGACCAATATAACCAATCTCTACGCAATAGGTGAGGTAGCCTGTACCGGGCTACATGGCGCAAACCGATTAGCCAGTAATTCTCTTATAGAGGCCCTTGTTTTTTCACGATTCGCCTTTGAAGACAGCGCCAAGACAATTACTGGTACAGATGACTATCAATTCCCCCATATTCCTCTTTGGGACACAGGTTCAGCAACGGACAGCGATGAATCTGTGGTCGTTTCCCATAACTGGGATGAGGTAAGAAGAATGATGTGGAACTATGTGGGCATAGTCAGGACAGATAAGAGGTTGATCAGGGCTATGAGGAGGATAGAGGTCATCCAACAGGAAATCAAGGATTACTATTGGAATTTTATAATTACTAGGGATTTGTTGGAGCTGAGAAATCTGGCAACTGTTGCCGAGTTAATCATCGCCTCTGCTACCATGCGGAAGGAAAGCCGTGGTCTTCATTATAACCTGGATTACCTGGAACGGGATGACACAAACTGGCGCCATGATACGATTATTTAGGAAATACGGTATAGCAGAGAAAAAAGGAAAAAAACGTATGTGTAGTTCTGTTACTATTGAGATACTAGGAAATCAGATACTTATATTATTTACCAGAGAGTAATCGGGAATCGTATTAATAAACGCTGAAATAGCCTCTCCCGTCCAGTAATTTTAAGCCATGTCATTACAAAGGCATAGAGTAAGCCCAAAGAGATGGCGCCAAGGACACTATAAAGAAGCCCCATAAATATAAGGTGTCCAACATCCCATGCCCACTCAAAACAAAAAGGGAACATATTAGCTCCTTTTGATAATCCCTGAATCTGTTACTACCTTACCAAGAACCTCGACCGGATTCATTTCTGCCTCTTGCGGAAACAGGGGCAGATATCTATAAGACAGCGAAAATAAAAGTATTCCATAGCCAACGGATCCTACTGCAATTCCCCACTCCTGCCAGGTTGGAAAGTAACTCATAAATGTGTCAAATGGCATAACTGGTATGGCAAGTGTCTGGATACTAAACACAAACCTGTTAAACACAATACCAATAACATTCATCAGGGCACCTATAATAAGAAGGTCATTTTTCTCTCTGAATTTTGGAGTTATCAGAATAATTGCCGGAATAATACCGAAAATCCCTATCTCGGCGATAATAAGCCACATTCCATAGGGTCCTTGATAAAAATCCGTAAATGACATCCCAGCCCGAGGAACAACCCCATAAGCCCAGACGATCGTGTCCACGATCTTGAATAAAATATAGGTGGCAAGGAGCCAGCCTGAAATCTTGGCTAACAAGTTAAACACACTCCTTTTTATCAATTCTTTTTTTGTGGCCTTCTGGGCGATCCATACACAAAGTAAGGTAAAAGACGGACCTGCGGCAATAGAGGAATGTATAAATAAAAAGAAGGTCCACGGCCATATAAGAAAGCCCTCTCTAAAGGCAAAAGGGCGACCAAACAGCACACCAAACATCCCGCCCAATGAGCCTTGATGAAAAAAAGAAAGAAACGTGCCTACAGCAGCAAACAGGGCTATTATATGATGAAGGTTACTACCAAAGATATCAATCTCTGGTACCTCCTTAAGTTTTCTATTGGACAATACCAAAGGAAGATATTCAATGGTTAGTACGCCGAGGTATGCAGTGATACAAAAAGAGACCTCGGTCAACATTGAATGGACATTTGCATGCCAGAAAATAAACCACCCCCTTAGTGGTTGTCCAATGTCTACCCCAAGCATTGCAATGGCAGATGAGTAACAAATGAAACCGATAACAACAGCTGCATTGACAACAGCCTTCAGATTTTCACGAAAGGGATAAATAAAAACTTCGCCAATGATGTGAGTCAAAAATCCTGTAAAGAATGCGCCTGCACCAAGGGCAATCATGGAAAGATCAAACACAATCCACAAACCAAATGCAAAATAGTGATTCATGTTTGTCTGGTTCAGCCCTTTAAAAAAACATAAAAAGGCTGACACCAAACCCCAGGCAATAAGGGCGATCCATAGAACCATCCATGGCACAAATGTCTTTAAGGAACATCTTTGAACACCATTGGGGATTAAAGCTAAATCCATAATTAGCCCTTTGTTTTGTTGGTTTTATTGCGTGCAACTGACATTATTTAAATTCCCCAGTCAAATAATTATCTGCCATGCGCCTCACCCAGTTTTTCGTGCTCATATAATATACCTTGGGTTCGGTACCAAGCCTCTCCAGCAATCGAAAGGCATGCGGACTTTTGATAAGCTGAGAAACCTTATGCTCAAAGTTATTAAGGTCACCAAAGGTTATGGCTCTCGTAGGACAGGCCTCTACACAGGCAGGAATATATTCATCCTCCTTCAGATCTCTTCTGCCCTTTGCATATGCCTTTGACTTGGCCCTCATAAGCCTATGGTGGCAGAATGTACACTTCTCTACTACGCCTCTCATTCTTGGGGAAACCTCTGGAGAGAGATATCTATCCATACCTTCAGGGAAAGAGGGATCAAACCAGTTAAAAGCCCTTGCGTGATAGGGACATGCAGCCATACAGTATCTACAACCTATACACCTTGTATAAATCTGGCTTATTGTTCCAGTGTTTGGATCTTTTCTAGTTGCTGTTGCCGGACACACTGGTACACATGGTGGATTATCACACTGCATACAAGGTCTGGGTATATACACGACCTCAGTTTCCGGAAACTCTTTTCCATTCGTTATCATGTAAATCTGAAGCCAGGCTATGTTCCTTGTCTTATCCGATT
>Ga0307444_1000322_pt1 | contig 23764 bp, 20 predicted proteins | sample SalMarSW160340MG_FD_202145 | JGI IMG/M metagenome (GOLD analysis project Ga0307444, IMG submission 202145) | Salt marsh sediment microbial communities from the Plum Island Ecosystem LTER, Massachusetts, United States - SW1603-40 | ecosystem: Environmental > Aquatic > Marine > Intertidal zone >...
CTCTTCATCAATCACATATCCTGATGCTCCTTCGCGGCTGTAAACGACCATGGAGTCCATTGTCCCTGACATGGGGTCGCATATGCATCGGTAGGAAGCAGCCGTTGCATAGTTCTCCATGATATTCTTCCAGCCTTCAAGAAAGGGGGGGCAATTATCATTGAAACACACGTAAAGATAGGGCGTGCCCCAACCCAAGCCATCCGAAAAGTTCACTGGCGGGCATTCCCACATGACCATCTCTTGACCGCAATGCGGGCACACCGGTTTCTTCTGGCGAACCATCTTGTTGTATACATCTTCTCGTGTGAGAATACCCATATTAGCCTCCGAATTTTTTCCTGGTTTTCATTTAAAATAGTACCGTATTGTCAAAAGTCAACCCGTTTCCGAGACGCACTGTTGTCCGGCCGTGCTCGGGCCTTGCGAGTATCCCGGAAATGACGGCGTCCAAGTAGCACCTACCCAGAAACCATATGACAACGACCGGATATCAAATAAGGATTGACACTGAGACTTCGGGAGGTAATAGTAATCGGTACGGAACCTGATCGAACAATTGGAACCAGGGTAAGCACAGACGAGTGGTTTCAAACACGTTTCTTTCTAAGGGAAGAAAGGATTCAATATGAAAAACCCGGGGCAAGCATATCAGGACGGGATTGAGCCACGAAAATACAAATTAGACAGCAAATTCAAGTTCTCCTGCCACAAGGGTAAAGAATGTTACACCCATTGTTGCAGCGATCTCAATATGATCCTGACGCCGTATGACATTGTCCGGATGAAAAACAGACTTGGACTCACCTGTGATCAGTTTTTGGCCGTGTACACAAAACCTGAAATGCTTTCCAGAACCCGGCTCCCGGTGGTGACACTAAAGATGCTCGATGACGACAGGAAGAGGTGCCCGTTTCTAACGCCGGAGGGATGTACCATATATGAAGATCGTCCTGTCACCTGCCGCTATTATCCTCTGGGTACAGCCGCCTTCAGGGAACAAGAGATCGAGCCTACTGGGGAAGATTTCTATTTCATGGTGCGGGAAGCCCATTGCCTTGGTTTTGAAGAAGACAAAGACTGGACCGTCAAGGCGTGGCGCAAAGACCAAGGTGTTGAGCTATACGATGAGATCAATAAGGGCTGGATGGAGTTCATGTTGAGAAAAAAGTCCTTCGGATTTCAGGCAGAACTCAGCGAAGAAAGCCGCGCCATGTTCTTCATGGTGAGTTATAATATAGACAGGCTCAGACGATTCATATTTGAGAGCAGCTTTCTGGAAAAATATGATGCTGAAAAAGACCTCCTCGAAAAGATTAAGGCTGACGAGGTCGCCTTGCTCCGGTTTGGCTTTGACTGGCTCCAGAGCGCCCTTTTTGGGGCGGACAGGGTCAAGCTAAAAGATGGTGTCGTCAAGGCCTATCACGAAAAGGCTGAAAAGGAGGCGAGAAAGGCCAGCTCAAGGCTGAAGGCTCAAAGCTGAAAGTTTTCGACGATTTCAGCCGGTTGAACAGTATCCGCAGATTATCAATTCTATTTGCAAACCTGATCCGCCGTTGTTGCCTTTGAGGTTTCAGCTTTTGTCGTTCACCTCCATCTTCTCCACCAACAGCTTGATATCCTCGGTTCGATCCTTTTGCGTGATCAGGGTCCTTGTGCCGGCCCTAACGATCACAAGGTCTTCAACCCCGATGAGCATGACGGTTTCCTCGGGGTCTTCGCAGAAGACCAGATTGTTTGTGGCATCCAGTGTAATAGGCTCTCCACGACAACAGTTCCCGGCCTCGTCTGCGGATAGGCAGCTTTTTATGGCCGGCCAGCCCCCAACATCCTTCCACGAAAATCCGGATGCGACGCAACACACCTTTTGGGCCTTCTCCATCACGCCAAAATCGATGGAGACCCGGCGAAGCGACTGGAAGGCCGCCTTCAGGGCATCATCCCACCGGGGTGTCTGATCAAAATCCACGACTGAGGACAGGGCTTCGACATGTTCCGGCAAATGCGTCTTCATCTCTTTCAAGATGGCATCCGCGGTCCACACGAACATGCCGGAGTTCCAGTAAAATCCCCCGGATTCAACATATTGTCGAGCCGTTTCCAAGCGTGGCTTCTCCTTGAAGTGCAGCAGTTGGAAGTGTCTTATGCCGCCATCATCGCAAACCTGCACGCCCCGTTCCAGGTACCCGTAACCCGTAGCCGGATAAGTCGGCTCAACGCCGAAGGTGTACAGGCCATCCCCATCAGCGGCCTTGCGAACCGCTGAAAGCAAGGTCTTCTGGAATAGAGAGACAGGCTCAATCAGATGATCCGCCGTGAGTGTCACAATGACCGGGTTGCCAAAACGTCTTCGGCATAACAATGCGGCAAGCCCCACGGCAGCAGCCGTATCACGCCTAATGGGTTCTCCGACGATATTTTCCGCGGCAATCTCGGGAAGCTGCTCTCTTACGACGGAGACAAAGGCCGCATTGGTCAAGACCAGTATTCGTTCAGGAGGCACGAGGTTGGAGACCCGATCAAAGCTCTGTTGCAGCAGGGTCCGATCCCCAAACAGATGAAGAAACTGCTTGGGCGTTTCGTCCGTACTCAACGGCCAGAACCTTGTTCCCACCCCCCCGGCCATGATAACCACCACTAAATTCAAGTCATGCTCGTCCAAAATCATCCTCCAACCGTTCAATATCATCCTCGCCAAAATAATCACCCGTCTGCACCTCTATGAAGGCCATGTTTTCCGTGCCGGGGTTCCTGACGCGGTGGACAGTGCCCCGGGGAATGTCCACCGATTCGCCTTCCTTGAGGTGCAGTTCTTCATCATCGCGGGTCACAATAGCTTCGCCCTCCAGCACGTACCAGTGTTCCGCCCGGCGTTGGTGGCGCTGGAGACTCAGGCGCTTGCCGGGATAGACAACGATGCGTTTCACCTTATGATCCGGCTCATCAGCATAGACCTGGTAGTAACCCCAGGGCCGATGGTCTTCTTCCAAGACTGTACTCATCATGCATCACCTCGATGTCACTCATAATGACGGACCCGTAAAAAGTGTTTTGCGAACGACATTGAGCATTTTGGGAGCAAGGCCCTTCAGATGTTCAGCGTTAAGAAATGCTAACTGTCTGAGGGCGTTGGCCCGAGTCTTAGCATTTCAGCTGAATATCTGAAGGGCCCCCAAAATGTTCACGGAGTGAGTAAAATCGACTTTTTACGAAGCCGTCAATAACGCTACGCTTCAAATGCGACCTCAACCGGATCCTATAGCAACAATCTGCTTGACACAATCGATGACATAATCTCGCCCTTTGGCCCCATTTTCCAGGCAGCCCAGCCAGTCTTTTGGTATCCGGCCGTACCCGTAATAGGCCCCTGCCATGGCGCCTGCCATGGCGCCGATGGTGTCCGTGTCTCCACCCAGGTTGACGGCCAGGACGACCGCATCTGAAAAGCTATCAGTCAATATGAAGGCCCCAATCGCTGCTGGTACGGACTCGATGGCCCTCAGGCTCAACTTATACCTGCCAGAAACGGCTTCGATCGCTTCAAGCACGGAACCCCTTGGGATGGACCTGATTCGGTCTACAGACCCGGTGAACCCCTTGTCTATATCGCTGACCTGGGCTGTTATCGCATCCAAGAAGTGCTCCGGTTCTATCGGCTCGCCTGACAGGCCGCATTGACATGCCAGCCCCACGGCCGTGGCCTGGGCCACGGCACCGGCCAGCCCTTCCGGGTGGTTGTGGGTAATGCGAGCGCACAAAACGGCGTTTCTCTTGATCGCCTCCAAGTCCCGGTAGTAAAAACAGCCGATGGGGCCGATCCTCATGGCCCCACCATTGCCGAAGCTGTCGGTGCCCACTTGATCCCAAGGTGTCCCCTGTTTGATCCTTTCCATCACCCCGAAGATGCGTCGGCCATAGCCCCGCGCGGGATCAAAATTTTTCTGAAATTTTCTTGCGCACACGGCAGGATCGAACTTTCCTTTTTCCAACAGGGTCTCCAAGATCCCAATCATCATCTGCGTGTCATCCGTATAGCGCCCTTCCCCCTTCAGCATGGTATCAAGGAGGCCGAATCGATGATAAATCGCCCTGTGAGGCCAACCTTCCACGGGTTCGCCCAGGGCATCGCCCACAAAGGTGCCCATGGCTGAACCCAGGAATCTGTCCAGCAGTGGCTTCTTGTTTGGATGTCTCGCCATCGTCTCCCTGTAACGGCCGGGCCGTAGGCCATAGCGTGGTGACTTCTCAATAACTTGGGGCGACAGGTAGTTAAATTTGGAAATGTCTGACTGTCTGAGCACATTAGTGAGCCTTAAGAAAAAAGGGGCTTTCTGATCCTTTTATAAAGGCTTATGAATTTGAAGCTCCCTGTAGCAAGCTACAGGGAATCTTCGACCGTAAGGAACGCTGACTGTTTTAGATACGCTCGCTAACCCCGCAGCAAGCTACGGGGAATGCGCTCGCTTTTTCGGTTCAAGTCTAAGGACCGGTTCTTAACGTCATCAATACCCCTTTTTCTTTAGGCTCACTTATAGCGAGTTTCAGATGTTTCCAAATTTAATTGCCTGTCGGCGGACTTAATCTCAGCCGATTCCCCCGAACCTGTTGAGAAGTTACATGCGTGGTGCAGTAAATCAAAATACCAGAAAAAGGCGCTTCATGCCAGTGCTTTGGCAGCACCAAGCACCATGTCCACCGACACCCCGGTGAGACATTGAGGCGAATTGCAGTTTGCGTCTTGCGTCTCAAAACACGGGGCACAGTCTTCAGCACCTCTTAGGACCCTGACCGCCCTGCCCCGCGGGGCCCATCTCCGGGGGTTCGACGGTCCGAAGATGCCCACCGTGGCAACGCCCATAACGGCAGCCAGGTGGGCCAGGCCTGAATCATTGCCGATAAAACACCGGGCGGATTTCACGAAAGTCATCACCTCAGAAAGATTTTTAATCTGATGGATTTGAAATTGTCCTTGCGCCCGTTTTTCCACAAGGGGCAGAAGGTCTGACTCGGCTGGGCCTATGAGAAAAACCACGCCTGCACCACCCATCTCTCTCATGGCGTGAGCCACTGTCATGAAACTGTCCAGGGCCCAGCGTTTTCTCCGGCTCCCCGCACCGGGGTGGATGAGCACCAAATCCTGTTCTCGAAGGCTTGGAGCTTTCTCCGCGACTTGATGCCAAGAGGATGATCCATGGGCTCCGATTCTCGATCTTCGATCTCCCACCCCGGATACCCATATTTCGCAAGCACTGCTGTCTCTTAACAACCCGTTAGCCTGCATTTGCCTTGTGAGATGGTCGGCCACATGGATTTCCTCCCCTGCCGGCGGCCGAGGGGTGATCCTGTAAGTTTGCCCTCTGTGATGTTGCCTGATGTGATGACTCATCTCATCTGAGAAACCAATCAAGACGATGGCGTCATAATCGTCTATGAATGCCTTCATGTCCCAAGGCAGCTCTTTGGCAAACAAGCCGCAGAACCGGGCGCTTTCAACAGCAAAATGGACGGCCACGACCTGCAGATCACGGGCGACCTTGCCAACCTGATCTTTGCACAAAATGGCTAAACGAGCCCCTCTTTCCCGGTTCAGGGCCACAAGGGAAGGAAAGCTGAGGATCACATCACCAAGGGCTCCTTGATGAATGACCAGCACTTTTTCTGTCATGGTCTAATATCTGTTCGTCCGAGGACCTTGGCAGCGAGGCACGCCAAAGCCTCGCAGAATCTTTGTAAGCGTTGGCTTCACATCCACAATGACATTGACACGGTTACACCTAATCACCAGGATAGGGGGTGTCAACAACAATTGGAAATCCGATGGGGTTTCCCCGACTTGGGATTTTCCCTTTCAATTGCCGGAGTGAAATGATAGCCATTTCGGAGATATCTATTTGAGGCAGGACAACTTGGCGTATGGAAAAAAAGCTTTACGGGGTCTCACTGGGTGATGCTGGGCTGGCAGCCATTTCCGGGCTTCTGCTGACGGCCTCCTTTCCCAAGGTGGATTGGGGATGGCTCGCCTGGATCGCCTTGGTCCCCCTTTTTTATGCCATCAAGGCGAACCCCCCACTGGCCGCTTTAAAGCTCGGATTCCTCACAGGTCTGGTCCACTACACGACCCTTCTGTACTGGATGATTGGGGTCATGGCGACCTATGGCCAACTGCCCATGATCCTGTGCGGGACCATCCTCGCCTTGCTTGTGGTCTATCTCAGTCTTTATCCCGCAGCCTTTTCCGTGCTGTTCAGTCGGTGCCGGGCAGCCTCTCGTCTTCATCTCTGGTGCGCTCCTTTTTTCTGGGCAGGGCTGGAATATGTCAGGGCTTATTTCCTTTCCGGTTTCCCCTGGGAAAACCTGGGCTGTTCGCAATATAACCGGTTGCACCTCATCCAGATTTCGGATATATTTGGTGTCTATGGGTTATCGGCCCTTGTTGTGGCTGTCAATGCCATGCTCTTTGAACTGTGCGATACAGCGAAACGGAAAAGGGCCTTTGCGTGGAAGCCGACGTTGGCCACGGCGGTGGTCATGACCGCTTTTGTTGCATATGGCACGTGGCGCATAGCAAGGGTTGACAGGGACGCCGAATCCGCACCCAGACGAAGCGTATCAGTGGCGCAGGGCGATATTGATCAGTCTGTGAAGTGGGTTGCCTCATTTCAAGGCGAAACCTTAAGGCGCTACGGGAAGCTATCTCTTGAAGCGTTACAGGACCGGCCGGACCTGATCATTTGGCCGGAGACGGCCCTCCCGTTTTACTTCTTGCACGACAAGGCGTTGTCCGAACAGGTGTTGGACTTGGTGCGTCGTTGCGGGGTTTTCTTTTTGGTGGGAAGCCCCTCTTTTCGCTCACATGGATCAGAGATTCACTATTACAACAGCGCCTTCTTGCTTGGCCCGTCCGGCGACGTTTTGGGCCAATATGACAAGGTCCACCTGGTACCTTACGGGGAATACGTTCCGCTGAAGAGGTTCTTTCCCTTCCTGGGAAAAATTGTGGAAGCCGTAGGCAATTTTGAATCGGGCGAAGAGGGTCAGGTGTTGTCCTTGAACACGGAAAAGCTGGGCGTCCTGATCTGTTTTGAAGCGATCTTTTCACCGCTTGCCCGGGCAATGGTGCAAAACGGTGCCCAGCTCTTGGTCAACATCACAAATGATGCCTGGTTCGGTACCTCCAGCGCCCCATACCAGCACCTTTCCATGGTGGTGTTTCGGGCGGTCGAGAATCACCGGGCGGTGGCGAGAGCGGCTAACACGGGGATCAGCGCCTTCATCGACCCCGTGGGCAGGCTGCTCGAAGAAACCCCGTTGTTCCAAGAGGCCGTTCGAACCCGCACAATGCCCATGTTGGACAACAAGACTTTCTATACATCCCACGGTGATCTTTTTGCCATGGGCTGTGTTCTGATCAGTTTGATCCTGTGTGTCGGCGCGTTTCGGAACCGACCGTTTTTCAACATGCCCTAGGGGCCTGTCGGAGAACCCCATTTTCGGAGGCTGTTGGAAAATGTTCAGATGCAAGGCATCCGAGATTCTTAGGAATGAGGCGTACTTATCGGTACGCCGCAGTGACGAAGAATGAGGATAACGCCGCAGATGGACGTTTTCCGACAGCCTCCTAGAACGGCTCCCGAATTGCGGGACTTTCAACAGGGTGAACCCGCCCTGAGCAGCACGAAGGAGGCACTGTCATGTCACTCGAATTAAAGGCTAAAATCGAATCTCTTCAGAACAGAATGGAACAGCTCAGGGGTTATCTTTGACATAGACGAAAAAAAGAAGCGCCTCGCTGAAATTGAGGCGATCATATCTGAAAAGAGCTTTTGGGATGCTCCGGAGGAGACGACAGAAGTCCTGAAAGAAAGGACCGCCTTTTCCGAAAGCGTTCAGGCCTGGCAAAAGCTGCGCAATGAGCTTGAGGATGCCGCCGTTCTTCTGGATCTGGCGATAGAGGAGGAGGAGGAGGAGGCCGACACGATACGCGAAGTGTCGGGTGCCGTGAGTGCGGTGGAAGAGGCTGTTGACCGGATGGCCATTGCCCGGATGCTCAACGGCAAGGATGATGATAAGAATGCCATCGTCTCGATTAACGCCGGCGCAGGAGGAACCGAGGCCCAGGACTGGGCCGAGATGCTCTTTCGCATGTATGTTCGGTGGGCCGAGCGAAAGACCTACACAACGACGGTCGTGGATTTCCAGCCCGGGGAAGAGGCCGGCATCAAGAGTGTGACCTTCATTGCCCGCGGTCCCTATGCATATGGCTACCTGAAAGGTGAAACCGGGATCCATCGGTTAGTGCGGCTGTCGCCTTTTGATACCAACAGGCGACGCCACACCTCTTTTGCCTCGGTATCCGTCTATCCGGAAGTCAGTGAAGAGGTTGTCATCGAGATAGACGAAAAGGACCTGCGCATCGAGACCTTTCGCGCCCGGGGAGCCGGCGGCCAGCATGTGAACAAGACCAGTTCCGCGGTTCGCCTGACCCATGTACCAACCGGCATCGTGGTACAATGTCAGCAGGAATCCTCCCAGCACCGGAACAGGGCGATCGCGATGAAAGTTTTGAAATCGCGGCTCTACGAACACGAAGAAGAGAAAAGGGCGGCCGATAAGCGGGCAGACTATCAGAAAAAGGATGAGATTGCATGGGGGAGTCAGATCAGATCATATACGCTCCATCCATACCAGATGGTCAAAGATCATCGCATCGGCCTTGACATAGGAAATGTCAATGATGTCCTGGACGGCAACTTGGATCCCTTTATCGAGGGGGTCCTTCTGGCCAGGAGGTAATTTCCCAACCGAATCTGCGTTTTTACTGACCAAGCCAATCTGAGCAACTACCGAGGGGGGCTTATGGCTAAAATACTCGTTGTTGATGACGAAAAAAGCATTAGGGCCCTCTGTGCTGAGGAATTGGGCGAGGAGGGTTACGAGGTCATAACAACCGGCGAAGGCAAGAAAGTCATGGAACTCATTGCTTCCGACCGACCGTCTGCCGTGCTGCTGGACATCCGCATGGAAGACTGCGACGGGCTGGATCTGCTTCAGGAAATACGCAACGCTTACCCTGATTTGCCGATTATTCTGAATACCGCCTATGATTCCTACAGGGAGGACGTAAAGTCGATTGCCGCGGACTATTACGTCGTTAAGTCCTATGATCTTTCTGAGCTGAAAGCCAGGCTTGCCGCGGTCATCAAGAAGGAAGACCGATCATGAAGGCGATTTTCAAGTATAATGTGCTGGCCAAGCTTCCCGAGAGTTTGCAGCCTCTGGGGAGACTTGCTTACAATGTGTGGTTCAGCTGGCATCATGATATCGCCGATCTGTTCAAGCGGTTGGACAGTGAGCTCTGGGAGGCTTCCCAACATAATCCAGTCTACATGCTGGGATCTGTCAGCCAACAACGCCTGGAGGAGTTGGGAGCGGATCGGGACTTTCTGGCCCGGATGGACCGAGCGCATCAGGACCTGGAAAGGTACCTTTCGGTCAAGCCTTCCTGGGGCGATGACGCCCAGGATCTTAAAGGTTTCTGTGTTGCCTATTTTTCGGCGGAATTTGGCGTGGCCCAGTGCTTGCCCATCTATTCCGGGGGCCTGGGCATCCTTGCAGGCGATTATTTGAAGTCTGCAAGCGACTTGAATTTTCCCTCGGTCGGTGTCGGCCTCTTCTATTACGAAGGCTATTTTCAGCAATACCTCAGTGCCGACGGGTGGCAGCAGGAAGCCTATCCTGAACACGATGTTTCTGCCATGCCGCTGACCCTTATGAAAGATGAAAACGGCCAGCCCGTCATGGTAGAAGTGGACATCCGTGGCCAACTGGTCAAGATCCAGATATGGCGGGTCATGGTGGGACGGGTCCCCCTGTTCTTGCTGGACACCAACGTGCAGGAGAATCCGCCCGAACATCGCCACATTACCTCCAGGCTGTATGGCGGGGACTGGGACATGCGAGTCCGCCAGGAGATTGTGCTTGGTATTGGGGGCGTTCGGGCACTCCGTGCCCTGGGCGTAGAGGCCTGTGTATACCACATGAATGAAGGCCATTCTGCCTTTTCTGCCTTGGAACGTATTCGTATCCTCAAAGACGAGCAAGGTCTGTCCTTTGATGCAGCCAGGGAGTTTGTAATTGCCACCAATGCGTTTACGACCCACACGCCCGTGCCCGCAGGAAACGACATGTTTTCGCCGGATCTCATACGGACCTATTTTGAAGGTCTGGTGCACTCTTTCGGCATCGCCTTTAGGGTCTTCTTGGGATTTGGTCGGCAGGAACCCATGAACGAGGGAGAACCCTTTTCCATGACGGTGCTCGCTTTGAGGTTGTCGGCCCATGCCAATGGGGTGAGCCGGCTGCACGCCGGCATTTCCCGCAAGATGTGGCACGGAATCTGGCCAAAGAACCCCGTGGAGGACATTCCTATCTACGCCATCACCAACGGAGTCCACATCCCGTCATGGATTTCGAAAGACATGGCCGAACTCTTTGACCAATATCCGGGACCAAACTGGGTCGAAGACCCGGACAGCGACAACGTGTGGAAGGAGATCGCGCAGATTCCAGACTCGGAATTGTGGCAGATCCATAAAAGGCAACGAGAACGCCTGGTGGCCTTTACGAGACATCGGTTGCATGCGCGGCTCAAGGGCCGTGGGGCATCCACCCGAGACCTTCAGGCCGCCCTCCAAGTGCTTGACCCTGAGATCCTTACGATTGGATTTGCCCGTCGTTTCGCAGAGTACAAGCGGGCCACGCTGATCCTGAAAGACGAGGACCGCCTCATTAGACTGCTGACCCACGCCGAACGACCCGTACAGATCATCATGGCCGGCAAGGCGCATCCCCAGGACGCGTCCGGCAAGGAGCTTATCAGGAGAATCATTCACTTCGCCAATGGAGAAGAGGTCCGCCATCGGTTTGTTTTCCTTCACAATTACAACATCCGGGTGGCGCAAGTGATGCTGCAAGGCTGCGATATTTGGCTCAACACCCCGCGAAGGCCCCTGGAAGCCTGCGGGACCAGCGGCATGAAAGCCATTGCCAACGGGGTTTTGAACCTGAGCGTCCTGGATGGCTGGTGGGATGAGGCCTATGACCAGAGCTGTGGATGGGCCATTGGGCGGGGCGAGACCTATGAGGATTTTCAGTTACAGGACGAGGTTGAGAGTCGGGACATCTACAATCTTTTGGAACGCGAAATCATCCCCCTGTTTTACGACCGGGGTTCTGACAAGCTGCCCCACGGTTGGCTGGAAAAAATGAAAGCGGCCATGTGTCACCTCTGCCCGAGTTTTAACAGTCACCGCATGGTTCAGGACTATAGGAACCGTTTCTACCTGAGTGCCTCAAGGCGCTACAGCGAGCTTTCAAGGGAAGAGATGAAGGGCGCCAAAGAGATTGCCGTCTGGCGACAGAAGATCATGACCAACTGGGATCAGATTCGCATCGACCGCGTTCATGTGCATGATGGCACACCCGTACCCGTGTCTGGCCGCCTCCGGGTAGACACCGATGTCTTTCTGCATGAACTTGGACCCGAAGACGTGGATGTAGAGCTCTACTTCGGCCCGTTGGGTTTTGAGGATGAATTTAAGGAAAGACGGACCGAACAGATGCAGGCCGTAGATTCGGATGGCAAGGGCAACCATCACTTTGAGGGCGAGATCCCCTGCTCGCAGACGGGCAAGTACGGGTTTACCATCAGGATCATGCCGAGTCACGAAAAGATGGAAACCCCCTACACCACGGGCCTGGTCGTCTGGGCAAACGACGAGGTGATGGCGAGGCAATAGGCAAGACCTGTGCATAACCCATTCGAACGACCATCATGAGCTTTTTGGGAAACCCATCCGGGCGAAGCAAACGGCCCGCCTCAGTGGGTAAATCGCAAACTGTTTGAGGCCGTTAGGCCGAGTTTTGAGCGCTACGCTTCACTTCGTGTCCGATTTAGTGAGCAAGCTCATGGATGGGTCAAAAGGCTCATGCGAACGAGAGAGAAGGGTTATGCAAAGGTGTCTAGGCCGGAGAGCCTTGGCGCAATGATCCTATCTTTCCATCCCCATGTCAGGGGGGATGTGAATCTTCGGCTCACCTTAAAGGGCCTTTTTACGAACAGGCAAACCCAAGCCATCGCTTCAGCACGCGGTGTGGTTGTTACGCAGACCATCAAATCTCACCAGTACGCGTTTTGCCGTGCCCGTTGTCCCAACGTTTTTCCCGATTACACGTATCGGTTTGGCTTTGAGGGTAAGTATGCGAACATTGATCTCTTTAGAAAATTCACCGTCCCCCACCCTGAAACCACCTGCTATGAGTCTGTAGACGACTTTTGGGCTCGCCATGACAAAAAAAAGGAACCGCTCTTGCCTTTCCCGTTTGTCTTGAAGGGAGACGAAGGCGGGGGCGGTTGGGCGGTTTTTCTGGTCAGAAACCGGCATGAACTGAGGCGGCGGCTGAAGATCTTGGCCGATGTGACCGTCCATGGCGCCAGGCGTTTCATTGCCCAGGCCTTCGTGCCTCACGAGGGCAGGGATTTGCGAGTGGTGGTGATCGGCAAGATCATCAAGGCCTACTGGAGATGCCAGCAGGACCCCGGGGAGTTTCGCAACAATGTGGGCAGGGGGGCAGTGATCCGTCACCACCTTGACCCAGGGCTAACCCGAAAAGGAGTCAGGTGCGTGAGGGACCTTTGCTCCAAGACCGGGATCAACCTGGCGGCTTTTGATGTGCTCTTTGACCGTAGCAGTCCGGCCCCCGAGCCGCTTCTCTCGGAGATCAATTTCGTGTTTGGTCGCAAGGGCCTGGGAGGATCCGAACGTTTCCGGGAACTGTTGAACGAGGCCGTTCGACAGTGGAAAAAGGGCCTCTCTGTTTGTCAGACAGCCACCTCGCCGGCGGCCTTATCTGTATTGCCCGATTTCCACGATGAGGCCTAAGAGGGCCCCGAAGAGTAGGAATGCCAGGAGGCAGGCAAGGTCAATGAGCATGATCGGTGTTCCTTTCTAGATGAACACGTGAAAAGTGGAATTATCACGTTTTTATGAACTCGTAGAAACTCCGCAAACAGTGCAAGGCCGTCAAATGACTAACGGACTAAGCCCTAAGCCTGGCAAGTTCTTCCTGCCCGTGCCCCTCGACAGGCGCAGGACGGCTGACCCAGGCGTGGCCGTTGGTGTGGTCCCGGATGAAACGTTCCAACTCGGACAGTTGTTTGTAGGTCAACGGTCCGAACCGCACGCCTCGCCGTCTCACTGTTGTGGCGTTCGAGGCGTCATCGTCAGCCAGCTGGAAATCCGAAATGGTCTTAAAAGGGACGCCGTTCAAGCGGAAACCATTGCCGGCCAACACGAGATCCAATTCAAACGATTCGGGTGACGGCTCCTGGGTGGCAACATAACGAAGCAAAAGCCCGGTCCTGCTGATATCCATGACCTGGCCCACGATATCGATATCTTGACCCAGAATGGGAGAACGGGGCCTGAGCACTACAAATGCACCGTCATGGACCTGGAATCGCCCATGTTCTCTTCGGTCGATGAGCTGTTTCCTCTTGTTCGTTTTATCCATTTCGGAGTCCTCCGTTGTTGAGGGAGCCGTTTGGTACTATTGCCATGCAAAAAACATGCAAAATTAAGAGCATTTAGCGGTCACGGATGTTTTATCTGCGATTTTAAATAGTTAAGCTCGAACCGCTGTAAAACGCACCTCCAATAACTCGCATGCTCATCGTTGTAAGTGATGGGAAAAAAGCCACATTTTTGGGGAGAAACCCACATTTCAGGTTGTCGTTTCATCCTGACTTCTGACCTCTGGCTTCTGACTTCTGGCTTCTGATATAATGAACCTAAAGCCTCATATCATCCCCATCTTTATCCCACACATGGGCTGTCCACACCGGTGTGTGTTCTGTGACCAAACCGCCATCACAGGCCACAAGAATGGAGCGCTTTCACCTCAGCAAGTCCAAGACACGATCACGCAGTTCCTTGGCTTCAAGGGGAGGCGTCGGGGCCCGGTGGAGGCGGCCTTTTATGGGGGGAATTTTCTGGGGCTCCCAGCCCCTGATCAAGAGTCGCTTTTGGACACAGCCCAAGGGTTTGTCGAAAAGGGCCTGGTGGAAAGCATCCGCTTTTCTACCCGACCCGATACCGTCACCCGCAGCACCCTTAGAGCCCTGACCCCCTACACGGTTCGGGCCATTGAAGTGGGCGCCCAGTCCATGGATGACACCGTCCTTGCCCTCAGCCGACGGGGCCACACGGCGGCCCATACCGCAGAGTCGGTCAAGCTGCTAAAGGATCATGGCCTGCGAGTGGGTCTTCAGATCATGCCCGGGCTTCCTGGAGACACCCCGGCATCGATCCTGGAAACCGGGTGCAGGGCGGCCGAACTCCGGCCTGATTTTGTCCGGATTTACCCCACCGTGGTGGTCAGGAACACGCTCCTCGAAAAATGGTATGCTTTGCGTCGGTTCAAACCACTTTCTCTTGCCGAGGCCGTAGATCTGACAAAAAAACTCTATATCCTGCTGACGGATTGCGGTATCGAGGTCATCCGCATGGGCCTGCAGCCCAGCGGCAACCTGCTGGAGGGCGGTCACGTTGTAGCGGGTCCGTTTCATCCGGCCTTTGGTCATCTGGTCCATTCGGCGATCTTCTTGGACCGGGCAGCCCAGGCCTTTGAATCTCAACCAGGGCTGTCTGAAAGGGTGGTCATCAAGGTGTATCCCCGAGACCTTTCCAGGCTCATGGGGCTGAACAAGGACAATATCAAGCGCCTCAGCAAACGATTTCACCTTGAAGAACTGCGCGTGATGCCCGACCCGGCGGTTCCTGAAAACACCGTGCGGGTCGAAAACCTGCTTTCATCATAAACCTCAAAACCCCAAAGGGGACGTTCGTGCAGAAATTGCTTGACATCGTGCCACCCGATGTTAAGTTCGTTATGCTGCTTTAGCCTTATGAAACAAACGGGTTCAAAACTGAGCATGTTTCCAAAACAGGGTCTTCTCCCGATTAGTTGATGGAAAGGGTTCGAGGGGTCAAGGGGTCGAGTGCTTTTATTTCTAACGATTTCACACCTTCTTATTTGCGATCTCAGCGCGTATCGTTCATCAGGCAATCTTCTTGTTGTTTTGTAAATTGCTAAACATAGCTGATAGGACTTTTGCCAAACCTTTAATTGTTCATAATTCTTAAACATTTTAATCGAACCCTTGAATCCTCGAATCCTTATGATTCTACCAACTCTTCTGGAGAAGAACCCGAAAACATAACTTGTTTAGGATTATATTATGCCTCGGTTGCCAAGATTAGACGCCCCTGGTGTTCTGCATCATGTCATGGGCAGGGGGATAGAAAAAAGAAAGATATTCCTAAACGCACGAGATCGGAATGATTTCATTTCTCGGATAGGCGAGTTGGTAAGAGACGATTCCATGGCCGTGTATGCATGGGCATTGCTTCCAAATCATTTTCACCTGCTCTGTAAGACGTTGAAGCGTCCTTTGTCATTAAGTATGCGGAGGCTGCTAACCGGATACGTAGTCAACTTTAACAAGCGTCACGAGCGTCACGGTCATCTTTTTCAGAATCGATACAAATCGATCGTTTGCCAGGAAGACGCTTATCTAAGAGAACTTGTACGGTATATTCATCTGAATCTGATAAGAGCCGCTTTAGTCAAAGATATGCACGAGCTAAACAGATCTCCATGGTCAGGGCACTCGACAGTGATGGGCAACATGGAACGAGACTGGCAGGACACCGACTACGTATTATCGTTTTTCGGAAAAGGCATTTCGGCCAGGAAGAATTATCTGGCATTTGTAGAGAAAGGAATCGCTTTGGGGGAAAGACCTGAGCTGGTAGGTGGCGGGCTGATCAGGAGTATGGGGGGCTGGGCTGAAGTGTTAGGCTTGAGGAAACGTGGAGCAAAACAGGCATCGGACCCAAGAATCCTGGGAGACGGTGAATTTGTTGAAACCGTCTTGTCCGAGATGGACGAGTTTGACAAAGAGACTCTAAGGCTGACGCCTAAGAAAGAGGATCTCGCCACATTGGCTCAAAGGGTCTGTGATATCCACACAGTCTCACTTTCTGAAGTCCGATCGGGGAGCCGAAGGCACGAGATCGTGGAAGCTCGTCGGGTATTGTCATGGCTGGCAGTAAAGGAGTTAGGCTATTCTGGAGCAGCGGTGGCTCGGTATCTTGGGGTAACAACTTCATGCGTTACCAGGGCCGTTGAGCGAAACAAAGGGGGGCTGGACAAAAGGAACTACCTTTGAAACGTTGTGCATGTTCTGCACGCTCCCCCACCTCATATGGAGGCAAGGGAAATGAAGGTTGTAGCGGGCGTTTTACTGATCTTTGGCGGGGTGGTCATGGCGTTCCACGAGTTGTTTCTGCGTTACGAACTGGGTGGCGAGATTAAACCATCTGTCTACAGACGCTACCTCAAGATCATGGAGAGCCCGGTCACTGCCTTGGCGGCCCGTGTTGGTCTGTTCATAACGGCGGGCTACTCTGTCTATTACGCGGTCTATCACTTTGGCTGGGTGGTTGGTCTGATTTCTTGGGTTGGCGTCACCCTTCTCTGTACGCTTGTATGCAAGATCCTGACAGGCTATTTTCCTTTGGTACTCCTGTCGGGTTTTGTCTCCTTGGTGGCAGCATACTACATCGCACTGAATGTACTTTACACGTTTCCGTAATCGTATTCCCCAACCCGGACAAGCCCACCCTCCTGCCAAGCGGAGTGAGGCGGACGGACCGAAACCAAGATCAGCCTTCCTGCATGTGCTTGACGAGGTGGCCAAGCTCCGGGAAGATCAATGTCTTACAGGCCAGTTTACAGGCCTTGAGGCTTCCCGGCATACAGAAGACCAGGGTCTGGCCAACCAAGCCAGCCGTGGCTCGGGATAGGAGTGCCGCAGCGTCGATCTCTTCATAACTCAAATAAGAAAAGAGGGGACCAAAGGCCGCAAGTTCCTTGGTGAACATGGGCCGCACGGCCTCAATGGTCACATCCGCGGGCCCGATCCCTGTGCCGCCGGTGATGAGGATGGCATGTGGATGGTGTTCTTCTATGACGGCGCGTACGGTGTCGGCGATTGCTTCCTCTTGATCCGGAGCCACTTCATGAAACACCACGTCATGTCCCTTTTTCTTTGCCCGCCTCTTGATCCATTGGCCGCTCTTGTCCTCGGCAAGACTGCGAGTGGTAGAAACGGTAACGATAGCAAGCTTCATCGACTTTGGCGTGTGGGCTTTATGTGCTTTGGTACTCATGCCAGTTTTACGTCAGAACCATTTGTAGAGGTGTAGGCATCCCGTGTAATTAGCACGCATGCCGTTGTCAAGGACAAAAAGCGATCAAGTGTTTGTTGACAAGTTCTCCGAACAGGGCTATTTTTATAAGAAAGACAAACTGAGACCTTCTTCCCACTGCAAAGACAGCAACCCGAGCACTGTAAAAAGGATCATGACGTGGCCTCAAGCAAGGACTCAACAAGACAGAAACAGGGGCGAAAGAAGAGCCGGTTTAAGAGATTCCTGGAACGTCTAGCCAAAGCGAACCAGAAAAGTGGCGGCCAGATTTGCGCAGCTTGAAACATCAAGGTACGAGGTGCCGGCAGGCACTAGAAACGGCTGGATGAAAAGGTGTATATTTAAAATGTTATGCACGCTCTGCACGAACGTCCCCTCTTGATACGATTGAGAGCAGGCTTATGGTATCAGGCACAGGCGTTGTCCGCCATGACATTTACAAACAGCACCTTGCCGATTATCCCCACGTTGAAAGCCCGCAACGCCTGGAGGTCATCTACGCCATGTTGGATGGGGCCGACATGGCGGAAAAATTTGTGACCATCCCACCTCGTCCCGCCACGCGCGAAGAACTTGCGTGGGTCCACACCACATCTTATATCCAACGCGTCGCTGCCACGGATGGCAAGCCCCATGTGTCCCTGGATCCCGACACCCAGACGACCCCCCTTTCCTACCAGGCGGCCAAATTGGCAGTCGGCGGCCTATTCTCACTGATTGACAAGATATTTGATGGCACCGTTCGCAACGGGTTTGCCCTGGTCAGGCCTCCGGGGCATCATGCGGAACAGGACCGGGCCATGGGGTTTTGCCTCTTTAACAATGTAGCCCTTGGTGCCCGGTACGCTATGCACACCCATGGGGTGAAGAAGGTCCTGATCGTGGACTGGGACTTGCACCACGGCAATGCCACCCAGAACACCTTTTACGACGACCCGGCGGTCCTCTACTTTTCCACGCACCAGTTCCCCTACTATCCTGGAAGCGGCAACCTGACACAGGTGGGCCAGGGAGACGGCAAAGGGTTTACGGTCAATGTCCCCCTGCGGCCGGGCCATGGGGACACCGAATTCTTCCAGATCTTCAAACATATCCTTGCGCCGATTAGCGGCGCCTTCAAACCCGAGTTGATCCTTGTGTCGGCAGGCTTTGACACCTATGTGGATGATCCCCTTGGGGGCATGAAGGTCACACCAAAGGGTTACGCGGCCCTCACGCATCTTCTGATGGACCTCGCCCACACCCATTGCTCGGCAAAGCTCGCCATCACCCTGGAGGGGGGCTATCACGTGGCAGGACAGCGGGAGTCAGTCAAGGCCGTGTTAAAGGAACTTGCCGGAGAGAGTATACTGACACAAGAGGACCTGGCATTCCTTGAACAAGGCGCCCCGCCTCCTGTCGTCGATGAAGTGATTCAGGTCCAAAAAGCGTACTGGCCCTCCCTGTAAGGATGGAAGCTCAAAGTTCTAACAGACGGCACAGTAAAAAGCTCCACTGCCCTCCGACCTCCGACCTCTGTGGCTCTGACCTCTGAGGCTCCGACCTCTGGCTGTTACTGACCTCCGGCCTCTGACCGCTCAAAACCCTGCTTCGAGGCTTCAGCCTTCAGCTTTCAGCTCCCCCACACGCCTTTTACCTTTTCAGGTATGCTCACCACCCCGCTGGGAAGAAAAATGACGATGACCAGCACGATGGCTCCGTAAACCATGACCTCGGCGTCTTCAAAATAGTGAAGCCATTCATAGCCCAGAAAGGTAATCAGGGTGGCGCCCACGATGGCTCCCCAGAGGCTGTACATCCCCCCCAGCATGATCATGATGAGCAGTTTGATGGAAACAAAGAGATCAAAGCTGGCCGGGTTGATAAAATTCAAATAGTGGGCATAGAGGCTGCCCGCAATAGAGGCCACCACGGCAGAAAAGACGAACACACAGATCTTGTACTTGGCAACATTCACCCCCACGGCGCCAGCGGCCAACTCGCTGCCGTGTATGGACCGAAGCGCCCGGCCCACCCTGGATTGTATAATGTTGAGGCAAAGGAGCAACACAACCAGGGCGACGCCCCAGACAAAGTAGTAGTACTTGACTACCGAATCGAGAGCATAGCCCATAATGCCGAGGCCCGGGATAAAGGCCAGGCCGTCCGGGCCTCCCGTGAACGCTATGCTCTCATTGAAGATCACGGTGATGATAATGCAAAACGCTAGGGTGGCCATGGCCAGGTAGTGCCCCCTTAGCTTTAGTGACGGCCCCCCGATCAGGAGGGCAACGGCTGCCGACACCCCCATACCAAGGACAAGACATAGCCACGGGTTGATGCCGTACCTGACCGTCATCACACCTGAAATGTACGCCCCCAACCCGAAAAATGAGGCATGGCCCAGAGAGATCTGTCCGGCATAGCCCATCAGCAGGCACAGCCCCATGGTGACGATGCTGTAAATTCCCACAAAGACCATAACATCCATGTAGTGTGCGACAAAGCTGATCCGTTGGGCCAACACAGGCAGCAAGACCAGACCCAGCCCAAAGCCTGTGAGCTGCACAATCGTCTTCTGCTTTGGTTGTCGTGAATCGTTAGGCATGGTGAAGCGTTACCCTGTGCCCATCCATGAACGCGGGCCACCTGAACCAACATAGCCAGGTCGAGCACTACAAGGTGTTCATTCAAAAATGGTAGATTTTGGTCCGAGGCAAGGCCGCACAAGGGTTTTCGCCGCAGGCGTAGCAGCGCTACGTCGAGGACGGAGACCCGCGGAGAACGCCGCATCGGGCCAAAAGATGCCATTTATGCATGGACACTACCCTTCCGGACGGATCTTCTCAATAACCCGAGCCGACCGGCGGACTTAATCTCAGGAGATTTCCTCCAACTTATTGACCGGCCTGCTCCCCGCAAGCCCCGCCCGGGAGGGCGGGGAGGCTTCATAAGTTACGTCCGGGCAAGTTTTGGACGTCAGGGGCCTTGCGTCTATCAAAACTTCCTTATCTTGCTTGCCTCCACGCTTCCCAACAGGCCGCTTGGCTTCACAAACAAGACAAGGAGCAGCACCGACAGGGCAAACACATCCTTGTATCCGGAAGAGATGAGTCCAGCCCCAAGGGATTCTATCAAGCCGATCATGAGCCCGCCTGTCACCGCTCCAGGGAAACTCCCCATACCTCCCAGAACACAAGCCGAAAAGCCCTTGACCGCAAGCATGGCCCCTCGATCATATTCCATGAGCGATATCGGGGTGATGACGATCCCGCCCAGGGCGCCAATGGCCGCACTCAAGGCAAAGGAGACCAGGATCATTTGTTTGACATTGATTCCCACTAGGCTTGATGCATTCGCATTCACGGCGCAAGCCCTCAAGGCCTTCCCCATGATCGTGCGATCAAAGAAGATGGTGAGCACGATCACGATCAGGACCAGGAAACCCAGGACCCAGAGGCCCTGAGGCTGCACCACCGCCCCAAGAAAAGAAATAGGATGGCGGCTGGAAAATGGAGGCAAATCAAAAGGGTTCTTCCCCCAGATCAACATGGCCGCCCCCTTAATAAAGAAAGCCGCGCCGATGGTCGCGATAACCATGGCAAGCACGGACGGTTTGCGGATCGGCCGGATGGCCAACCGGTCCAGGAGAATGCCCACTGCCGTGACCGCCGTGATGGTGAGGGGAAGGGAAAAGACCAGCGGTATCTTCAACGTAACCCGGAAAAAGACCATGACCAGACCACCCAGCATAACGAACTCACCCTGGGCAAAATTGATGGCCTCGGTCACGTTGTAAATAATGTTGAACCCGAGCGCCACCATGGCATAGACGCTCCCGATGGTAACGCCGGTGATGGTGTACTGAAGAAGCTGGCTTGCGAAAGAGATGTCTTCCATAGTCCTGCTGGCCAAGCCTGTGGGGCCCGTCGGCCGGTTGTGCTGTTTTTCCGTTACACGTTCAATCCCCGACCGGGTTGCGAGTGGGTCACCCGCAACCTGCAAATCACAGCGATCAACCGGCTAAACGGGCCCAACCGAGGCTAGTGGGCCAATGCCCAGTCTCCGTTTTTCACCACCACCATATGGAAGGCCTCTTTGGTCAGACCGTTATGGTCCTTGGGCGAGAAGTTGAATATGCCGTGCTGGCCCACAAAGCCCGTGAGGTTCTCCAGGTAATCTCTGATCTTGGCCTTGTCCGGCCCCACGGCCTCTAAGGCCTTGGCCACCATGGACAGGGCGTCCCAGGCATGGCCTCCAAAGGATGACAAGGGCTCGTCATACTTTGCCGTGTAGGCCCTGAGATAGCCCATGGTGACGCTCTTTTGCGGATCGTCATTGGGAAGGATCTGAGCAATGTTGCAGGCCCCCAGGGGGCAGTATATGCCTTCGGCAGCGCCTGCGGCGAGTTCAATGTTCTTGCGGCTTCCAAAACCGTGACTCTGATAGAAAGTGATGTTCGTCATACCCAACTCTTTCCAGTTTCGCACCACCACCACCTGGGTGGGGCCGATGGACCAGTTCACGATGGCCTGGGGGGCCAGTCCCTTGATCTTGGTAAGCTGGGCCGTCATGTCCGTGTCCTTGGGCCCGTATTTTTCATCCGCCACGATGGTCATGCCGTGCTGGGGGGCGAGACGCAGCAGTTCACCCCGCCCGCTTGCGCCAAAGCCTGAGGTGACTGACATGATGGCGATCTTTGAGATCTGCTGCTTTTTCATGTGCGTGTAGATGGCCTCCACCGCCATGCTGTCTGATTGGGGTGTCTTGAAGACCCATTTCCACTGTTCGCCCGTCTCGGGATTCTTGGTCACAATCTTGTAACTGGCCGCACACGATACCAGGGGTATCTCGTGCTTTTCCGCCTCTGGAACCACTGCCAGAGAGTTACCTGAGAGCGACGGCCCGATGATGGTGCAGACCCCGTCCCGGTTAATCAGCTTCCGCACGGCAAGGGCGCACTTGGTGGCGTCCCCCTCGTCGTCATAGATGACCAGCTCCAGAGGATGGCCGTTGATCCCTCCCTTTTTGTTGATCCGTTCCTGGAGCATCACAGCGGTCTTCTTTTCAGGATCGCCCAAAAAAGAGGCCCTGCCGGTCACTGAGAAGACCGCTCCCACCTTGTACGCCTCAGCGGCTTGGACCCTCGTCATGGGTATGAGAAGGAAGGTTGCCAGAAACACGGCGGCCAACAAGTAGGCCGCCCCCTTGCCAAAAGTGTGCTTTGTCCTCATGGTTCTTCTCCTCCTTGTCATGGAATCTTGTAGGTGGCCGACATGGACACCTACAGCGTATAGACGGTTTTGCCTTCAAGGACGTTCACATTGTTTTCCTGAAGGAGCTTAACCGCCGTATCAATGTCATCAAAACGGAAGATCATGACGGCATTTTTGCCACTGTGTTGGACAAAGGCGTACATATATTCCACATTGACATTGTGTTGACTCAGGATGCCCAGGATACGGCTCAACCCCCCGGGTCTGTCTGGCACCTCCACGGCGACCACGTCTGTCTTTCCCACCGTGAAACCGCGTTCTTTTAACACCGCCTTGGCCTTGTCATTATTGTCCGCGATGAGGCGCAAAATGCCGAAGTCAGATGTGTCGGCCAGCGACAGGGCCCGGATGTTGACGCCGGCCTCTGAGAGCACCCGGGTCACCTCGGCCAGCCTGCCCGCCTTGTTTTCCAGGAATATGGATATTTGTTCGACTCGCATCACACCCTCCTTTGTTTAGATTATTCTGGCGATTAGATAAAGTAGAGGGTTCAAGGATCCGAGGATTCAAGGGTCCGAGTGCTTTTCTTGCTAACGATTTGATAAGTCCTTTGAGCATCCTCAATATTTTCCTAGAATCCTTGACCCCTTGAATCCTCATTCTAGGTTTTGCGTTTGTCTATGACGCGTTGGGCCTTGCCTTGACTCCGCTGGATGGTCTTGGGTTCCACCAGACGCACCTTGCATGATACCCCCAGCAGGTCCTTGATATCCTTTTCAATGTCGTGCTCCATGTTCTGCAGGTCCTTCACGGCGTCGGAAAATACCCCTTCATCGATTTCAACATCGACCTCCAGCGTGTCCATGTGCTCTTGCCGGTCGACGATCAACACATAGTGGGGCGCCACATCCTCTCTGGCCATGAGGACACTTTCGATCTGAGACGGAAAGACATTCACGCCCCGGATGATGAGCATGTCGTCTGAGCGCCCCGTGATTCGTCCCATGCGCACCAGGTTTCTGCCGCACTTGCAGGGCTCGTGATAAAGGACCGAAAGGTCCCGTGTGCGGTACCGGATGAGGGGAAAGGCTTCCTTGGTGAGGGTGGTAAAGACCAGTTCTCCAGTCTGCCCGTAGCCAAGGGGCTCACCGGTTGCGGGATCTATGATTTCCGGGATGAAGTGATCTTCAAACACGTGCAGTCCGTTCTTGGCCTCCACACATTCCACGGAGACCC
>Ga0307444_1000327_pt1 | contig 23456 bp, 22 predicted proteins | sample SalMarSW160340MG_FD_202145 | JGI IMG/M metagenome (GOLD analysis project Ga0307444, IMG submission 202145) | Salt marsh sediment microbial communities from the Plum Island Ecosystem LTER, Massachusetts, United States - SW1603-40 | ecosystem: Environmental > Aquatic > Marine > Intertidal zone >...
CATTAGGAACATCAACCGCAAATGCCTTGATTTCACAGTCGATCATTGTATTGTGGCCTAGGTTCAATATTCGTTATTATACTTAAGTGTTAAAGGAAGTAAAGAGCTACGTTCTAACCTTTTTGTTTATCTGGTTTGTTTAGTTTCTTTAGTTTTTTAATTACTCAATAACTATCAGTATTTTTCCTTCCTAGTTCTTAGTGTCTAGTTAATGATCCCTAGCCAGTCTCCCAGTAAGAATTGCAGCCGACCGATCAATAAACTAACCCGTGCCATTGCTGTGTATCCAAACGCAGCGCCGAATCCGATCATGACGAACATGATGCCGATACGCGAGGCAATACCTAAAGCACCTTTGTGCTCTTTGGAAAAATAAAAATAAGATAGAGTACAGAGGACACCGATGAAAAGAATGATCGACCAGACAATGCCCATGGTCCCGGCATTCCAGCTTGCGAAATTATGAGGTGTTAGTATCGTTCCCTGTATTTGTTTTATGATATATGCCTGAGCTGTGGCCGGGATCGACGCCCCGACAGCATACCCCATGGAGACGCCGATGGGTATGCGTACAAGCCAGGAGACCTTTGGAATGAAGCGCGTCAGATAGAGCATGCCGACGATGCACGGGATGATGTATAGCAGTTGCCCGTGGCGGAACAAGGGGTCGACAAGCGATGGTTCAAGCACATTGTGCCAGTAGAAGGTTACTGCCCATCCGTTGGCAACGCCGACAAAAATGTGTTCGGCAAGTTTGTATACGGGATTGTCCCGGAACAGAAACGAAAATATTGCGAGACTACAAAGGGCGCTTATCCAGACCCAGGGATCGAGTGAAATGTTCATTTCTGCCTCCTTTTAATGAAAAAACCGATGTTGCCGATGATAATAAAAGCGATCATAACCAGATGAGCATAGGTCAAAGACGGCAGGGCCTCGCTCGCTTTTCTTCTTCCTGCTACGTGCAGTTGGTTATCAACGAGTTCTTCATATTCTGCTGCGCCCTTCATACCGATCGCGAGTCCTGAGAATTGACCGGTCTGCAGGAACGGATAGAATTCCGAGGCCGAGACTGCAGTGACACCGGCTCCAACCTGCAAACCAAACCTGTTCTGTGCATATTCAACCCACCACTTTGGAGGATCTCCGCTACTGATCGAAACGAGAAGTGCAATGTCGCTGTAATTTTTTATTTCCTTTAACAAAGGCAGTGTGTCTGTTCTGTTTCCGTAATAATCTATTCTGTAGACGTTTATTATGCTTTCTCCCATGCCGAGTATCGGAATGAGTGGAGGAGGCTGCCAGCCAAGAAACACATAGTCGCGGCCATAGATGACACTGTCCCTATTGGTCTGTGCTGTACTATTGAATTCCTCGGTTACCTGTATCAGGGCGTTTTGAGCAAGACCGAGGGGTTGAACATACAGGCTTAAGGCAAGTACCTTGATGCGTCGTGAAAAAGCATGCCGGAGTATGGCAAATCCCATGGGCTCCAGTTCGGGCAAGGTTTGCGGGTCGTAATCAAAATCTATGATCAATGCTTTTTCTTCCGGTATTGCGTCAATTGCATGGAACAGTTTTTCAACCGGAGGCATTACCCTGACTGAGAGAGCCGAAGGGAATAGCAAGGGTAAGACTACGACTGCCAGGAGGATAACGTATATAATGCGCCGATCGATCTTTGTTAGATAATCCACAAATTTCATTCGCCACCTCCGCCAAGCCATGAACGTTCGATACCGAGAATGATTTTCAGTGCCGTAGCGAGCATGCCAAGCGCAACGCCAAATAAGATTCCGCGTTGAGCAGCCACATTCGGTACATCCATTATCCATTGGGCAAACGACGGCAGATGTGGAGAAATGCTGTTACCGAGCGGCAAAACACCGAGCATAACGATGAACGCGGCGACAAGCAGAAGCGTTGCTTCTGTTGAACGCGCACGAAATGCGCGGTATGCAGCTGATGCCATGAAAAACGATAAAAGAGCAAACATCGTGGCACCGAGCGGCACTTCTATATTGAAGAAGATGGTCCAAATGTCAAAGGAAAACGAACCGATCCTCGTCGGTAGTACACCTTGACCAGTTACTCCGCCAAAAAGCCCGATAATCGCTGTGACAAGAAACGTGATGATCAAAACCCATGAGTAGGGCCAGTTTTGACCCTTCCGTTTGATCTTGTCGATGTGTACTCTTAAAAGACTTCCCAGTCCAAGAATAAGGGCAAATGCCGCGAGTATCTTGAGAAAATTATTGCGTAGAAAATCGTCGGAAGATTGTACTATTTCATGGGGTACGATGAATGGTATGAAGCCAAGAAGCCCGAAAATAAAAACTAATACTAAGGGAATTGTTCTTTTCATTCCATCCTCCTATCTGAACAGATCAAGAATGTGAAGTTTGGTTACAAGACCGATTATCGAAGCGGCAACGAGTATGCTGACAATGACCAACTTTCCCATGTCTTCGCCTTTGATAGCGCCAAGAAGAAGCGGTTCTTTAGAGATGTATGCCGATGCAGCATACAGTTCCTCACCAATGAGGGTATAATCGCAGGCCGTAACAAAGAACGGCAGCTGTGAGACCTGGTCTGTTCCTGCTATTTGAATAGCGCCGGTAGAAGCGCCGGTTTCTGCTATGATAAGGGACTCTGCCCGGAACCAGCCGATCAAGAAATTCGTTGCTGGTTTCTCGCGGAGCATGATGCCATCGACAGCCGCGGCATAAGCGAATTGTGAGTCGGTCACAAAATATACGCTGTCCGGATCAAAGGCATCTGGCCTGCCAACTGAGCTGTATGATTCCTTAACGATCTCGCGAGCTACCGTGTAGACGATCGGATCAAAGTGAGGATTGATGAATTTCGTGTCATACTGGGCACATTTTTTAGCTACTTCGCCGATAATACTCAGTGAGGCGATCGTCGCGATGTCCTCGATATACCCTATCCCAGGGCAGTATAATATAGGTTTTCCCATTTCCGTCGCGCGTCCGACCGCATCGTCTATTGCCTGTACACCGGCGATTTTTCGAATAAACAATTCCTTACCTTTACGGGCATGATAGATAAAATACAGGATGATGCCGCCAAAAATAAACACCGCGACGACGATATTTATTTTTTTACGGTCGATCCACTGACTCACACTCTTAACACGCATTGACGGTTCTGAAAATGCAATAATTGTATCCTGTACAGCCGCTACTTTGTACATATATTCTTTATTATTCTCGGTTTCGTCTTCAAACACAGATCTTCCTTTACCAATGACCCCGATCTTTATATAATCCACGCCGTTATCGCTACGGTAAACATCGTATCTTTCAACTGCAGCATCATCTGATGACAAGTTCCATTCGACGGTGATCGAACCTCCGCGGTCGTCGGGCGTATCGTACGCACGCACGCCTGCGGGAGGTGTCAGGACAAAGATCGCGGTAAGCAGAATCAAATCCATATTACCTCCTTTTTCTTAACCATCACCTTTATCCTCTCCCTTGAAAAGGAAGAGGAAGTAGGATGCGAATCTCTCCCTTGAAAAGCAAGAGGAAGTGAAGGAAAATATTCTGTCACATTCCCTCTCCTCTTTGAGGAGAGGGTTAGGGTGAGGAGTTAAATATCCTTCACAGTATTTGAAATATCTTTTAATACACCTTCTATATTCAATAAAATTTGTCTATTCGAATATCTAATAACATTTAATCCATATTTGTTAAGATATGCTTTACGTAATCTATCGTTCGACTTTCCTTTCTTTGTATAATGTTGTCCGCCATCTACTTCTATGACTAGTTGTTTTTCAGGGCAGTAGAAATCAAGTATATAAGGTCCTTTTATCACTTGTCTTCTAAATTTAAGATTGAGTAAATTTCTGTTTCTTAATTTGCTCCATAATTTCTTTTCGGCATTGGTTGAGTTTTTTCGTAAATATCTTGCGGTATGAGTTTTTAGAATTTTATTAATAAATCCTCACCTTTATCCTCTCCCTTGAAAAGGGAGAGGAAAGATAGCACGGGTATTTTTCTTAATAAGGAAGAGGAAGTGAAGGAGAGTATTCCGCCATATTCCCTCTCCTCTTTGAGGAGAGGGCTAGGGTGAGGAGTTATAGTTTCTCTACTGTGTTCAAAAATTCTCCTTAGTAAGCTATTAAGATACTTAAAACTTTTTATTCTTTTACGCATTATTCGATAAACGGGTTACGAAAACGAAACGCTTTTCGCAGCCGCGAACCGTAAACGTATTCCTACTAACTTCCATCTTCTTTACACTCACACGGTATTTTGCCGCACTTCGGACATCCTTTTGTATATTTCCCCATCGCCTCTTCGGCATCGATATCAAGGATCGAACCGACTGAAAGAAGCCAGGCAAGACAATCAGCAAACTCTTCTTTGATCTTCTCGCGGTTACCCTTTCTTATCGCGCGTGCGAGTTCACCTATTTCCTCAACCAACCAGTTAAAAGTCTTACTCAGTCCTCTGGAGGAGTCTTTATTGTAGTATATTTTATTAATGAGGTCTTGGTATTTTCTAAGATCCACTGGTTAAAAATGGAAAGAGGGATTGGGTATGGAAACTGGATTTTTTAATGGATGTATAGCTGCGTTATGAAAAAGTATATTGCGCGGGTTCTTTTTATGCTCTCTCAATTCGTTGAGAATGTCTTCTTGGTAGTTACTCAATTCGTTGAGAATGTCTTCTTGGTAGTTACTCAATTTATTGAGAATGTCTTCTTGGTAGTTACTCAATTTATTGAGAAGGTTTTTTTGGTAGTTACTCAATTTATTGAGAAGGTTTTTTTGGTAGTTACTCAATTTATTGAGCGCGAATAAAAAAAGGGAAGGGCAAAGCCCTTCCCTTTTTCAATGTTCGACTTAGTCGAAGTGTAGTGTTGCGGAGAGTCTCCAGTTCGTCATGTCAGTGAGATCATTAAATCCCATTAAGTCGAGCTGGAAATTATCAGTAACGCGCCAACCTACACCATAGTAGTAGTTAGTTGCAGGAGTAGTCTCATTATCGATTTCTTCAGTATTCTCAGGCATTGCACTCGGGTCTTCATACGTGTAGAGGGTCGTATCAAAAAGCACGGTTTCTGTTACTCTCTGTCCCCAGTCATCCAGGACATTCGTCGTTGTGATATTATTCTTGGTAATAGTGTGGACCGCGCCAAGTCTGAAGACAAATGGGTCTGTTAGATTGAATTCAACACCGACCGGGATCGTGAAAACATTGGAGTTACCTTCTCTTATCGTACTCCAGGTTTCGCTCTCCCACTCAGTATAAACGTAATCCAGTGTGTCGCCCATCGTTGTCTCATCATAGACCTCTACTATAACTGATGTGTCTCTGGCTGTGGTTGAATCATTATATGAATTCATGCCCCAGAAGAAACCGAATCCTAGTCTGAACCTGTCTGAAACGTTAAAAAGCTGTTTGGTTCCGACACGGAAACCCATGGTGCTGCGTCCGCCGTCATAATAGGTCCATGTTTGCGTGGTGTCATAGGTATTGTCACCATAGATCTCTTCGCTGCCACCCCAGTAATAAGCCATGGCATCGCTGCCATAGTCGATTGACTGGGTGTAGAAACCGATATAGTATCTACCCTGAGCATACTCATTATAATCATAGAAGGCTTTTAAATTCAAAGAGATGCGGCTGCCTGATTCAGGCTCTAATGAAGAATCAGTAAATGCCGCCAGAGTATAATCAGTATTGGGATGCTCTGGATGGTTGTATGAAGCCGAATCACCATAGACAATGCTTTCGTTATCAAAACTTAGCATGCGATAACGGGCATCCATACCCAAAGAGAACTTCTCTTTGTCAAGCCAGGCGCTCAAAATGACTTCATTCTGAGTAGAGCTATACTTATCATCGCCGACGATATTGGCTGTATCCTGGTAAGTTAGAGTGTCTTCGATTAGATCTGTCGTGAAATAGTTATAGACTGCATTATTTGCAGGATCAGTATAAGTCGAGCTCATTGTCTGGCGCATAAAGCCCAGACCAACGCGCAGACCGGTCAGGTCTGTGCCTACGCCGATATAAAGATCCTGAGCACTTGATTTATCAAATGCTTTTCTGATTTCAGTTGTCGTTGTGCTAGAATCGAATTGACCGAGCGTGTCATTCCATATTTTATAATCTACCGTTGTAACCTGACCTTCACCATATATCGGGTTACCCATGGGGTCATCCAAACCAGTGTAAAGAGCATCCTTGTCAGATGTCATATCTATGACCAGACCAGGATAGTATTTTCCGAAGTTCTTTGTGCCACCGATGAGAAAATACGGGACACTACCATTGGAGAACAGCTCCTCAGAACCCGTAACAAAATTCGAAAGGCTAGTCCAGAGTCTGGAACCTTCGATCTCGGGAATTCTCGCTGGGTCAAAGAGGAGATCATAATCGTCCTCCCATAATTGAGCAGTTGATTGATACCTGAAAGACTCAGTTACCAATCCAAACGATAGCGACATTAACAACGCTATTGTTATGGCATATTTCATTTTGCCTCCTTTTTCTAATGCCACCTTCCAGTACGAAAACCTTGTACTTATGATTGTACCACCTCCTTTCCTGATTATAACAGGATGAGTACAATATTCTATTATTTAGCCTATACACTCATAATGTATAAACTGAGCACATTCTGACATTATACATATTATTGTAAAAATGTCAAGGAGTAATTTTGATAATGCTGAAATTTGCTTTTTCAGGATTATCTGATTTCAGTGATGACCGGCAGATTACTGTGATATTTTTGGATTCTCTCAGAAATCTCATTTATTGACTTGGGGTAGAATTCCTTTAAAATAACCGATGCTCAAGCTTACTGATATTGGCTATTCTATTGGTGAACGGGTATTATTCTCACAGATTAACCTTACGATCAACAAATTCGACCGATTTGGTCTTGTCGGTGCCAATGGTACTGGGAAAACAACCTTATTGCGCATAATATCACGGGAAATATCGGCGACTAAAGGTCATGTTGATAAGCCAAAGAATTTCAGGATCGGCTATCTACCCCAGGAAGAGATCGTGCTACGCGGGAAAACACTGCTTGAGGAGGTCCTCAAAGACTTTCATAGTCATCTCGACACATTGTCCGAACTTGGCGAGTCAATAGAGGTAAGCCCGCATTCCAAGGAGAGATTAGCCGAATATACGCGTGCCGAAGATGAATTTCACAGTTTTGGTGGTTATGACTATGAAGCTGAGGCATACAAAGTCGTGCATGGTCTTGGTTTTATCGATGATGATTATAATAAACCCGTGGAAGAATTCTCAAGTGGCTGGCAGATGCGCATCGTTCTTGCAAGATTACTTTTGAACAAACCGGATTTACTCTTACTCGATGAACCAACAAACCATCTTGACATTGAATCTATCGAATGGCTTGAGAATTACCTGGAAAATTTTAAAGGTGCGATAATGATCGTTTCACACGACCGGTATTTTCTTGATCGTGTTTTAAAGACACCAAAAGGAACTACGGGCATCTATGAAATAGATTTTGGTGAAACGCGCTACTACCGCACGAATTATACCGGGTATCTTCGCGAATCGCGCATTCGGAAACAACGTATTATTCAACATGCCAAAACTCAGCAAAGAAGGATCCGAGAAATAGAGGATTTCATTGCACGTAATCGTGCCAATAAAGCAAAAGCAAAGCTTGTTAAAAGCCGGGAAAAGTATTTGGAGCGCATGGAACTTGTTCAGATCGAGTCAGAAAGAAAGAAGATTCGCGTTAGCTTCCCGGTCGAGCCAATTCATAGCCAGCGTATCATTGAATTAAGAAATGTCGGGATGGTGTATAATGATAGGAAAATATTAGAGGATATTAATATTTCAATTGAAAAAGGAGATCGGATCGCATTGATCGGCAAGAATGGTGCTGGTAAATCCACGCTGTGTCGCATAATCACCGGTGACGAAAAACCGACTTACGGTACAAAAAAAAGTAGTGAAAAAATAAGAATCGGTGCTTTTTCACATGAAATTCTTCTGCGCCTCACTTCATCTAACACGGTCCTTGAAGAAGTGGTCAAGGATGCATCAGCCGAGGTGAATAGAAATATTCGCGGATTCTTAGGACTGTTTTTATTTTCAGGAGCTGATGTAGAAAAAACGATAGATGTTTTAAGCGGCGGGGAGAAAACACGTCTTGTGATCTTAAAGGCGATGATCGAACCGTCAAACCTGTTGATACTTGACGAACCTACTTATCACCTTGACCGCGATTCAGTCGATGCTGTTAAGCAGGCAATATTAGCCTACAACGGAACTACGATTTTGGTATCCCACAACCGTGACTTGATAGCTTCTTTTGCGACCCGGGTCATTGAACTCAAAGACGGCTCCTTATATGATTATCCGGGTGATTATCAATACTATTTATGGAAGAAGGGGAAAAAGACGCCGCGGGTCGTGAACAAACGATCAAAAAAGAAGACCAGACAATCCCGGCAAGAAGCACTACGCCTTCAAATAATCGAGAAAGAATCACGTCGTCAAAAATTAAGGGAAGCATTCTCACGCCCGGGTATGATAAGTAATCCTCGAAAGTCAAAAAAGTTATTTGAGGAGTATCAGAGACTGGCAGATGAAATCGAGGAACTGGAAGATCAACAGACCTCGAGTATGGAAAAATGAAATTTACAGCAAACAACTTCAAAGATGTTCGATTAAAAAAAATAGGCACCAAAGCACGGAACCTGGTTCTCTTGAAAAAACACTTTTCAGTTCCAGGTTTTGTGGTTATCACAACAGACGGGTTTCGGGATTATCGGAAAAACAATAAGATAATGCCGGAGCTAGATCAAGAGCTGCGAAAAATGTTGGCATCGATGTTGTCAAAAGGGCATATAGCCGTAAGGTCTTCTTGCACGGCTGAGGATATGCCTGGTATATCTTACGCTGGTATGTATACAACTTCACTCGATATTAAAGATGTCGATTCAGGGATTGAAGCTATTATTCGTACCTGGAATTCCGTGGATAGCGACCGAGTCAGTAAATACCGCGAGCACATGGATTTACCTCCAGGTGATATGGCAGTGATAATACAGGAACAATTAGAACCTGACGTAAGCGGTGTTATGGTAACACAAAGTCCTTTTTCTGTGGGCGAAATATTGATCGAGTGTTGTCGGGGTATGGGGGAAAAACTTGTTTCAGGCAAGATCACCCCGACCCGTTACCGTATCGATTCAGAGGGCAATATCGCGCATGAGGGTGAAAGAATTCTATCTGAAACACAATCAATAGAGCTCGCTAAAACCGGTAAGAAAATAGAACGATTGTTCAAGTCTCCTCAAGATATTGAATGGGCGATAGCCAAAGGGAAGCTCTATATATTGCAGGCACGTCCAGTCCTGGTGTTTGCGGCGAAGTCACGGCGCAAGGGCATTGTCTGGTGCAATGCCAATGTAAGAGAGACGATCCCGGATCCTATGTCACCCATGGGCTGGTCGATATTTGATAAGGTTTTCTTCCCGGATATCGTTATGAAGGTTTTCAGACTACCGGTAAGTAAGAAGAAATATGAAGAGTTCCCACCGGTTGAGCTCATATCTGGCAGACTATACTGGAATATCAATAATACTATTGCCTATGGTAAATCGATCAGTCCGATCCTGGATTTAATGGAGAGCGATAGATCACTTGATCCTCAAATGGCACAGGCATTCAGATCGGTTGACTTAACGAGTATAGAGAATCCCATACGACCGCTCACGATGTTTTGGTTCAGTGCAAATGCACTCGTACGGCTGTCATATTATATTATACTGAGTTTCTGCCGTTTTGGCTGGATGTCGAAGAGGGTAAGAAAAGCTCATGATACTCTGGATGACGTCGTTGTTAAGTTGGAAATATCAGATGATATGACGACAGGAGTGAAGAACATAAGAGAATGGATGCGATATATTACAAAGAGATTTGCGCGACGGTATTTTGGTGGTTTGTTCCTGAGCATTTTTTCGCTTATCCTTTTGAGTAAGCTGCTGGCTGTTAGAATGGGACAAAAAGGAGCGGTTATCGCCCGCAAGGCGATCATCGGCATTATCGACAAAACGGGTGAGATGGCTCTGGCACTCCAGCAACTTGGCAGTATTGCTCATGTGAAGTTATCTAAAGTGACGTTGTCTAAGTTAAAATCATTGTATAAGAAAGATAGGCAATTCAAGGATTTTTTTGAGCGTTTTATTGATAACTTTGGCCATCGAGGACCGGCTGAATTTGATATTGCAAGCGTGAATTGGCGTGAGGATAGAGATCTGGTTTTTCGCATGATCCTGAACGCGAAAAAAATACAGACTGCCAAAATAGATCGTAACGTGTTCATTAAGAGGCTGTTAGATAACTCGAAAGCCTATGAAAGATCGGTCTTGAAATTTTTCTTACCAAGGCTCGAATCTTTTATGCCACTTCGGGAAAATGGTAAAGACCGTTATCTGCGTGTCATGGCAAAAATAAAAGACCAGTTGTTCGTGATAGAGAATATATTGATCGGACAAGGATATATTCAAAAGCACCGTGACATATTTTTACTCTCTTTGAATGATATTGATGAGATCCTTGCTAAACGTGTTGCAAAGAAGGACATTCTGGCGATAGTCAAGAAGCGGAAGAGTGAGTGGGAAATGAACAAGCATGCAAGGGTTCCAGATATCATCTTTGAAAGCGGGGAGAGGATTTTCGCGCCGATAAAAGCCGCATCGGTCTTATGTGGAGAGCCACTCAGTTTTGGTAAGATCAGAGCACGAGCAAGAGTGATCAGTGATTTTGGCGACAGTGTGCGCTTGAAATCAGGTGAAATATTGGTGACCAACCATACTGACCCGGGCTGGACTCCTTTATTTACAATCGCCTCAGGTATTGTTATTGAAGTCGGCGGGGTTATATGCCATGCCGCGATGGTGGCAAGAGAACTCGGTGTCCCTGCCGTTGTTATAAGAAATGCAACCTCGCTTATCCGTGATGGTGCAAAGATCGAACTCGATGCTGATACCGGAACTGTTGAGTTGATTACTGGATTGCCCGATTAAATCGGGCAATGACGAATGGGCGAATCGGGCAATGACTCTGTAGAACATTTTTATCTAAATCTGTTATCTATGATCTCGACTTTTTGATATTCTTCTTAAGAAATACCTTCGCTGCTTCCTGCTCGGCTTTTTTCTTTGTTGTTCCTGATCCCTGGCTTACTTTTTTATTATTGATGTAAAGAGTAATATAATATTTCTTATTATGCGGTGTTCCTGCCTCTTTCATAACACGATAACTGACAAGCCGCTGATTTTTCAATGCCCAGCGGTTCAATATTGATTTGTGGTCTTTGTGCTGTTTTACTCTTCTTTTGAGTAAGATATTCTTAACGAACTTGACAGTATAGTCCAAGCCGCGGTCAAGATAAAGCGCTCCGATAATCGCCTCAAGACAGCCGGCAATGATCGATGGTCGGTTTCGACCGCCAGTACCTGCTTCGCCTTTACCCATGATCAAAATACTACCTAAACAAAGTCTTTTACCGGTACTGTAAAGTGCATCAGTAGAGGTGTATTTTTTCTTCATTTCGCTCAATGTTCCTTCCGACTCACCAGGGTATTTATCGCGAAGGAATTCGCGCACGATCAGTTCCAAAACGGCATCACCGAGAAATTCCAATGTTTCATTCGAGCTTACCTTGTCATTTCTTTTTTGCAGATATGATGAATGGGTCAGTGCATTTTTAAGCAGACTTCGTTTTTTAAATCTAATACCCAGTTGTTTCTCGATCGCCTTATAATTTGGCGATGGCATCGATCTCAACTAATGCTCCTTTAGGCAAGGCCTTCACAAAAACCGCAGCACGCGCCGGAAAACCTTCAGTGAAATAGCGGGCATATACTTCATTCATCGGAGCAAAATGCTCTGGTGCGGTAAGGTATACGGTCGACTTGATAACATTGGACATATCCAAACCAGCTGCCTTGAGCACCGCTTTCAAGTTTTCGAGGACCTGTGCGGTCTGTTCTGCCACACCACCATCAACCATTTTATTCGATCCAGGGGCAAAACCTATCTGCCCTGCAGTGAAAAGAAAGCCTCCAGCTGCGACCGCTTGTGAATATGGGCCTATTGCTTCTGGTGCCTTTGATGTTTTTATGATTTTTTTCATCAGTCACTCCTTATTATAATACCATCTTTTAGCAGGTATTTCTCGATACCGATCGAGAATTCAAGGTCGTCTATTTGACTTATTTTATTCTGGAAAACAAACCATCCGTCGAGATTGACCTGTTCAATAATTCCAATCGCCTCTAATTTATCAAGAAATCCACCAAATTTGACCCGGAAAAGATCTGTGGAATCGATAAATGCCGGGATATTGCGCTGCTGCAACTCTGTGAGCATTTGCTGCGCATTATGATAATCTGAAAAAGCACCGATCTGAAAATACCATATTGAATCAGTGGTGATCGGCTTCGGTTCGGTAATTTTCTCCTGCATTTTATCTTCCAATTGAGTCATTGATATACTGGTTAATGAAATAAGATCGAGTAAATGGAAATTATCTTTTTGGTCAAGAACGAGTGAGTAATCAGACCCTTCTGACTGAACTTTGAAGAGTTTTAAAAAATCCAATTTATCTTTAAATATTTTTTTAGGTCTTAAGGTTAATGAATCCAGGTAAACAATACCATGATCTGTAACAAAAAGAAATTTTTCGACTATTTCCTGTTTCGCTATAGGGAGTGGTTCAAAATCGATTAAAACGCCTGTTTTGTTGATCAAGAAAATGCCTTCAGAATTGTAGATTAAAAAGCCGTTTTCATAACTTATAAATGTATCCCCGTTGATATTCAAATTTAGCTTATATCTTTCATTCAATTTCAGATCATATACAATGATCCTGTTTTTGATATCGAGGATTTTAATGAGATCTTCGTAAGGAGAATACTCATATGCACGCAGCTCATTGATCGTTTTTTTCTTTATGAGGCGACCTGTAGCCAGATCAAATATTTTCATAATACTCTTACCTTCGGATTTTGAAGTCAGCAGAAGCATATTTTTACCACCAGAGATTATATTATTTGATGTAGTTATCGGTTCGTAATCACCATATTCAATACCGATACCGCTTTTAAAAGCCAGGTTTTTCTTATCCAGGAGTATTATCTCACCATTCGCCACCAGGATTATATATTCCAAATTAGCGGTAATATAATTAAAACGCTGGGGCAGGGGGATACGGTCTTTAATCGATAAATAATCCGGGTCGATTTTATATAAATACCTCGGGGTCAGCACGTATAAATAATCGTCAAGGCTGTAGTCGATGACCGAACCAGCGATTGTTTGTTGCCGAAGTTGCAGTTTTGGTATATCAATTGTGTATATTATGGAATCTATTATCAATGGTTTAGTCATGATCGTGATAAATAAACTAACCGCGCCGATAAGCTGCATTTCCCCATATGATACGGAAAATCGCCGAAAAATCAAGCATTATTTTAGTGTTGACTTTTCAGGAAATATCATTAGAATAACTATTAAGGAGGTAAGATGAAAAAACTGCTTTTGTTGGGTCTTTTAATATTGTTTGTAGGTTGTCCACCAACTGAGATAAATTCAGCAAGAATCTACATTGAGCGTGGTGAATATCAACGAGCTAAAGAACAAGTTTTGATCGGTCTTAAAAATGACCCGGGCAATTATGAATTATATTGTCTGTTGGCTAAATCGGAAATCGGTCTCTCTCACTGGACAGAAGCAAGTGATGCCTTTATCGACGCGATTAAAGCCGATTCGCTCAGTGCGGTTAAATGGATAGTAAAGGATACAAAAAATATTGGGGTCTACTGGCAAGCATTTTACAATGCCGCAGTTGCGCTCGAGATGGAGAAAAAGTATGAAGCAGCGCTTGCCGACTTAGAGCTCTGCGAACTTATAGATCCAAGTAAAGTAAATATCTACATCCTTAGAGGAGGGATTTACGATGTTCTGGGAGAGAAGGAACATGCGAGCAAGGCCTATGCAAAAGCATTATCATTAGATCCTGAAAACCCGCAGGCATACTATCTTATCGGTAAGGCGCTTTTTGATAAGAAACAATATGATTCTGCACTTGTGAAATTCGAGGATGCGATAAAATATTACGATAAGAATTACAAGGCGATAACCAAAGTTGTTTTCCAGAATCTTCCAGAGATAGACAAACTGTTAGCGCAGAAGATAGTAAGCTTATGGGTTGCAAAGAATAATGATGAACTCGATGAATTGGTCAAGGTAAAACTCGGTTTTGACGGAGGACTTGCAGCGCATAGCAAAAATATCGACACTTTCTTTAAGATAACTCAGGGCCTGGCTATGGCGTATTACCTGGCTGGTATTTCGCAATATAATCTCAAGAATAACGACGCTGCATTGAATTATATAATGAAAAGTCTTGATTTGATGCCCGATGATCTTGATGCGCTGTTTTATGCCGGCGAGTTGCATATTAGGGCAAGCAAATTTGAAGAGGCGCTCACTTATTTTGAGAGAATCACTAAAATAAAAGAAGACGCACTGTATTCATGGTTTTATATTGGCGTAATAAAGATGCAGCTTAAGGATTATAAGAAAGCTATTGATGTACTTGAAGGTAAGGTATTGGTGCTTAATCCTAAATTCGTGGATGCTCTAAACAACCTTGCATTTTGCTACCGGGAAATAGGCAATACGAAAAAAGCACTGGAATATCTGCAGAAAGCAGAGAAAATACAGAAGGAGCAGTAATGGGTATTAAAACAAGGGAAAGACTGCTTAATGTACTCATCCTTATCGGAGCTTTAGCTCTTTTATTTGTTGTCGGTTATCCGCAATATAAGGAATCTCTACCCTCAGAGATTAGAATTGGTGTTGACAAATCATACGCCTCAGTGCCATTCTATATCGCTAAAGAGGATACTACCAGGCAGTATTTTACTTTAGAGAAAGTTGCCCCCGTATTCGTTGAGATTCAGGGAGATCCGCTGCAGGGCTTAAAAGATGGTCTTTATGATATCGCAGCTGTTCCCTGGTACTGGCTGATGATTTCGCCAGCAACTGATGGCGATACGATCAAGGCATTTGGATCCATAGAGATCAAGTCTGGCAAAGGTTTGGATGCGATCGTGATACCGGCAAAGACCAAGATCAACAGGTTGTCTGATCTTAAAGGTAAACGATTAGGTTATGAAGCTGGTGATGAATACTTGATTAATTTAATCGTCGCACGAATGGCTGAAGACAAAATTACAAAGATCACGCTCGTACCTATACAGACTGAAGAACTCGTTACTGCATTTGCCAGTGGCAAAGTGGATGCGCTTTATGTTATTGATCCATATCGCGGTTACCTTGTATATAACGGTAATCAAGTTCTAATGGAAGGTGTGATTTCTTATTATGTTGTTCCATCGATGCCATATGCGGCCATTGCAATGCGTAAGAATTTTGTGAAAGAAGAGAATAGACTTGCAGCGATTCGTGTTAAGACCGCTGTTGAAGCAACACTCAGTTATATCACAAGAAACCCGAAAGTCGCAAGAGATGTTGTCATAAAGATGAATGGTTGGGCAGAAGATGATGAGCTCAGCATGGCTATGAGGATACCGGATTACGAGAGGTTGGCTGAAGTTAATCTTAAGAATGTAGAGAACTTTCAGACAATGCTGGTAAGAATGGGTATTGGAACCTGCGGGATCAAACCGAGCGAATTTCTTTTCGAAAAAACCGATTTTGTACGCTAATAACGGTCGTGCTAGACGGGGAGTTAGCGGTGCCTTGAAATCCGCCTTCTGGTGGAATGACCCGAAATCCGCTCATGCGGGGTTGAAGACTTCATTTGAGTCAAGACTTTCAGGGTTGACAGCCAGGAGTTGAAGGATGTTGAGGATCGGGTCTTGTGATGGTTCCACCTACAAACTCCGTCAGGTCTGGAAAGAAGCAGCGGTAAGCAGGCAAGGGCTGGTCATAAGGGTGCCTGATCTGAGTTCTTCGCCTTGCTGTTCCTGAGTGGGTTGGCAAAGGAAGTGCACGACCGAATCTACTCTGCAATTGATTAAGATAAAGAAGTGAATATCGGGAAAAAACCTTTCGTGCAATTCAGTATGATTTAACGAACAAAGTGAGAGCCTATGTCCCATCGAGTTATTTCTCTTAGATATCGTCCTCAGGATTTTGATGAGCTAACTGGTCAGAATCACATAACGCGTTCTCTCAAAGGAGCCATTAAAAGCGGTCGCATCGGCCACGCTTTTCTTTTTGCTGGGCCACGCGGTGTAGGTAAGACTACAACAGCACGTATCCTTGCCAAAAGCTTGAATTGTAATGAGGGCGCAAGTATTCATCCCTGTCAGAAATGTCAATCCTGTAAAGAAATTACAATGAGCAGGAACATCGATGTTATTGAGATCGACGGGGCGTCGAATAGAGGTATTGATGAAATACGCAATTTAAGAGAGGGTGTTAGGTACTCGCCTCTTCACGGTCGCTATAAAATATACATTATCGATGAAGTGCACATGTTGACCCAGGAGGCATTTAATGCCTTGCTTAAAACCTTGGAAGAACCGCCACCCAAGGTTATTTTCATATTCGCTACGACAAATCCCATGAAAGTACCCACCACAATATTATCAAGGTGTCAGCGTTTTGTATTCAAACGGCTTTCAATAAAAGAGATATCATCACGGCTTGGTGCGATCGCAAAGCAGGAAAATATCGAAATAAACTCAAAGGCACTTCATTATCTTGCGGTTCGAGCAGATGGAAGCATCCGGGATGGGGAGAGTATACTCGAACAACTGACATCATTTGTCGATGGCGAAATTACCGAGCAAGATGTATTTAAATTAATTGGTTTTCTGGGCAGTAGTTTCTACATCAAATTACTCAAGAATATATTAGCCCGGGATTTGAAACTGGTGATAGAGCTTTTCAATGAGGGTATTGAAGACGGTGCGGATCCCATAGAAATATACCTCGGTTTTACCAATTACCTGCGGGCTATTTTTCTCGCTAAAACGGGATTGCCAGACGAATTCGTTGAATTGAGCAAGGATGAGATCGCTGCATTACAGGATATTGAATTGGATCATGAGAGATTAGTCCTCATGCTCGAAACCTGTATTGGATTTGAAGAGATGATAAGAAGATCGATGAATATCAGGGTAGTCATGGAATTATTTTTGAGCAGATTGGTATTGGATTTATCCGCTTCTGAAACATCCGCGCCAATTAGAAAAACAGAAAAAGGTGAGGCAAATCCGGGTGGCAAAACCAACCTGAAAGAACAATTATCTAAGAAACTGCAGAGCATTAGCCCAAAACTCGCCGGCGTGGTTCATGATGCAGAAGTAAATAAGGACGGTAATAATATAATTATTTCTGCAAAGAATGATTTCTCTAAAGGGCAATTAGAAAAGAACCGGGAAACCCTTGAGAAAATCTTAAGAGAACTGTCAAAGGAAGATCTTACACTCACCATTGATATTAATATGCAAAAGAAAGAAAAGGATAACTTTGTTGAGACTATCAAAACCATGTTTGATAGTGAGGAAATTCGTTGATTTATTAAAAGGAGACGCGGGTGAAAAATATGTTGCATGAAGCTCAGAAGTTGCAGGCAAAACTTCTTGAAGAGCTAAAAAAGATCAAAGTTGAGGGAAGCTCAGGGGGCGGCATGGTCCGGGTCGAAATGGATGGCGAGCAGAATGTACTCGCCGTAAGCATAGAACCAGATGTATTCGAGGATAAAGATAAGTCAATGTTGGAAGACCTCATTCTTGCTGCTTTAAGCGATGCGAAAAAAAAGGTATCAGAAAAAACCAGAGAAAGTTTTCAGTCAATAACCGGATTTCCATTGCCGGGCATGTAAGCAGGCACAAACTCCAAGAACCAAAATACTAATCGTACTCGTGTTTCGTGAATCGTATTCGTTATAGTCCAGTATTACGAGTACGAAAAACGAATTACGAATACGGCTTCAATTTTTCGTCCTCGAGCTGTGCTCATTTCACGAGAAGTACTTTCCCGGTTGTTTCCCATTTATCCATAATGACGCGATAAAAGTAGGTTCCCTGAGCTAATCCGCAGTTCGTTTTATCACGAAAATTCCAGTTAATTTCATGATTACCCGCATGCATCAGTTTATCAGTCACAACGTGTATTCTTTGACCGAGGACATTATATATTTCGATCTTTACATTTGTCAGTTCTTCAAGCGTGATGAAAAAACGTAATGACGAATGTGCTGGATTAGATGATAATAAGGTAACTGATACAGGGCACGCTTCAAGCTCTTCGGCAACATAAGGATTACCAGTCACTAGGAATGTGTATATTTGTGGTGGGACATGGACTGGTGAAGTCCGTCGTATCCCGTCATTATTTCTGGCCAGGATGTAGTAAGAAACAGTGTCACCAGCTGACTGTGCTGGTATATTACCGGCATAAACTCCCGGTGTATCAACGACTGAAGCGAGTGATGTCGAGGTAAATGAACCACTGTTAATTCGATAGTAAACGAGTGTAGAATCTGTTATTAAAGCGCTTGAAGTGGTGATTCGCGCCCGAACACGATAAGGATTTAACGTGTCGTTGGTGTCGGTAAGCGGATAGTGTTGAATGTGGATGAAATGAGGGTTCGGTGTTTGCATTGTAATGCAATGGATCGCGCCGCCCGAACCGGACATCTGTGAACAATTGATCCCCACGACATCATAACCTGGCAGTGCTTGTTCGTAGATAAATAATGCAGTGTCGTCCTCGGCTTCATTCCAGAGTGGGACGAGCACCTTGTTATTAACAAACAGGGAATTCAAGTATGATGGTGGAGCGTCTGATGTTGACCAGGGCATGGGCATCCGGACTATCCGGTAAGGTTTACCTTCACGATTATTACAGCGGCTTATCGAGTCAGCATTATTATCAAGCAGCGTATGATTGGGATGGCCTGAGGCATACTCTCCTACCATGACAAGAGTGTCGTTAAGAATTTTGGTCCAGAGATCTATGTGCCCGGTGTACTCAATATTGATCCTTTGGAGGACGATTAATTGCTCGAGTCCGCTGTATTCAAGCATCAGCGAATCTATTTCAGCGTGTGTATAACCAGAGTTTTCTTCATAGATCAAGGTGCTCGCAAAACCTGTACCTAAACCGTCGACCATGAAATTGCCGCCGGGGTGTTCAAGCGGTGACCCGTAAACCGGGATTCCCCATTGCTGACCGATACGCCAGGGTATCGTGTCATCATAAGGTCGCGGTCGGTTATACTGAAAATCCACAATGCCTTCGCTGTTATCCTCTTTGCGCATGAACCATGGACCATAGTCCCTCATCCAGATCGAATTCCTCGACCATATGTAGAAAGTAATCGAATCCAGCGGTATACCGTTGCTATTTAAATAATCAGTAATATTCTGCTGTTCAACACTCGATCCTACGATGATATAGACTTTGGATACTTCGGCTGTTTCCCGGACGATTTCACGAAAAACAGTATTATATTGCCCGTATATCCAGGTTATAAAAACGCCCCTCAAAAATTCAAATTCACCGGGTGTTTCAACCCAGCAGTTTGGCGGTGCAGTCGTTATGTGCCCCTGACCGATCTCATCGATCCTCAGGTATTCTTCTGGAGTCATATATTTAGGCAGAAATACATCGCCAGTTTGGGCTAATAGTAAAGCTGCACATATAAGTAAAGTCACAAAACCTCCTTGCTTAAATACTTCATTTAACGTTTATCGGTTTCGAAAGGCGATACGTTGTCGTCTGTTTTCGGACGGCGCGGTTTCGTTTTTCTGGGACCGAATGATTCCCATGCGCAACTAAGATTATATAGCTGTCGTGAAGTTTTATCATACGTATCAATAAGTTGCGTGACTAATTCGGGTTCCACACCATATACATCTCTAGTATGACATAAAGAAACTATTGTTTCATTACTTTCACCGGTAGCGTCATCGAGGTATTTTTGAAATCCTTTTTTCTGATGTCTCTTAGCAAATCCTTCAGCAATCAAGCGAGGAATTGCTTTAGCTGAGCGTCTCAGTTGATCTACAAGATCAAACCGCTCCTGTTTTGGTAACTTTGGTAAAATTTTTGTTAAAATAATTACTGATGCAGAATAAGTATTTTGATAAACTTCCAGATCTATGAAGCTTTTTATTCTTTTACGTGTTTTCATTCAATATCCGTGTTTCGAAAACGAAACGCTTTTCGCAACCATGAACCGCAAACGTATTTAAAATTGCTCTTTAATGACAAAAAACAAAATCCAAATACCAAATTAATACCAAAATCCAAATGATAAAATTTGAAATATGATATTAGAAATTTCGATTTCAATTGACATTTGTTATTTGGTATTTGAACATCTCTTTTTGTCCTCATTATATCCCCTGTAGTTTATCAAAAAAAAGATTCCTGATTTCTTCAAGTCTTTGTTTGGTTTTTGCTTCGAACCTCAAGACAAGAACCGGTTGAGTATTCGATGATCTTATCAGACCCCAACCATCAGGAAAATCGACCCGGACGCCATCGATGTCGATAACTTTATACTTTTTTGCAAAATCCGTTTTTAATTTTTCAACGATCTCAAATTTTTTCTCGTCGGTTGTTTCAATCCGGATCTCTGGCGTTGCAAAATACTTCGGAATTCTTGCGGCAAGCTCAGAGAGTCTTTTACCATTGCTGAGTTGTTCTAATAGACGCAGGCTTGCATATATCGCATCATCGAATCCAAAATAACGATCCGCAAAAAATATATGCCCGGACATTTCTCCGGCAAGTGGAGAGTTCTCTATCTTCATCTTTGCTTTGATCAGAGAATGACCGGTTTTGTACATAAGCGGAATACCACCCAGCTCCTCAATGCGCTCGATAAGTCCTTTTGAACACTTCACTTCAAATATTATTTTAGCGCCTGGCAGACGCTTCAATATTGGCTCAGCATATATTGCCAAAAGCACGTCACCCCAGATAACATCGCCTTTTTCGTCGATCACGCCGATCCTGTCGCCGTCACCGTCAAAACCGATGCCGCAGGAAACATTGTCATTTTTTACTCGATCGATCAAGGTGCTAATGTTTTCAACGACAGTCGGGTCAGCAAGGTGATTTGGGAAAGTACCGTCTGGTTCTTTATACAATATATCGTAATCCGCCTTGATCCTGTTCATGATTTTATCGATTATCGGACCGCAGGTACCATTACCAGTATCAATGATTGTTTTGAGTCCGGGTTTGATCCTCACCTGGTCGGTCACATAATCGATATATGTCGGTATAATATCGAATTTATCGCTATTACCCGTGCCTGCAGTATATTTCCCCTTGTCGATAATATGTCTGATCTTCTGTATTTCTGTGCCGTATATAGTGGTTTTATTCCGGCAGACCTTGAATCCATTGAATTCTTTTGGATTATGGCTGGCGGTTATCATTACTCCGCTGCCGATATTATAGTGAAATAAAGAAAAATACAATAATGGGGTCGGTACTTCACCGATATCAATGACACTGCAGCCTGATTCTCTGAGACCTTTTTGAAGAGCTTCCGAGATCCTTGGTGATGATATTCTAACATCGCGTCCGACTATGATCTTCGTCTCACCCAGGTTCCGGTAATAAGTCCCAACGGCCCGGGCAAAAACGTTAACATTTTCGTCGGTGAGATCTGTATCAGCAAGACCCCTGATATCATATTCTCTAAAAATATTCGGGTTCATAATTCAAGCTGTTTCTCGACATGAGTAATGACTTCATCGATAATCGCCAAGGCTTCCTCAGCATCCTGTTTAGTAATGATAAGGGGTGGTGATATTCGTATAGAATTAAAACCAGCTCCATAGACGATCAAGCCCCGTTTAAAACATTCGCCAGTAATAACTTCTTTGATGTTCTTCCCGTTCTTAGTGATAATATCCGGCAGGGTTTCGCGGGTCTTTTTATCTTTTACCAATTCAAGACCGATCATTAATCCCTGACCGCGTACTTCGCCGATGATTTGATGGCGGTTCATTATTTCTATCGACCCCTGTTTTAGAAACGCACCGATCTCTGCCGCATTTTTTATCAAGCCATTTTCAATTATCTTCAATGATGCTACTGCAGCCGCAGCGATAACCGGATTACCGCCAAAAGTAGAGCCATGCGCGCCAGGTCGCCAGGCGCGTTCATCGATCTCGGGGTCCTGAAGTTCAGCGCGGCTGATCGTTGCGCTCATAGGAAAGCCGGAAGCGATCGCCTTTGCAGTAATGATGATGTCTGGTACGACATTGACATGGTCGCAGGCAAACCACTTACCGGTTCTGCCCATGCCGCATTGTATTTCATCAAAAGCAAGCAGGATATTGAATTTGTCAGCTATTTTTCTTAGCGCGGGCAAAAACTCCTTGGGCGGGATAATATATCCACCCTCACCCTGGATAGGCTCAACGAGTATCAAAGCGACGTCTTCGGGGTCGACGAGCCGGACGAATATCACCTCGGTGAGGTATGAAAGGCAGTATGGGATAGGTAAACCGTCGAATTCTTTTCTAACGCATTTCGGATATGTTTCATTAAATATGCAGTGATAACAATGGGGATAGGGAACATGTGTTACTTCGGGTATCAACGGTGAAAAATGCGAGCGCTGAATCTTCTTGCTGCCAGACATGGTCATGCCTGCGAAAGTCCTGCCATGAAACGCACCCAGGAAACTTATCAAGCGGGGTCGTCTCGTATAATGACGGGCGATCTTCAATGTTGCGGCTACGCCTTCGACGCCAGAATTACCGAAATATACGCGCTTTTCAAAATCACCTGGTGTTATTTTAAATAATTTCTCAGCAAGTGTTACCTGAGAGTCGTAATAAAAATCGCAGCCGGAAATATGGATCAATCTGTGCATTTGTTCGGTTGCTGCTTTGATCACATCTGGATGGCAATGACCAGTACCGACAACGGCAAAACCCGAGCCAAAATCGAGAAATGTTTTACCATCAAGATCAGTAATGCGCGCTCCTTTTGCGAAATCAACTGCCAGGGGGATCTCTCGTGTCCGGGTATGCGCGCCAAACATAATTTTCTTATCGCGGTCAATTAGTTTTTGTGCATTTGGACCTATTTGCGGTGAAGTATAATCGATTTTTTTCATTGTCCTCCTTTAATTTGTATATAGCTATTATATTGAAATCATAAGGGGTGTCAATAAAAACTGAGAAAGCAGCCTTTGCTGCTTTCTCCTGATTCTAAAATACCTTGTTTTGCTTACTCTAATATAATTACTTTTTTGGTTACTGAAGAAGTTTTCTCTTCAATTTTGAAGATATATATACCAGCCGGCATTATTCTTCCCAGATTATCCTTTCTGTCCCAGACAATATTAGCGGTGCCGTTAGACATTTTGATAACACCGAAATCACGCACTAA
>Ga0307444_1000331_pt1 | contig 23351 bp, 26 predicted proteins | sample SalMarSW160340MG_FD_202145 | JGI IMG/M metagenome (GOLD analysis project Ga0307444, IMG submission 202145) | Salt marsh sediment microbial communities from the Plum Island Ecosystem LTER, Massachusetts, United States - SW1603-40 | ecosystem: Environmental > Aquatic > Marine > Intertidal zone >...
ACAGACAATGTCACCCTGGATCCCACGCTGCCCGAGCTGAAGCTGGATAAGGGTGCGTTTGCGAAGTGGATCGGCATGATGGATGATGTCGACGACGCCTGCTTGCGCACGATCGCGGCCTTCAAGAACCATCCGCTTATTCCCAAGAACGTCACTGTCAGCGGCTGGATTTGGGAAGTGGAAACACGTCGGCTGCGCGCACCGACCAAGGACGCCGCCCGCCTCGGGCGTACGGACGTGACCTCCGGGCAGTTCGGCGTCAAAGGCAAACAGCCGCCGCGCTGGCCCGCTGCGACAGCAGCGGCTGCGGAGTGAAACCGTGCCAACCTACAGCTATCGCTGCGACAGCTGCGACCGCGTATTCGAGGCGACCCACGCCATCGCCGCGAACCGTCCGTCATGTCCCGAATGCGGCGGATCTGTTGAGCAGGTCTTCCTCGTTGCGCCGGCGGTTCACGGCTCAATGGCGCGGGGCCGGGAGATGGCCGTCCGCTCGCTAGAACCGAAGCCGGCGGCGGGGGGTCACGGCCCCAATTGTCCCTGCTGCCGCTGATCATGGCCAAACCCCAGGTGGACGCCGTCTAGCATCCGCCTGGGGTTCTGTCGCCGGACCCGCACGGGAATTGCCGCCCCGGCTCAGCCGGGGTGACAGCAGTAGTTTGACGTCTTGGGAACTCCATCGACGATGCGCCGGATCGTGCGCCGCGAAGCCGGAGGGTGCATTCCCTTGATGAGCACCCAGGAGGCTGGAAGGCAAATGAGGTGGGGCGCAGAGGGCCTGTACGACCCCAGGTCATCCCCTCCAATAGCCGCTTTTCAACGACCCCAACCCCGAAAGTCCCAGCTTTGCGGGTCGTACTTTCGTACACAGCGGTCAGCCACAGCATACAAGTAGCCGACAACTCTGTAATGTAGGCTTGCAATATTGCAATATGTCGCAAGCGACAACATTATGGATGAGGCAGGCGACGCTCGCGAAACGTTGGTCGGTGGGGAGTGACGCATGGACAACCAATCCACAAAGCCACTGAATCCCGTCTCATTTCTGCGAACCTTCATCGCGCAATGCATGAAGGTGGCGGAGCAGCGTTACGGCCAACAAGACGACGCGAGCACCGACCGCTATATCGAGCAAGTGGGCCTATCGGCGAGCCATTGCCTTGAGGAGGCGATGCGCGATCGTCTCGGTTACGATGGGCCGATCACTCCGGAGCAATATGCCGACCTGATCATAGGCATCAAGAACCGGATCGGCGGCAACTTTTCCCGCGCCTCCGGAGCCGCCGGCACCATTCGGGTCGTCAACACCTGCTGCCCGTTCGGCAACGGCGTGCGCGAGGCGCCAGAGCTATGCCGGATGACGGCCAGCGTCTTCGGTGGCATTGCCGCCCGCAATTTCGGCTACGCCAAAGTCGAGCTTCGCAAACGCATCGCTCTCAACGATGGCCGCTGCGAGGTCTGCATCTACACCGACGCCGAAGCCGCGCGGAACAAGCCCGGAGACGAGTACCGTTGCGAGGGCGACAAGATCGTGTCCAGGTCGGCCTCCGCCGAGGCCCGGGTGCGGATCGAGGCAAAGCTGCGGGAAGCCTGGTGCCCGGAACCGAATGCGCCACGCCGCGGAGTCCGGGTGCCGCCAGGGCTCGTCGCCGAATCTGCGGCGATGCGGGCGGCGCTTGAAGCCGTAGAGATCGTCGCGCCGACGCCGGCCACCGTGCTGATCACCGGAGAAACGGGTGTCGGCAAGGAAGTCATCGCGCGCGCGATTCACGCCATGAGCGGCCGCGCGGAGTATGAATTCGTCGCCGTCAATTGCGGCGCCATACCGGAAAACCTCATCGAGAGCGCCCTGTTCGGCCACGAGAAGGGGGCGTTCACGGGCGCCTACAATGTCCACCATGGTTTTTTCGAGCGCGCCGATCGGGGCACGCTACTCTTCGACGAGGTCGACTCGCTCCCGGTGTCAGCCCAAGTGCGCTTGCTTCGCGTCTTGCAGGAGGGCGAATTCGAACGGGTCGGAGGACGTCAGACCTTGCGGACCCAGGCCAGGATCATCGCCGCCTCGAACCAGGACCTGGAGGGAGCGGTCAAGAGCGGCAAGTTCCGGCACGATCTTTGGTATCGCCTCAATGTCGTCCCGATCCATCTTCCGCCGCTGCGTGCGCGCCCCGATGACATCTCGCCACTGGTCCATCATTTCCTGGAAAGGCTGGCGGAAAAATATCAATCACCCGACAAGATGCTCGGCGAGCAGGCATGGGCCAAGGTGATGAGCTACAAATGGCCCGGCAATCTGCGCGAGCTGGAAAACGTGCTTGAATGCGCCTTCCTGTTTGCCCGCGGGCCTGTCATTGACAGCATCCCGCTGCCGCAGCCGGATCTCGGGTCACAAGGCATCGGCGACGGCAGCAACCTGCGCGAATTGCGCCGCCGGGTTACACGAGAGGCGGAAAGTGAAGTGATGATCCAGGCGCTCAAGCATTTTAACGGCAATGTCAGCGCCGTAGCCCGCTCCATGAGGATGACGCCGCGGGCGGTGCATATGCGCCTCAAATCCTATGGCATCAACGCCGCCGCTTACCGCCTCGGCGCCCGATTGCCAGACCCGAAGCCATTGCTCGGAGCCCCGGCCCCTGAGGGACCAATAGCTGACTGGCCGCCAAGCGGCCGGCCCTCGTGAGGTGGGCGTCGCGCGGTCGTCAACGCTGCTCGCGCTGATCCGGGATCGCCCCCGCAAGGCGTTTCCCTTGTCAGCCTGCGAACTCGACCACACTCACGGCACTTTTAGGATTGTCGGCAACGCGGGACCACAGCGATCAAAAGATCGCATCGGATTGTCGGAGATGGCCGTTATCTGCTGTGCGGTCTGCTCGGTTAAGCTCGCACTTGTCGTGCGCCCACTATCCCACACTGACTTTCGCGAACACCGCCGCCTGTTCCGGCCTTTTCCCGAGGGCCGGAGCCATTTGGGGGGCGGTCGGCGCGGGAGCACCGCCAAAACTCTGCAGCAAGCCGGCAACGAATTGCCGAGCTCCGTCGTCAGCAAGACGATAAAAAACCGACTTTACCTCGCGGCGCCCGACGGCGAGGCCCGCATTTCGTAGCTCAGCCAAATGCTGTGACAGGTTCGGCTGTCTTAGACCAAGTTCGTTCTCTAGTTCTGAGACTGACCGTTCGCCCTTCAGCAGGCACAATGCAATACGCAGCCTCGCCGGATTACTCACCGCGCGCAGCAAGGCGGCGGCTCTGACTACATCGATGTCTCTAGATATCATTGCTGATTTTGGCCTTACCATTGGTAACCTCTGAGGCCCCGGATTTCCTGAAATACCAGTCCGTCCCCGGAGCTTGCTTCTGATAGATGCTTTCTGCCGTTCGAGGCGGCGGAAGAAGAACATCCTGCCCAGGCTGCCAACCCTCCGGGGTTGAAACACCTTGCGCATCAGTCACCTGAAGGGCAGCGAGCAAACGCAACAGTTCTGCGACGTTCCGACCCGTGGTCATCGGGTACCAAGTAATCGCGCGGATGATGCCGTGCCCATCAATAAAGAAAGCTGCCCTAACGAGGGCGCTGTCGGGTGCACGCGGCGCAATCATGCCGTAGGCCCGAGCGATGACCATCGAGGGATCCTCGATGATGGGAAACGTTATCTCGACGCCGAATTGCTGTTGAATGCTTCGAATCCAACCCAAATGCGAGAACAAGCTATCCACGGACAGTGCGAGCAACTCACAACCCAAAGCCCGAAAATGGTCAGCCGCCTTAGCAAAGGCGACGAACTCACTCGCGCAAACCGGAGTGAAGTCTGCCGGATGCGAGAAGAATAGCAGCCAGTTTCCCCGATACTCGGAGAGCTTACGATCGCCCATGGTTGTTCGGGCTATGAAATCTGGCGCCGGGTCATGCAGAAGAGGTGGACCCACCCGCTCTTCGCATATGACATCGTTCATTCTGACCGCTCCTAATTCTACACCGGAACATCACCGACCATCGCTGCTGCAAAGGCCTTGAGGTCTCCTCGGCTCCCAGCGAACCGCGAATGCCCGGGCGGGGAAACCATTACAATCAATTAGGATAAGATGAAATGGCGTTTAACGATATGACGATACGTCGCTCTCTTCGTCAGCGATGGGACCGGAGCGCCCTTCCCCTTTCAAGGGTAGCAATTTCGGCTAGTGAGGGGAGGATCGTGAGATTTTGATGAGAATTGCGCCGAACGCGCCAATGACCGCGACGGCCCCCAATTCAGGCGCTCGCCACTTTGGAGATCCGAATCGGTGTGGTCGGGCCTCAGAATTTGTAGCCAATACCAGCGCTCAGGATCCACGGATCGAGTTTTAGATTATCCACGACCAGCGAGCGTCCGGCCAAGAGGCCCTTCCCTCGCCAAGACACGTCCGGCTCCAGGAACATGTACTTGGCGTCAACGTTCAGCTGCCAGTTCCCGCCAATAGCGATATCGGCGCCAAACTGTCCGGTGACGCCCCAGCTGTCGTCGCCTGCAGCGAATCTCCTGCCATCGCTGGCGAAACAAGGCTCAGCCATAGCGACGATGGCCGCTGCACACCCGATCGCTGTCCGAGGTTGACCTTGCTAGATGCGAGAGGCGAGCCGATCCCGAAACACGCACACGAAACGACCCTTTTGCGTTGCTGCTCCACCTTGACTCCCCCGTTCCGTCTTCCCGCCGTCGCGGTATGCAAATGGCTTAATAAAAATGTAGATTAACAAATTGACATATTCTGTCGAGACCGCGGTCCTTACGAAGTCGGCTTCGAGTGAACAATTCAGGGGAGTATGTGTGAAACATGTCACACACGAGAGAGGCTGGGGCCTGCACCCCAGGCGTGACGGGGCCTCGCGCTGGCACCCCCTATTGCGTTGACACGAACCTCCAGGCGTCGACGCCTGCGAGGGGGTATCGCCCACCTGCCCCTATCCCGCGCGCGAAGCGGCCCGGCGCCATCCCACTCTTGTTCGCCCTATGGCGTAATCCACTCTCGATCTGTGGCGATCGTCACTTCGTCGAGCCGATCGTCTCGGAAAAGACGGTCATCGGTCAGATCAACGTCGTGAGCTCGCCGGAAGGCGTGCACCATGTCCTCGTCGCCCATGCCGAGAACTACCCAAAGGATCGCAGGCAGTTGCGCATCCTTCAGCCGGGGCTTCGCACCGGCCTGCTGACGTCAAGCGGAGACACTTGGAAGGTCGCGCGCCATGCTCTAGCGCCGTTGTTCACACCAAGTGCCGTAGAAGCGCAGACCAATGCGATGCTGCAATGCAGTCAGCGCATGGTCCAACGGCTGAGCCAGTACGACGATGGCCAAATCCTCGACATGAGCGCCGAGCTCGCCAGGGTGACCTTCGAGATCATTTCATCCATGCTTTTCTCGGACCAGACTCAAACGGATTCCGTTGAGTTCTCGGCAGCTCTCACGCGCTATTTCAACTCGGCTGGACGCATCGCCCCGCTCGACGCCCTCGATGCACCCAACTGGGTCCCGCGATTGGGCGTCTGCCGGGCGAGAAAAGCCATTCAATTTTTTGAGAGTCTGGCCGAGAGAATCATCAGACGCCGGCGGACAGACATGGCGAAGGGCTTGAGGCCGCCGCGCGATCTGGTCACTCTATTGCTTGAGGCTAAGGATCCGAGGACGGGCGATGGTTTGAGTGAAGCGGATGTGGCGGGCAGCATCATTACGTTTATTGGTGCGGGCCACGAGACAACCGCCAATACGCTGGCTTGGACTCTGTTTCTGTTGGCCAAACATCCGCGCGTTCTATCTGCTGTCGAAGCGGAAATCGACTCATGCCGCTCCGAGGATGTCGCGCGCTGGCCTGAGCAGCTCATCCTGACGCGCGCTGTCGTCAATGAGGCTATGCGCCTCTACCCGCCTGCGCCAATCATGTCGCGGATAGCAAGCGTCGCGGATGAAATCCTTGGCGTGAAGATTCCGAGGGGATCCACGGTCATCATCGCTCCCTATATCATTCATCGCCATCGGACACTGTGGGAGCAACCAGACTATTTCCGGCCCGAACGCTTCCTCCAGAGCGCAACAGAGAAGGTCGCACCCTATGCCTTCCTGCCCTTTGGCGCAGGACCGAGGGTCTGTATCGGCCAACGCCTCTCGCAAGTCGAAGCCGTAATCGTGTTGGCGACCCTGCTTCGCTATTTCCGCTTCTCGCTTCCCAGCGACACCAAGACGTTCCCGGTGCATCGGGTCACGCTGCGCCCGGTCCCTAACCTGGCGATGAAGGTTGCAGTCAGGCGTTGAAAAGCTCGTCGCCGGAACCCCGTGCAAGACGTTACGTCAGGACTGACGGCGTTGATGGCGATGAAGGGCCCCAAGCGACAATCAGCTCACGAGGTCATCGTCCTCGCCAGGCGGTTCCGATGATTGACAAAAGAGATCATAGAGAGCTGTCAGGATGGCCGGTGCTTCGCTGCCCCTGATCGAGTAATAGATCGTTTGCGAAACGCGCCGCGTCTTGACCAGTTTGTTCGCGCGCAAGACAGCGAGATGCTGCGAGAGGCCCGATTGGCCAAGTCCGATTATCTGCTCGAGGCTGCCAACGGATTTCTCACCCTTTACCAACTGACACAGTATCAGCAAGCGCCACTTATTGCTGACGCACTTGAGCACCACGGCGGCGTGATCCGCCTTGGTCGCAAGTTCACCCATCTGCGATTCTAATGTTTGCTTGGTCACGCCGCGCACCCGCTAAAGCCGTCAGCTTCCATTTTCGCTTCGTATCTCACCGCTACCTCATCGCCAGAAGTCAGGGTGGATTTCACCTCATCCCAATTGGTCGGTTTAAGCACGAGGAGCCAACCCTTGTCGTATGGATCGGCGTTCGCCAGGGTGGGCTGGGCGACGAGGTCATCGTTAACTTCCACCACGGTACCTGAAACCAATGACTTGGCTGGGCCAACCCACTTGCCCGACTCGATTGTCGCGCAAGATTTTCCTGCTTCGATCGACCGCCCAACTTTCTTGGGCGTGACCGCAACAAGCATCCCTGCCAAAGCCGCGGCGACAGTGGTCATGCCAAAGCGCACATTACCGTCACCAATGTCCTTGAACCACGTATGATTTTCAACGTCATAGAGAAGATCGTCGGGGAGATTACATCCGCGCACGAGAGGCATGGCATGGCTCCATGAGAAACAGGTCACGAGGCATCATTAAGACGCAAAGGACGGGACGAGCAACAAAACTCGCCAAGCTGTTCACTCTGCATTTTTCCGCTCACGAAATAATACAGGTGTCTGGCGAGGTGGCGCATAAGGGTCAGACGTTTTTCGGTGTCGGCGTGATCCGGTTCAAGGGAGATCAGGTTGTAATGATAGACGAGCTCGCGGCACGTCTCGCGGCACGCATTGAGACTTGGCACCGACTTGGCCCCCTGGCGATGCAAAGCGAGCAGACGGAAGCCTTCGCTCTTGGCAGACGTCGGAGCCTTGTTCTTGGCGGCAACCCAGTGCTCAAGCACCTCCTCGCCAAGCCGCAGCAGCTCGTCGGCGCGCGCTGACGCGGCACCTTCGCTCTTCTCCCGCTCGACAAGGGCGCCGATCTGCTCCAGCGATCTCATGCCAGCTTCATCTCTTTCAACAGCGGAAACGAATCCGACACATTCTCTTGCACGCCGACCGTGCGCGGCGACAAGCCGAGCGCAAGGCCGAGCAATTGGGTGAAATAAAGAATCTTGACGCTCGTCTTCACGCCGAATTTCCGCTCAGCGCGGATTTGATGCATCTCTAGGCCGGAATGGCAGGTCGGGCATTCGGTGGCAATCACGTTGGCCCCCGACTTTTCCGCGGCCTGAATGATGTTCAGCACCAGCTTGGTCGACAGGTCCGAATCGGACAGGGTGTGCGCTCCGCCACAGCAGGCGGTCTTGAGCGGGAAATCCACGTTGGTGGCGCCCGCGGCTTCCAGCAGATCGTCCATGAAATGGGGCTGCGACGTCGACTCCGTGCCGGCGCCTTTGTCCTTCTCGGGGAAGATGTGACGCGGCCGCGTGTACATGCAGCCGTAATAGTTGGCAACCTTCAAGCCGCTCAACGTATTCGTGACCTTGGCCCTCAGAGCTTCCTCGCCGATACCATGCTTGATCCAATCGAGCGCATGGATGGTTTCGACCTGGCCGGACCGGTAGGTCTTGTGACCGGCCTTGGTCGAAATGCGATCGACCACCTGACGGGAGGCTTCGTCGTTCTTCAAATCATATTCGGCTTTCTTGAGATTGTGATAGCAGCCGTTGCACGGTGCCATGACGACGTCATGGCCCATTTCGTTGGCGGCGATCGACATGACGCGAGACGACAAATAGGTCTGAACTTTGGGATCGATGTTCTTGACCTCCATCGCGCCGCAACAATTCCAGTTCTCGACCTCCTCAAGCTCAAGGCCCAGCGTCTTGCCAACCTCTTTGGTCGAGCGATTATAGGCGTGCCCCGTACCCTCAAGCGCGCAGCCTGGGTAGTAGGCGACCTTCTTGTATTTCTTTACCTCGCCGCTCATGCCAATTCCTTCGTTTGCTGGTGGGCAGGCTGCATCGCCGCTTCGCTCTTCGCCATTTCAGCGAGAGCCGGGAGTCCCAGTGCCTCGCGATGGTGCGCTTCCTGCTCCTCGACATATTCCTCGATGGCCTTGCGCGCCTTGTTCCAGTTGCGGGTGCGCGGACGGAAGACGTTGGCAAGGCCGAGCCTCGCAAGGAGCGTGATCGGCAGATGCGCCATCAGCTGTTTCACCACGTCGATCAGCCACTCCTGATTCAGGGACTGGTGCGTGCGCTGAAAGAACCAGCGCAACACGCGGCCCTCTTCGATCTTGCCGGTGTCGATCACCTGCTCGGTAAACACGTTGTCGAAGATCGTCGACGGCGACTCCGGCGTGTGACCCTTCAATTCCAGCCAATGCGCGGTCGCCTTCATGACGCCTTCCGGGGCGACCTCGCGCGGACAAACGTAGGTGCACTTGTTGCAAGAGATGCATTGCCAGATGATCTCCTTGTCGCGCAGGAGCTCTTGTTCCATGCCCATGCGGATCAGATAGATCCAGTAACGCGGATTGAAATCCGGGTTGATCGCATTGACCGTGCAAGCATTGGTGCAGGAGCCGCATTGCCAGCAACGATGAATATGCTCCCCTCCCGGCAGCGCCGATATCTCGTCTTCAAGCGCCTCGTTATAGTCGGCGACGACGCGCGTTTCGATGAACGTACTCCAGTGCCCGGAAACATCGATGCCGTCGAGAATGAGCTTCTCATGCGACTTGATATTCTCTGGACGGATGAGATGCTTTTCGTGGATGGGCATTGTGCCAGCGTCCCTCAGTCCAGCATCTGGACGGCTTCGAGGATAAAGGGCTGACCGTCCTCAGCCTTTACCCGCGTGCGGTTCGAGCCTGGCCGCAACCCGTCGAGGCCAAGGATACGTCTCGTGTGCTGCATCGGATCTTCAGCCGAGGAGAAATCGGCGCGAAGATAAGTGCCGCCTTGCGCGGCGATATATCCTGCGTAGACGTGGGCGATCAGGATATCCGTGAAAAAGAGCATGTCACGGAAGACACCCTGGCTTGTCAGAAACTGGGCGAGCTCTTCCCGCAGCATCAAGAATGTCGCGTAGCCGTCAACGAGCGGAATTGTCATGTGGTCGACGTCGTCGCCGAACCAGATTTCTCTCACAGCGCCGGTATTGGTCTTGGCATCCCAGACCCACCTGCTCATCAGGGGATAGCGCTCAGGATCGACGTTATGCAGGACTTCAGCCGCCAGGTCGCGAATGAAGCGATGCGCGCTGTCTTCGGGAAAGCGCGCGCAAAATGCCGAAATGCGCTCGTCCGTCGTCGATGGACTGGCCATGTCCGACAGCAATTCTACGAGACCGCCCTGAATGTTCGCGAAGCCGTCTCTCCCTAGATAGGGAGAGATGCGCCGGCGCACGGTCGCCATGAAGGCGACGAGGCCCACGAAGTTGTGACGATCGAGCTCGGCGACTTTGCCAGAGCCCAGCGTGTCTTGGAACAAGGCCGCCTTCAGCTTGAGCGCTTCGACATAGCGCTCGACGCCACCATGCTCGTCCGACCCCTTTACTAACGACTGAAACGCCTCCGCCAGCAGCGGACCGCTGAGATCGAGCCGCGGCCGCTCCGGTTGCGGCGGACCGCCTCGATCGCTCGTTAGCCAAGTGGGTCGCGCCATCATGATGCTATTCTGCCGCCACGGCGACGCGGGAATAGGCCAGTGCCGAGAACGCGGCCGCCTGCCCCTGGGCGATAGAATCGTCGATCGTCTCAGGACCCGCTGCGGCACCGGCCACGAAAATCCCAGGGCGGCTGCTTAGGCCCATCCCTTCATAAGCGTGCTTGCGGTCAATGTAGCCGTTCGGTTCGAGATCGACACCGAACACGGCCGACAAGGTCATGTTGTCGACGTTCGGATCCATCCCGATCGCGTGGACAACGAGATCGAACGGGATGGTAATGGGACGCTTCACCAGCGTGTCTTCACCCTTGACGATCAGCTGCTTGCCGTCAGAGGTGACCTCGGCGATGCGCGCCTTGATATATTTGACTTTGAACTCCTCTTGGCTGCGCCAATAATATTTGGTCTCGAGCAAGCCAAAGGTGCGGATGTCCATGTAGTAGATGTAGACATGGCAGTTCGGCAGCTCCTCCCGGATCTCCATCGCGAGATTTGCCGACACCGTGCAGCAGATTTTCGAGCACCATTCGCGGCCGATCTGGCGGTCGCGCGAGCCGACACAAAGCAGGATGGCGACGCGCTTGGGCTCGCGCCCGTCCGAGGGGCACCGGACACCTTGTTTCGACGATATCATTTGCTCGACCTGCGTCGTCGTCACCACGTCGGGAAAGGTTCCGAAACCCCATTCAGGCTTGTTGATCGAATCGAAATGCGTGAAGCCGGTCGCCAAAATCACCGAGGACGCGGTGATGACCGCGCCGTCCGACAGGGCCGCGGTGAACCTCCCTGCCTGGCCTTCGAATGTCCGCACGACGGTATTCAGGTGGGTATCCGTGGTGCTGTTGCCGGCCACCCTGGTAACCATCGCGCCAATGGCCTCTTCGGCCCATTCCCCGGAGGGAACGAGCTTGGCATAGCGTGACAGGATCGGCGCGCCGCCAAGCTGGTCCATCTTCTCAACGAGGACATTAGGACAGCCTACGTTTGCGAGTGCAGTTGCTGCGGCGAGTCCTGCGGGGCCGCCGCCAACGATCAGAACCGGAGTCCTCACTGCGAGCCCTCTGCTGCCGCTTGTGCCACCTGGGGCAACGGCTTGAACCCGGGACCCGAGGTGATCATCCGGCGCGGGTCGTAGAGGTTCTCTTGTTTCCCCACCTTGATGTCTTCGAGATAGGCCTCGAACTCGGCCTTCTTGGCCTGCCAATCGATCCCCAACTTTTCCATCAGCTTTTCGGTCGAAGACGCGTGCCAATGCGACTGCACAATCTTGTAGGGATGCGCGCCGCAAACCAACGCCGCGAATTGCACGTCAGCTAGCACCGGGAGGTCGACCTCCTTGCCCGCCGCCGCGCCGATCCATTGGCTCTTGTCGAGGGTCGTGATGCAGCCGGTATCGTGTCCGACCATGACATCGGCGTGCGCCTCTTCCTGGGCCACGCGGATCTTGCGATCGATGGCGAAGGAGCGTGTGAATTCGCGCTCGGAGATGATGTGACGAAAGCCAAAGCCGCAGCAGTCGTACCACGTGGAATAATCGATCACGTTCGCGCCAAGCGCCTGCATCAATCCCGTAGAGACCGCCACGCGATTGCCTTCCAAGATTGCATCGTCGTAGATCGCGTCCTGCGGCACCATCTTGTAGACGTGGCAGGCCGGATGGATCGTCGCGCGAATCTCGGAACAATCGATCACGCGGTGCTTGGCGATCTCGTCGCGCATGACATGCGCCCACTCGGAGTAGTGAACGATCTCTTCCGGGATCAGCAGCTTGCCGTCGACCAGACGACCGAGTTTGCCGAGGATCTTCTTCACCCGCTCGCGCAGCTCCGCCGATTGCAACAGGTAGCCGCGCACCTCCTTGTAGTTTCCAAAGGACGTGCCGCAATGGACGAGTGGGTAGTAATAGCCTTCAGGCCCACCCTCGGCCTTCGCCGACACATAGGCCTGATGGAAGTTGCGCAGGAAGACCGCGGCGAGGCTCTCGAGATTGCCGATGCCCGAGCCATGGTAGTTCCAGGCGGTGCATGAAGTTTGATCGGTTTCATCGAGATACGACTTGCCAAGCATGTTCATCAGCCACAACAGCGATGCGGGATAGCCTGGAATATTGCCGCATTGTCCGCAGGACTTGTGGTGCCAGAGCCTGGTCGTCGGGATGCGCTTGGTCCAACCGTAGAGGGTCTTGACGTCTACCGGCTCATGCTCGTCGCGAATGCGGTGAACGACGATCTCGCCGTCCTTCTCGAGTTGCCACATGACATCGCGGACGTCCTCCACGCGATCCTTGTTGGTCAGCATGGAACGCTTGTCGATTTTCTGCTCGACCCAGTTTGTCGCCGTCCGAGCGTCTTCGGGGCTGAGCTTTGCGTCTCGCCACTCCGAACCGTGACCAGTCAGGCGTTCTCCGCAATTAGGTGCGCTCATGATCGTGTTCTCCCATCGCTCAAATTTTGCATTCGCTCAGCCCTCAGGCCTGCTCGTCGAGGAAGTCCTGATAGTCCTGTCGCTTTTCGTCCATGATGTCGGTGATGACGTCGAACAGGTTCTCGTCGATTGTCTCGAGTTGCTTCAGAACGCCGGTCATTTCCCAGATGGTGTAGAGCTCGACAGAGGTCTTGAGATTGACCTCCCAGGCCGTTTCGGTCGTGTTCAATGTCGGCATCGGGATGGCTTTGCGCAGAAGCTTGAGCGGCGCCTTGACCTTCGAGATGTTCGGGCCCCAGTCGGCAAAGTGGTCGGGATTGATCATGTCGGGCGCGAGCTGGTTGCCCGTCGAAATCAATTTCAGCATCACCCGGCTGAAGGGGCGCAGCACGTTCTTGGCCGATTCCATGCCATGCTTGATCGCGGTCTCGCGCATCAACATGACGAGCCCGCCAGGGGAATTTTCGAAGGGGCAGCGCGCGGCGCAGGTGTAGCATTGCGCGCAAGACCAGATCTTCTCCTGCATCGCGTCATAGATGCCCTCGAGATTTTCCGTCCACAGCAGTTGGACGATTTCTCGCGGGCTAAAGTCGTAGTAATAAGCGGCAGGACAGGTTGCCGTGCAGATACCGCAATTCAGACAACCGTTCAGCTCGTGATCATAGCGAATATCTGATTGAATATCTGCGAATATTTCTTCAAGCTTCTCACGCGGGAGCTGAGGCGTTGGGGAAAGTGGGTCCCCGATAACGGTTTCCACGCGACTAGAGTGGGCGTGACCCATCGTCTAAGCTCCCACTAATACGTCATGACCTTACAATCAGTTTCCATTACTTCTTCGATCAAGTAGGCCCCGCCGACAATACCGCTGCATTCCGGGATCAAATCTGCCTGCGTCATCTCGAAGAGATCGAGATTAGGCGAGCAACACAGGAATTTAACGCCGGCCTCGTGCGCGTCCTTGATGAAGTCATAGACTGTCTTGGGTGAGCCGGGCTTGACGTGGAGCTTCTCGGCGACCCCCTTCTTCATCAGGGCCCCCGATGTCGCGGTGCAGATCACCTCAACCTCGTAGTCCATCGCCGCCGCGACGGAGGCCTGAAAGAACGGCGCGCCGAGCTCCTCGCCATTGCGAGGATCGGTGTTGGCCATGACGATGACGAGCTTTTTCGCCACTCCCTGGGACCCTCCAATTGATTTTTCCGTGGCTACCCGGGCTTTCCTGGCCTCGGGGACACCGCGAGATCCCCTACGGGACCTTAAATTGTATTTTTCTAATATACGAAGTGAGAGAGGGTGTGCCAACCCTATTTCTCATCCATCAAGCCCGTCACTTGGATGAGACCAGTCATCAGCGGGACGAGCGCGTCCTCGATCTCACGCTTCATCCGCGCGAGCGCCATGAATTGGGGTGCCGGGTTCTCCGGCGCCTCCTCGAACTCCATGACAAGGTCTTCCGCCATTGCCAGCTTGAAACCGGGGTGTCCGACGAATCCGAACGCTTTCGGACCGACTTGGAAGATCGCAGGCGCTCCGTCCTCGGCCTCTGACAGGATGCGCGCGTAGGCGGGCGGCTCGGGTCTATCGCGCATGTAGACGATATGCGGATGCCGAGGCGGGAGGTAACCATTGAGCGCGTCGTCCGCTTTCCTTGTCGCATAGCCAACCTGGAAGGTCAGAGGCGCTGAGCTTGTCTTGCCTTCGGCGGCGAGACTGAGGATTTGCGCGCCAAGACCGATCCCGATCACCGGCTTGTCCACCATCAGGCAGACGCGGGCCAGGCGCACCTCGGCCTCGAGATTCGGCACATCTCGGTCGCCGGCGCTCCCCCAGGGGCCGCCGCCGAGCAGCACAAGCCCGTCGCCGAGCGCATCACGATCGGGCAACTTTCCGCCGCTGGCGAAGGGACGGAAATATTGGAAGCGAATGCGGCGCGCCTCGAGATGATCCTCCATCAGTCCGAGATAGTCCGCGGAGGTGTGCTGCACCACCGTCAGCAGCTTCAAGGCCCCGACCCGGAGGTGTTGATGGCGGCGCTGATCACGGCGGAAAAGTCGCGAGGCGCGACCGTCAGGAGACCGACATGCCTCGCGGCAAAAAAGGCTGTGACATGACGGTCGACATCGTTGGCTTCGACGCCGCGGAGGCTTGCCTCAAGATCGACGATCGTCCGTGGAGGCGTCACGAAGAAGTCCCCGGTAATGAGGGCCTCGACGATGCGCCGCCCGTTCAGCCGAACATGCGCTCTGACCGTGCCTCCCGGTCCCGTAAGACTAGCGCTGAGGACGTTCGCCGCGCCGGCGGGATCATCGATCTCGGTGACAAACCGATCGGTGCCGATCTCCTCGTCGTGAAGTCGCCGCGCGGTCAGTTCTTCTATCGCCTTCGTCGGCGCCCATCGCGGCGAAATCTTCAATCGCTCGGCGAAGCCTTCAAGCAGTGCAGCCTTGACGTCCGTTAGACTCGGTGTCCTCCCGCCAAGCGCCTCCCGCAAGGTCACGATCCGCGCCGCGGCGGAATCAAGATCCCGCTTGATCAGCTTTTCGCGTGGCACGTTCAACGCCGCGAGCATCTTCTCCACGCTAAGGTCGATCAACAGGGTGCCTTGATAGAAGATCGTGTCGCCATCGAAGAACCCACCGGTACCGCTAATCTTGCGGCCGTCCACTTCAATGTCGTTGCGCGGCCGATATTGGGCATCGACGCCAAGCGTCTTCAGCCCTGCGGCTGCGGCTTCACAAATTGCTTTGGCGAGTTCCGAGAGCGATGCGATGCCGAGCGTCCTACGGTGGAAGACAAGCTCAAATCCCAATTGTCCCTCGTCCATGAACAGGGCCCCTCCGCCGGTGATGCGGCGAACGGTTTGGATCCCGTTGGCGGAGCAATAATCAAGGTGAAGTTCGCGCGCGAGCGCCTGATGGCGCCCGATCAACGCAGACGGCCGAAACTGCAGAAAGCGTATCGTATCGGGGATTGCCTCTTCACGCCGCAGATCGATCAGTGCCTGATCGAAGGCGATATTCAATCGCCCGTCCAGCACGCCGGTATCGATGACCCGAAACTCACGGCTCATGGTCATGAGCATTCGCGGGGGACCTCAAGCTGTCGGCGGATCTTCGCGATGTCTCTCTTGTTCAGCTGAAATGGATAGCTCGCGATATTGCTCGGCGGCGAATCCCCGTATGGCCGGTCACAGGCCGAGACATCCTCCGCGAACTTTCCCGGGCAGCCGGAGGTCCTGAACGCCACGCCCTCCTCGATGACGGCATCGAGCTCACTCTTCGGCAAACCGAAATCCTTCACCCGTCCGGCATCGTCGAACTGCATATTCTCCACGCGGACTCCGCGATAGTCGATCAGGTAGCGCCCGAGCTGAACACGCCGCCACTGATCGCGCGGCGTCGCGGGAAGATGATCCATCAGCGATCCCCGTTCGGGAAAGAAGCAGAACATGTGGCTGTGACCGCCGATGTCGACGAGCCGCTGCACTAGGCTCAGCACCTCGTGCTCCGTCTCTCCCATGCCGACGACGATGTGCGCGCCGAACTTGTTGGGCCCGAATATGTCCCGCGCATGGTTCAATATCTCCCAGTACTTGCGCCAGGAATGAGGAGAGTCCACACCTTTGCCGCGCGTGACATCGAAGATTTCCGGCGTTGCCGCATCGAGGGCGACCGTAAAAATATCGGCGCCGAGATCCTTCAGCGCGGCAACATCGTCGCGAGACATTGTCGTGGGATTGGACAAAATCGACACGGGAATGCTGTTCGGATCGATTCTGTGCGTCCAGGCCTTCAACACGCTGACCGTATCGGCGTCGGAGCGCGGATGTGTAATCATCGAAATGCACATGCGATGAAACGGACTATCCGCGCCGTCACGGGCGACAATGTCAACGATCTGGGCCATGGGTACGGCCGGCCAATCCACGCGGATGAAGTTGCGGTCGGCGTAGTTCCGATCCGCTTCGCGGTGACGCGCCAGGCCGCAATAGGCGCAATTCGCGCGGCACCCTTCCGGATAGGTCAGCAGCAGGTTGAGACAACGCGTGCAGCTGCACCGGTGCATATTGCCTTGCATCACGCCGAGGGTGATCGCCGCCGCGGTCGACATCTGCACATAGTCCGGTGAGCGCATATCCGGCGTTTGAATATTGTTGTTTGGCCGATAAACGCCGGTCGGGAGAATAGCGCTATTCTTGACGTCGGCCCCATTTCGTCGCTCTTTTGGCGTCGGCGATGGCTTGCGGGGCCGCATCACCGCGGCGGGGTTGAAATCCCTCCCTTCACCGTAGAACAGGGTCGGGTTCCCTGCATCTTGCTTCAGACAGCTCACGCGGATCGCCTTTCCTGTGGGGACGCTTCAACCGCGGGCTGCGACCAATATTCGGGAAAAGCGATCCACCCTTGGCGAATGGCCTGTCGGCTTGGCACCTCGTCATTCGCATAGGCGCGTAACAATTCGCGCCGCCGCAAAACCGCCCGTGCGAGTGAGCCGTCGAAGATTTCTGTTAGCTCCTCCACATAGGTGGCCATCGCGCCCGCATCGCCCCGACGGAGCGCGGCCGCCGCTTCACCCGCCATCTGGCCCGAAACAACCGCCGCGGCGATGCCTGCTCCCGTGACCGGATTGGTCAAGCCAGCCGCATCACCGGCCAGCAGCACGGTGCGGCCATGCATCTCTCCGACCGGATGCAGCATGCCGCCAACCGGAATCGCCCCGCCGGTCAGAGCAAGGATCTCGCTGCCCGTCCTCTCTTCACCGACAAGTCGCGCATGAAGCTGACGCAACAAGGCCTTCAGCCGGTGACGCTCAGACGGAACGACACCAAGACCGAGATTAGCGACATCACCACGCGGAAACAGCCAAGCGTAGCCGCCGCGATAGTCGCCTGAAAGGAAGATATCGGTCGCATTCTGCCGGCGGCGAAGCGGGACGGTGATCTGCCTCGTCTCCACCAGCTCATGGTTTATTTCCCCGATTGCCTGCCCAATCAGCGATCTCGGCCCGTCGGCGCCGATGATGACGCCGGCGTCGATGATATTCCCATCGCCAAGCCGCAGTCCCTCGGCGCCAATCGACACGACCGCCGCTCCAAGAATGATATGAACGCCGGCATCGCGAGCGTCCGCGACGAGCATCTGATCAAATCGCGCGCGGTCGATGATGGCGCCGCGAAAGTCCGGCGTGTGGTGGCAATCGTCCATCTCGATCATCGTGGTCATCGAACAGATGGCTTGCCGGCTGGACGCAGCGAGGTTGGCGATGTGCGCGTGAAGCGGTCCGGGAACGAACTCCGCACATTGCACCGGAAGTCCGGCCACCTTCTTGCGATCGACACCGATGACGCGAAGTCCGGCCTTTGCCGCCGCAGCGGCGGCGCAGGCGCCGGCGGGCCCGAGCCCCACGACAATCACATCCGCGCGCAAGCAGAAACTCATGCCGCGCACCCGACTTGACTGCTCACGCCTCCCCCGATCTTGACCGAGCAACAGGCGTGTTGTTGCGTGAATGGCCGCCCAATCGCCCGCGCCACGGCCACCGCACCGTCAGCCGGAAAGGCTATGCCATCAAGCCCTGCCATGACCGCGTAAGCATCGGTGATGCGGCGGTGCATTCCCGCCGGACGGGCGCAGCCGAGCAGCACCGGACGGCCGCCGAGCAGGGAACGGGCCTCCAAGAAAATCTCGCCAACGTCGGTCGTGGAGGGTGTTTCGAACGTGCCGCGTGCATAGAAGGGCATCACCACAACGAGAACGAGCGAGTGAATGGGATGTCGTGCGACGATGTCGAGTGCGCAGGCCTCGCCGAGAATTCGGCCGTAGTGCAGCCCGATGACGATATGGGGCACGACCTCCATGTTGGTCGAACAGAGCGCCGCCAAGGTCGCTCCGAAATCGTCAACGCCGCGGTCGAGATGGTAGACGTCGTGGATCGTGTCTTGCGCGCCGATGACATCCATCATGACCGTGTCGATGCCGGCGCTCTCCATGCGCTTCGCCCGCGCCTGATCGAGCAGCGCCGAGTGGATCGCGATCTTCAGATGAGGGAAATCCTTCTTGAGATTGGCGACGACCGGAAGGAAGCGATCGTAGTTGATCTCATTGCGACGGTTCGAGCCGCCTGACAGCAAGAATCCCTGCAAGTCCTGCAACAGGACGAGGTCGCGCACTTTGCGATCGAGCATTTCCGGGTTTGTGGCCGGAATCATCGGCTCGAGGATCTTGGCTTGGCAATGGTCGCAATCGAGCGCGCAAGCCCCAGCGGTGACGGAAAAAGCTGGAAATGACTGCTTGGAGCATCCCTTCAGGGCTTCGGTTTCGTATTCCCTGAAGCTCGGCGTGGAAAAGCGGATCGGCCCTCTGCTCGCCGCCATGGATGCGCGCTCAAACCGCGCAATCAGCTGACCATCGAGCTCGGCGTCCTCCAGCGCTTCGATCTCAGCAAGCTTGCCGATCCAATCCATTGCTTCCCACTCATCCCCAGCGGAGCTGGTTGCGTCTATGCGTGAGCGAAGAGACGCAACTCCGAGAAAAATCGATGAGGTCGCCTTGGCACGTTTGTAAATAGGACCAAAGGACCCCAACAGGACCAAAGGATTTCTTGATTTTGATATATCAATAAGTGATATATGCAAGTGTGTTTTAGGATGGGGAGCCCCTAGGTGCACGAGGCGGCATCGCGGAGCGCCTCAGGGCGTTCATACGCTTACCGGCGCTCCCCTAAGACACGAGATGGGCATCCTCGGACGAGGAGCGGGAATGGTCGATCAAGTCTTGGATGCGCAGGGCCTCGTTTGTCCCTTGCCGGTCTTGGAAGCGAAGAAGGCCCTGGCAAAGATGGCCGCCGGCGCAACCCTGAAAATCATCGCCACCGACCCCGCCGCTAAGGGCGACTTCGAGGTGTTCTGTCGCAACACGGGGCACGAATTGCTGGAAGCGAGCCAGGACGGCCCGATCTATTCGTTCCGCATCAGGCGCGCGCCTTGAGCAGTGAAAACTCGGAGCGCCAAATGAGCAACGGCCTGTTCATTCTTCTTTGTTCTGGCGAGCACGAGAAAGTTCAAATGGCGGCCATGATGGCCTCGGTCGCCGCCGTCTCCGAACGCCCGGTCGAAGTTTTTGTCAGCATGAACGCGCTGCTCGCCTTCGCTAATGGCCTGGATCCAGCCGAAAGGTATCACGGTGGCGAATTCTCCGAGCTCCTTCGCGCAAAGGACGCACCCGACGCGATCAGCCTGCTTCAGCGCGGCAAGGAGTTTGGCGATCTGAAAATATGGGCCTGCTCGATGGCACTCGACGTGCAGGGCTGGGAAATGTCGCACCTTGAAAAGGACCTGTTCGACGGACCGGCCGGCCTCACCAAGTTTCTGTCAGACGCCGAAAACGGTCAGCTGATCACGCTGTAGATGCTTCGGAGAGCACGGCGGCAATGAGCGAAAGAATAACAATCGACGCACGAGGCGCATTCTGCCCCGGCCCCCTCATGGAGCTGATCGCCGCACTCAAAACGCGCCAAATCGGCGATGAGATCGAGATCCTATCGAGCGACAAGGGCTCTGTGACCGACATTCCGGAGTGGTGCAAGAAGGTAAAGCACGATTGTCTCAGCGTGGACGAGAAGGAGGGCTATTGGAGCGTCTTGGTTCGCAAGGCCAAGTGAGCAAAATCCAAGCTCTGTGAAAACAACAAAGCAAGTCAAGTAGACTCCATGGGAGGAGAACGGCATGACAAAACAAATCCTGATCATCGGCGGAGGAGTGGCTGGAACAATTGTCGCCAACGGCCTTTGCCGGCAGATCGGCCCAGAGCTGACCTCCGGTGCCGTCGCCATCACCATGCTCAGTGCCAGCGACAAGCATATGTACCAGCCAGGCCTGCTCTATTTGCCCTTCGGCAAAATTCGGGAATCGGAGCTCTTCCGGGATCAGCGCAAAGTCCTGGACAAGCGCGTCGCGTTCTTCGTCGATCCCGCGACGAACATCGATGTCAAAGCGAAGTCCGTCACGACCCAATCGGGCAAGAAGTATTCCTACGACTATCTCGTGATCGCCACCGGCTCGCGCATCAGACCAGACACGATCCCTGGCATGGAGGAAGGTGCGCATTGGTTCTACGATCTCGATGGCGCGCGCAAAATGCGGGACGCACTCAACGATTTCAAGGGTGGAAAAATCGTCGTCAACGTCAACGCGCCGCATAAATGCCCGGTCGCCCCGCTCGAGATTGTATTCATGCTGCGTGAATACCTCGCGGCGAAAGGGATCGAGAACACCGAGATCACCTACACCTATCCGATAGGACGGCTCCATGCGCTAGAGCCCGTGGCCAATTGGGCCGGACCCGAATTTCAGCGCTACGGCATCAAATCCGAGGTCTTTTTCAACACCAAGTCGGTCGATCCCAAAAAGAAGACCATAACGTCCGAAGAAGGGGTGACACTGCCTTACGACCTGCTTGTCACCATCCCGCCGCATTCCGGCCAGCAAGTGATTATGGACTCCAAGCTCGGAGATGGCGGCTGGGTTCCGACCAACAAGCAAACGTTGCTTCGCGAGGGATCCGACGATGTCTTCATCGTCGGCGACACCACGAACATTCCCATTTCGAAGGCGGGATCAACGGCGCATTTCGAGGCCGACACGATCGTCGACAATCTCGCGTCCCTGATCAAGGAGCAGCAGTGGTCCCGCAACTACGACGGAAAGGTCTTCTGCTTCCTCGAGACGGGGATGACGACAGGAACCTATGTTTGGTTCAACTACGTGACACCGCCGAACCCCGCGCCGCCGTCACAAGCGATCCATTGGTTCAAGCTTGGCTATAATCGACTCTATTGGCTGTCGGCGCGCGGCTTGCTGTAAGGGGAGGCAGAAATGAACGAGATGTCGAATTCTATCGACGATGTAGAGCGCGTGGCCTTGGCCGCGCGCGAGGCCCTCACCGATCAGATGATCGAGCGCCTTGCCGTCACCGGCGGCAATGCCTTGGAGGTGATCGATCGTCTCAACGACGAGACGACGAGCGCTGCTGTCCACCGCTTGATCGACCGCCTCACCGAAATGCAGAAGGTCGGTGCGCTCGATACGGCTTGCGACATGATCATGCTTCTGCACGCCATGCGAAACGCGTTGACTGATGCCATGGTCGAGCGCCTGCTCAGTTATGCGGAGTACATGGTGACGAGCGTCGCCAACGAGGATGTCTGCGACCTCGCCACGAATGCCTGCGAAGCCATGAATCAAGCGGCGGAGGAATCAGCCAAAGCGCCGGCGCGCGGCGGGCTGATGGCGACGATTTCCTTGCTGTCCAAGCCGGAGACGCAGCGAAGCCTGCAATTTCTGACCAATTTCGCGGAAAAGCTGCAAAATCGCTCCTGCGCCGACCGCTGAAACGGCAGCCACCGAAGCAGCAGGACCTTCAAGAGGACGATTCGGTTCCGACCATCCGTGATTCGGTGGCAAAGCCCCACAGCGGATCAAATCGGTGGACGTGATAGACCGGACTTCTCCTCATGCCGGCCGGATACTCACCTTTGCGCAGCGTCGTCGCGATGCACGGCACCACTGTGGCCGGGATGGTCCCGACATGCCCTGCCGCGGCACGGTGAACATGGCCGCTGAAACTGGCGACGACCCGCCCGGTGTGCTGCGAAGCTTGACGCAGCCGCGCCATCGCCTCCGGTGTTTCGAAGTTGAGCGGGTCAGGCCCCACCGGAACCTCAAACGGCGGATGGTGGGCGAAAATTGCAATAGGCTTGGTCGGCTCGGCATCGATCAGGCCGATCAAACGTCTCGCCCGCACAGGGCAAAAGTCGCCCTTGTTGCTGCCCGTGCTCAGGGTATCGACCGCAATCAGCCTTACGGGAAAGTCCTCGACCGCATAGTCGATAAACTCGGAATCGGGCGCAAGATAACCGCGTGCCGAAAAGGCCGCGTGCAAATTCGCCCTGTTGTCCTTGTTGCCGGCCAGGACGTGGACCGGCGCACGCGCGTTGGCGAGTATGGCAACCGCCTCGGCGTATTCGTCCTGTCGACCGTGATGGACGATATCTCCGGTGTGAACGATCACATCAGGGGCCGGATCGAGCGCGTTTATGGCCGCAATCGTGCGTTCAAAATCCCTTATTCTCGGATCGGCGTCGGGTGTGTCGAGGGCGAGATGAGTATCGGAAATATGCGCGATGATCATGATGCCCGGCCCAAGTCTGCCGACCGCAGACCTGCGTAATACTCCTTCAGAATCGCCACCACCTCCGGCCGGCTGAATTCCGGCGGTATGTCCGCATCGGTGGCGAGCATTTCGCGCTGCTCCGTGCCGGAGATCGAAATGTGATACTTCGGATCATGGGGGCAGGTCTTCGCCGTCGCCATGCCGTAACATTTGCGGCAGTAAAAGGTGACATCGATCTTCAGCGGCTTGGTCACAAGTGCGCCGTCCCACAGTTCATCGAAAATGTGATGCGCGTCGAATGGGCCGTAGTAGTCGCCGACGCCGGCGTGGTCACGTCCGACAATCAGGTGCGAGCAGCCGAAATTCTGGCGAATGAGGGCATGAAGCAGGGCTTCGCGCGGGCCGGCATAGCGCATCTCGATCGGATAGCCCGCCTGGATCACCGTTCCCGGGCGGAAATAATTGTCGATCATTGCCTGGATTGCGCGTGCGCGAATATCGGCCGGAATGTCGCCCGGTTTCAATTTGCCCAGCACCTGATG
>Ga0307444_1000332_pt1 | contig 23331 bp, 21 predicted proteins | sample SalMarSW160340MG_FD_202145 | JGI IMG/M metagenome (GOLD analysis project Ga0307444, IMG submission 202145) | Salt marsh sediment microbial communities from the Plum Island Ecosystem LTER, Massachusetts, United States - SW1603-40 | ecosystem: Environmental > Aquatic > Marine > Intertidal zone >...
TCATCTTCGGCGAGCGCGGCCACGATGGCGGGGAGCGCGTCACCCCGCGCCTTGATCTTGGTGATCGCCACCAGCCCGAAGCCCAGGCGGGCGTAGTCGATGTCGGGCCGGTAGCCGCGGATCACGCCGCGGTCCTGGAGCGACTTGAGCCGGTTGGAGACCGTACTGGGCGACACCGAAAGGCGCTCGGCGAGCTGTCTCGCCGACTGCCGCGCGTCGTCGCGCAGCGCGGCGAGGAGCTGGATGTCCAGGTCCCGGTAGGTCACCGCGAGCTCTCCTCTCCCTCGATGGCGGCGTCGCCGCGCGGCCCGGCGTCCGCCCGCGGCGCCGCCTTGATCTGGAGCGCCGCGGCCTCCGGCTCGGGTCGATCGCCACCCCGCCCGTACAGCCGCGTCTCGCGTCGCCGCTGCGCTCCCAGCGGGTAGCGCCAGTACCGCCAAGGGATCGACAGCATGTGCCGGGCGGCGAACGGGATCACCGCCTCGGGCAGGTCCGCGAGGATCCCCGAGCCGCGCTCGAGCCGCAGCCGATCGAGGACGGGAAGATAATCGTCGGGGTCGTCGCGCGGACCCCGGACGAACAGCCCGCTCAACAGGTGCCACAGCGAGCGCGCGTGGATGTCCTCGCCCTCGGGAACGAACGACACCGTGCGCACGAGCGGGGTGTGGAACAGGAGGTTCGCGTCCACCTCCACCAGCCACACCCCCGGCTCGCCCGCCGCGATCCGCCGCCGCGCGTGGCGGGCCTGGCGGGAGAGACGCTCGGCGGATCCCAGACGCTCGTACGGGATCCACAGCTCGCGGTAGTGGGCGTCGAGTACCACCCACTCGAGCCGCCCGGCGTCCGGGCCGTCGGCGCGGATCCATATCTCGGCGCGCTCCCAGTCGCGCTCCCAGAACTTGTTGACCTCCGCCGGTACGAGCATGAGGTAGCGCCACACCCAGTAGCTCCGTCCCTCGAGCCACGTCGGCGCGTCTCCCGGCCGTGGATAGGGATTCCCGGGCTCGTCCCTCGTGTACAGCATCAGCACGGGCGGCACCGGTCGGGGAATGAAGAAGAAGTCCGCCAGCAGCGCCAGCGCGAGCAGGAGACCCATGGATCCGAAGAACGGCCCCCAGCCCACCGTCGCGTGCCCGAACGCACGGATGAGGAGCCAGCCGACGACGAGCGGCACGACCCCGAGCAACGCCGTCGGGATGTCCCGATACAGCAGGTACAGGAACAGGATGACCGCCGGTAGCACGACCGGCATCCACAGCGCGAGCGCCGCCTCGAGCAGCCCCGCGGCGCGCAGCAGCGGGACGGCCACGCCCATGGCGACGATCCCGGTGATGGTCGCGATCGGGAGCTTGTAGGCCGCATAGAAGAGGCTCGTAAAGCCGGCGATGCGCCGCGGGTCGAGCAGCGAACGCGCCAGCAGGGTATCGCCGACCCGCACGTCCACACGGCCGTCCGCGGCGGGGGCGATCTCGAGCCGGAAGGGCGCCAGCCGCTCCTGCGCCGTCTCGCCCACCTCCCGACGGTAGCGGATCCGGTAGCGGCCGAGCCGGCGGACGGCGCGGAGAGGGAGGAGGAGCGGCCCGATGATGAACAGGGCGATGTAGTAGCGCAGCCTCGGGAGCTCGAGATCGGGACGGTCGAGCGTGGCCCGGAACAGCGCCGCATCGATCCACCCGTCGCGCTCGTGGGCCTCGCGCACTCCGAGGTCGAGGACGTTGGCCCAGTAGTCGACGAACAGGAACGGCCCGCGCAGGAGCCCGTGTCGCATGAGCCAATCGACCAGCGGACCGCGGTCGCGCGGCGCGGTTCCGGCAGCGGCGGCGTCCGCCCGGTGTCGCTCGCGGCCGGCCGTGTCCGGCCCGGCCGTCGTCCGATTCTCGCGCGTCATCGCGGCTCTCGGGGCCGCCCAGGCCGCCGGTCCTCGCGGCGTGCGGGATCGTCGTTCCGGCCGAAGACGCGGCGCAGACCGACCCAGGCGCGCTCCAGGCGTTGCGACACGCGGACCGGAAGCGGGAAGCTGGAGCGCTCGAGCGTGGGAACCCGGATGGAGCGGATCCCGGCCAGGTTCGCGGAGGCGACATCGGTGAAATGCTGGTCGCCCACCAGCACGGCACCCCGGGGCCGGCCCTCCATCCCGAGCGCGCGGAGCGCCTCCTCGACCAGCTCGGCGCTCGGCTTGCGGAGAGGTGTCGCGGCCCCCGGGACGTCGAGCAGCCGGGCGCCGGGACCCGTCACCGTCTCGCCTCCTCGTTGCCGGATGCGGAACGCGGGCCCCTTCGGGGTCGAGAAGCCGAGCAGCACCGGGACCTCGGAGAAGATGCGTCCCAGCTCCTCGAAGCGCGGCAGCTCGCAGTTCGAGACGATCGCGTGCGCCAGATCCGGGGCGGCCACGAGCTCCTCGAAGCGCGGCCGTACCCGTTCGTCCACCTCGTGGGCGTGGTGCGCCATCAGGGTCCCGTCGACGTCCCACAGCAGGGCCGACACGCCGTTGGAACGCAGGAAGCCGATGTCGAGGGCAGCGACGCCCTCGAGCTCCCAGGTCGGCTCGATCGCGCGGCTCAGACGAAGGAAGTCCGGGAGCACGCGACGCGCCGTCCGAAGCCAGTCGGGTCCCCTCACGCGCGCCGCCGATGCGGTGCGGGCGACCCGGGGGGGTGTTCCATGTTCACCTCGATGGCGACTTTCTCCCGGACGCGGCGGTGGCCGAAGGGCGGCGAGGACGACGCGCCGCCGTGCGGGTCACCGGTTCACGATCCCCTGAGTGTGACGAGGATACGAGGATTCGTCGAGAACCCGAACCCGTCCTGTCTGTCGTCGTGACCATCGTGGACGGTGGCTCCGCCCTTGGTCGGTGTCTCCGCGCCCTCTCGGCCCAGGCCAACTCGCCCCCACTCGAGATCCTCGTACCCTGCGACGATACGGTCGAGGGGGTCGACGAGCTCGTGGGCGGGATCGCCGACGCGCGCGTCGTGCGCATGGGTCGTGTCGACACCGTTCGCCCCGCGACGGGGTTCGCCGGCCAGCACGAGCTGTACGACCGGCGGCGAGCGGCGGGCCTCCGCGCGGCGAGCGGCGAGTTCGTCGCGATGCTCGAGGATCGTTCCGTGCCGCGGCCCGACTGGGCCCGCCGCGCCCTCGAGGAGCTGGGACAGGGGTGGGCGGCCGTGGGAGGCGCGATCGAGAACGCGGTGGATCGGCCGCTGAACTGGGCGGTCTACCTGTGCGACTTCGGACCCTACCGGCTGCCACTGACCGGCGGCCCGACGGATCGGCTGTCCGACGTCAACGTCGCGTACCCGCGCACCGCGCTCGACGCCGTGCGGCCGACCTGGGAGCGGCGGTATCACGAGCCCGAGGTGCACGCCGCGTTGCTCGAGTCCGGCGCCGGCCTCTGCCTCAGTCCCTGGATGATCGTCGATCAGATGCGGGACGGTGTCCGTTTCCGGGCCCTCCTCGCCGAGAGGTTCCACTGGGCCAGGCTGTACGCGGCGCGGCGCGCGGAGCGGCTGGGCGGTGCGCGTCGCTGGCTCCTCGCCGTGGGGGCCCCGGCCCTGCCTCTGGTGCTGTTGTGGAGATCGTGCCGGCTCCAGTTGCAGAAGCGGAGGAATACCCGATCGTTCCTGCTCGCGCTGCCCGCGATCGCGGCCCTCCTCATCGCCTGGAGCGCCGGCGAGACGGCCGGGTATCTGACCGGCCGCCCCTGAGTAGCCGCTGGCGCCAGGCGAGCGACGAAAAAGAGAGGGTCCGGGTCGACCGACCCGGACCCCTCGTACCGCTGGACTACCGCCGAGCGTGACTGCTCGATCTACTCACAGAACCCGGGCGTCTCCTGCTGGTTGAACCCTTCGAGGTAGTTCTTGACGCCCTCGAAGTTCCCGGTGGAATAGGCGCCCTGTACGAGCGTCTTCACCTGCGCCTCGGTCAGGTCGTAGCTGACGCTCGAGCTCGTCGCGTTCAACAGGGCGGCCACCGCCTGGCGACCCAGGGCGATCTCGCCACCCCCACCGCGCTGAAGCGCCTGCAGGAGGTTGCCTCCGAACGACGAGGTCACGCCGAACACCGTGTTGTACGAATCGGTCGGGCTGTATCCGACCCACGCCCCGATCTTGAGGCCGCGGTTCTTCCAGAACCCGAGCGTGCACCCCTGCCCGCCGGTCACGATGACCGGCCTGTTGTAGAACACCGCGAGCACCCCGTCGTCACCCGTGACGCGGCCCGACACCGTATTGGTCCCGGTCAGCGTGCTCAACGTGCCACCCAGGTTGTGCACGTTGTACACGACCCTGTCGATACGATCCAGGACGACGCTCGGATCGGACAGTTCGGTCACCGTCACGTCGATCGAACCGGTCGTGGAGACCGTGACGACGTACTGACAATCGCCAGCGCCCAGGGACACCGTGGCGGGCTCTCCGCCGTTCTGCGTGACCTCGAACGTGGCGGCGGTTCCCTCCTTGCACAGCTCGAAGTGTCCGATCCAGTGGTTCTCGAGGTGATCGGCTCTGATGGCCGGAGTGGTCGACCCGGTCGGTTGATTGTCACACGACGCGACGCCCAGGGAACCGATGACGATCGCCGCGGCCGCGGCGATTTCCCGCATCGAACGCTGGAACATGGTGAAACGATGCACTCCCGTTCTTGACCCGGTAGGTGGTGGAGTCCCGTCCGCTGTCGGACGACCGCGGATGATGAGGGCCCGCGATCGGTGATTCGCAAGGGCCAAGCCAGATGGTGGTGATTCTGTAAGCGACAACATGACAATGAGTTACGTGCCCATCTGGTCGGCGGAGGGGATCCGGATGTGGATGGCCCGCCACACACCCTCGTCGGCTCGCGTGGCGATCGGAGCGACCGTGCGGCGTCCTCCACGTGACGCGGCCCCGACACCGCGCGACGGGTCCCGGCAAGAAGAAGGGGTCCGGATCGATCGACCCGGACCCCGCTGACGCCGCACGACCCGCGCGCGGCGGCCCTCCGCCGCGCGCGCGGTCCATCGGTCAGCTGTCGTGCGCCTGGTGGTTCCCCTTGTTGAGATGGGTCACCGGCACGACGATCGGGCTCCCTACGAGAGGTGTGATCGTAATCTCCATCGTGTCGCCCTTACCGGGCTCGCCGGCGTCCGTGATCGTGAACGTGATCGTGGCACCGTCGACCTGGTTGAGGCGGCCCACGCCCTCGCCATAGTAGGTATCCAGCCCGGCCCTCGGCGGATGCGGTTCGATGGCCGGGTCATCGCTGCACTCCGCGTAGGTCAGCTCGGTGAGGTGGAACTGATTGCCCAGCCAGTTGATCTCGAGATTCTGCCGATGATCCGTGTAGTCACACCGGAGCTCGAATCCGTGCGTGAAGCGGATGTCCCCGAGGAAGAAGCTCCCGCCACCCGTGAACCGTCCGTCGGCCGGTGGGGGCGGCGGCGGGGGAGGCGGTGGCGGCACGACGGGATCGTTGTAGAACGTGGCGATCACGCCGATGTCCCCCGACACCCTCTCGGTGATGCCCGGCCCCGAGTAGGTGTCGCTCGAAGTCATGTCGCCGTTCGGCACGGTGAACCTCTCGACCAGGACGTGATTCAGGACGTAGGAGGTCGGATCCGATTGCTCGGTCACCGTCACCATGAACTCACCCGGAATGGTGGCGGAAGCGGTCTTGACGTCCTCACAATCCCCGTCCGTGAGGGAGAGAGTCGTCACGTCACCCCCCGAGACGTCGAACGAGGCGTCCGTTCCATCCTTGCAGACATAGAAGTGGCCGACGTTCCCCACGATGTGGTTCGCCCGGATCGACGGTGCAGCCGATTCGGTCGGCTGACTGTCGCACGACGCGAGCCCGATGCACACGACAAGAATCGCGGCACCACCGGCGACCCCCCGCATGGTTCGTTGGAGCATTGAAACCCTCGCTTTCCTGAGCTTGGCAAGGATGGCAGGAACCCAGCTGGCCCGGTCCGACGGACCGGCGGGATGAACAGCCCCGGGGGGTCTACCGCAAGACCCAAACCGATCCCGGGAATGACCGCGTAACGAGCAACGCGGCAATCGATTATGGATATCGCGGGATCGGGCCTCCGATGCTCCCTTGTGGGCGCGGCGCTACAGGGTCCCGAGCGGGGGCGCGTTCAAGTCGACGCATGGAAGAGTGTGGCCTCCATCCGGCGGCAAGGGTCAGGCGGTGGCGCTACGGCGGGCGGCAGGCGACCCGCCCCGGTGGGAGCGTCCCGGAAACCGGGGCGCCCCGACGACCGAATCCGAAGTGGACGTCAGTCGGATCGCGCGGACTCGAGCTCCACGAGATCGTCACCACCCGCGCCCGCGTCCACCTCGGCCTGCGCGCCCCCGTTCATCACCGGCAGCTTGTCCGAACCGATCTCGATCCCCACACGCTCTCCGTCGAGGAGCGGAGACGGCTTCTTCCACGCCTTCGAGCCCTTGATCGCGCGCACGAGCTGGACGGGCTGGTGAACGATGCTCGACCACATGAACACCTCGGTCGTGCAGTAGCACTCCCGGGCCTCGATACTGGCGCGCAGCGCCTGTGCCTCTGCCGACTTCCAGATCTCCCAGAACGGCTTGTCGCGCAGGTTGCCGATCGGCTCGTGGATCTCGCATGCGCCCACATCCCCGTTCGCGTACACCACGGCGCTCAGCCGTCCCGCACGACAGGGCACGACCTGCCGCTTCTCCCTGATCGTCTGCACCTTGCCCCACTGGAGGAGCGGCTCCACCAGGGATCCGTAGCGACCCTCCTCGCGCGGCGCCCACAGGCGCTGGATGTAGTCGTACAGCTCCTCGTACCTCTCGAGCGCCGGCCCCTCGAGCGACGGATCCTTACGGTCCCCGCGGATGATCGCGAGGTTGTGGTGATCCATGTTCGGACAGCGCTCGTACAGGTACGTCGTGAGCTTCCTGATCTCGTCCATGTTGATGTGGGTGGCGGTCGAGATCGAGTGGATCCGCAGCCGCGGGTCCTTCTTCTGGAGCTCGACCAGCGCCTCGTACGTCTCCATCGCCTTCTCGAAGGCGTGCTTCGCCACCCGGAACTGGTCGTGGAACTCGGGCATCCCGTCGAGCGAGATCTCCGCCACGAACAGGTCGAGCTCGGGCTCCTCGAGCACTTCGGAGATCTTCTCGACCGTCCACTTGGTGAAGTATCCGTTGGTCGGGACGTAGATCTGCCGGACGCCGTTGTGCCGGATGAATTGCCGGCAGATGGCCGCGAACTCCTTCCGGATGAACGGCTCGCCGCCGGAGAGGTTCAGGTTCTCGATCCTGCCCAGCGATTCGGACAGCGCGACCAGCTCCTCGTATGTCAGGTCGTCCTTCTGGTTGAGGCTCCGCCAGTAGAAGCAGTGGTCGCACTTCATGTTGCAGATCGAGTTGATGAACAGGACGAGGAACGGGGGGCTCGGGAGCTCCCCGTAGTTCTGCCTCGTGATCCGCACGTGACGCGCGATTCTGTCGGCGAGCTTCATGTGTGGCATGCCTCCGGCCCCGGGGATGGGCTCCCGCGAGAGGGCGTTCGCTTCCGGCTTCTTGCCGTGGTCGAGCAACTACCGTGCCGCACGAAGCGGCGCGAGGCGCGCCATACGGGGGGAACCCCGGTGCGGTGTCGTCGCGCGCGGGACGCCTCGACCGATCGATTGTGGCGCGAGCGCCGCACTCCGCCGCGCCAGCGGCGGATGCGCGCTCCATCGCGTCCGCCGCGCCCGGGGTCAATCCTCAACGACGTGTGTCTCGAACACCCGCCGGTACCCGGCCCACCGCTGCGCGTCGAACCCGTCCGGGCCCAGGCAATCCGACGCGGCGTACGCCATGGCGAGGGCGTGGTGCGTGTTGTCGTGCGCGAACAGCCCCTGGCGCCCGAACGTGAGCACGCCGTCCAGCCCGGCCGCCCATCCGTCGAGGACGTCGAATTGGTCCTCGTAGCCGATCTCGTAGATGGGATAGGCGAACTTCAGCCGCCGCACGTGGACCCCGGCGACGGGCTCCGGCGACGGAAGACCCACGGTCTCGAGATCCGCCGCCACCCGTCGACCCAACTCTTCGTCGGCGAGGCTCCAGACCTCCTCGTCCAGCGAGCAGGGCAGCTCGGCGCACAGCGTCGTGCGCCCCTCCGGGACCCCGACGGCCGCGTAGTTCTTGGGCTCGGAGAGCCTCGTGATCGCCACCTCGGGCCCCGGAAAGTAGTGCGCGTCGAACTCGGTGTACCGGTCCCGGTCGAGCGTCAGGTAGACGAGGAGCATCTGCCGGTAATGGATCCCGCCCGCGGCATCGATCACCCGTTCGGGAGCGGGTGGCGAGACCATCCGGGCCAGACCGGTGATCGGGATCGTGGACCACACGAGGTCGACGTCGTGCGTCTCCGGGCCGGCGGCCGATTCGGCGCGCACGCGCCACCCGCGGTCCCGTCGCTCGAGCCCCGTGACCCTCCGGCCCAACCGGAGATCGGCGCCGCCGGCCGCCGCCGCCTCCGCGTAGGCGCGCGAGATCGCCCCGTAGCCATCGCGGGGGTAGTAGAAGTGACTGAAGCCCACCGGCTTCACACCGGGGAGCTGGCCGAGGACCTTGCGCACCAGCTTCGGGAACGAGTTCGCCGCCACGCGCCGCCGCGCCTGGATGGCCGACAGGGCGGCCGGCTCCAGACCCCAGATCTTGCGAGCGTAGGGGAAGTAGAAGTCCTCGCAGATGGTCGGGCCGAGCGCCGCGCGCAGCACCCCGGCGAACGTGTCTCCCCCGTCCGCACCCCCGGGCAGGACGCGGCTCACCGCGTCGCGCAGCGTCCTGAGCGCGAAGGCGCGGTCGAGACGCAGGAACAGGTCGACCGGCTTGAGCGGGAAGTGGATCCAGCGGCCGCGCAGACGGATGCGCCCGTGCCGGGGCCTGGTGACCAGCGACTCCCCGAGCAGGGACTCGATGTCGGTCAGGATCTCCGGGTCGCACGCCGGGTGCAGCCGGTGGCTCCCGTAGTCCACCTGCTGGCCATGGAGGTCGAAGCTCCCGGCGTTCCCACCCACGTCTTCGCGCGACTCGAGGACCACGACCGCGGCCCGGTCGGCGCGTCGAAGGCGATACGCCGCCCCGACCCCGGCGGGACCGGCGCCGAGGATCGCGACCCGGGGGCGCTCAGCCATGTCGGGCGATCTGGATGCGCTTCCGGAGGAGGAGGGACGGCCGGGTGGCATCGGTGCTTCTACCGCCGAGCGCGAGCCACGTGGCACCCGCGAGCAGGCCGCCACCGACGAGCACGGTCTGCCAGATCAGCGAGGCCGCCACGCCCGAGGCCATGGGGACCCCGAAGGAGGCGAGCGCCGCCCCGAAGGTCGCGTCGCGCACTCCCAACCCACCGAGGCTCACGGGGAGGAGGCCCGCCACCTTGGCCACGGGCCATGCGAAGAACCACACCGTGAGCGGCGCATCGATCCCGACGGTGTGCCCGATCCAGGCGTTCAGCAGCACGAAGCCCGTCTGGATCGTGAGCGACAGGACGAGCACGCTCGCGGCCGCGCCGGGCGAGGCCGACAGACGCCGGAGCGCGACCAGCGTGCGGCCGATCGGGCGGCGAACCCGCGGCGGCCACCGGCGCAGCGGTCGGCGGAGCGCCAGCGGCACGAACAGCGCCGTCCCCACCACACCCACGAGCGCGAGCGCCCCGAGGACGTTGGCGCCCCAGCCGGGAAGCTCTGCCCGCGCGAGCAGCGCCCCTCCGGCGGCGAGCCCCGCGAGCGCGGTGACATCGCACAGCCGGTCCCCGACGCTCCCGATGACCACCGCCTCGGGACGCCCCGTCACACGCCCCGCGAGCACCGCGCGGAGCACGTCGCCACCCACGATGCTGGGGAGGCACAGGTTGGCGAACAGCCCGGCCGCGTAGCACCGGACGGCCTCCAGCGGGCGCAGGACCGCGCGTCCGATGCCGAGCATGCGGCGCCACTTGATGACCCCCAGCGAGTGCCCTCCGACGAATCCCGCCAGGACCCCGAGCCACACGATCAGCGACATGCGGCTGGCGGCGCTCCACAGCCCCTCCCAGGGGAGCAGGATGAAGAGCGCGGCGAGCACCCCGACGCTGATCGCGACTCTGAGCGCCGTCTTCAACGCGCGCTACCGGTTCATCGCGATGCGGGCGTTCTGATCGGCCAGCAGCCCCACCGCCCACACGATGAGCGCCCCCAGGAAGGCCAGCACGGCGCTCTCGGACAGATTGTCGCGGGTGACGTCGTAGGCGAACTTCGCCGCCCCAGCCACGGCGAGGAGGCCGCCCAGCGGAAGGAACACCTTGAGCGGGTTGAAGAACACGATCGTCCTCAGGATGAGGAGCGTGAAGTCGAACGCGTGCCGGGGCCGGATCTTCGACTCCCCCAGCCTGCGTCGGTAGTTGATCGAGACGTACTCGACGTCGTGCCCGTTGCACGCCGCCGCCAGGGTGATGGTGGTCGTGAACGAGAACCCCTGCGGGAGCAGGTGCCGGTAGCGCTCCACGAGGTCGCGTCGCATGAGCCGCAGTCCCGAGTTGAGGTCCGGCAGCCGTTGTCCCGCCAGGTAGCTCGCCAGGCGGCGCAGGAACCACTTCGCCGGCCGGCGCGTGAGCGGCACGGCGACCTCCCGCCCCGTGCGCGCCCCGACGACCATGTCGTTGTCGGGTGCTCGCTCGAGCAGACGCGGGATCTCCTCGGCCGGATAGGTCCCGTCGGCATCCGTGATCAGGATCCAGTCGAACGAGGACGCCGCGATGCCGGTCTTGAGCGATGCCCCGTAGCCGCGGTTGCCGCGGTGACGGAGCACGCGCGCCCCCGCGGCGGCGGCGCGCTCGGCGGTGTCGTCATCCGACCCGTCGTCCACCACGATCACCTCGTACGTCCAGCCCGTGTCGTCGAGCGCGGCCGACACCGCCTCGATCTCGGCCGCCACGTGCTCGGCCTCGTCGAGCGCCGGGATCACCACGGACACCGCGCGCGACACGGCGCCCGTGGTCGGCCCGACGTCCTCGATCACGCCCGCCCTCGGCGAAGCCACCTCCACTCCGCTCATTCTCTCACCATCACCACGAGGTCCCCGCCGCGCACGGTGCCCGGATAGCGCGCCGCCTCCCGGTACCCCTCCCGGATGCGCCGCCACACGTCCGGCTGCAGTGCCTCCACGCTGGTCGGAAAGGTGTACACGACCCAGGTCCGGTCATCCGCCTCCTCGATCCGGGCCAGCCCATCGGCATCGGCCACGGTGCGCCAGTCCCTTCCGCGGTACTCCCGATACGGGAGGATGCACATGTCGAGCATCACCACGGCATCGCCCGGGGCTTGCCGCGCCTCGATGAACGACTCCGCGCCGCCGTAGTCCTGCTTGGGGCCCCAGGCGCGCGGCACCGTCGTCAGGCTGCCCGCCGCCACGAGCGCGACGAGCGCCACGGCGACGCGTGTTCCGTGCCGCGGCCACACCCCGCGCGCCGCCACGAGCACGCCTCGGATCCCGATCAGCACCGCGAACCCGGCCGCGAAGAAGAAGAACCGCGGCCACAGGTTGTGTCCCAGCGCGAGGATGATGATCGCGGTGAGCGCCACCGGAAGCCACAGCACGGCGGTCTCGGCGAACGAGCGTCGGGCGTGACTCCAGAAGCCGACCGCGGCGATGAGCGCCGCCGGCGCGAGAATCCAGGGCCCTCCCGGCACCCCCGACCCGAGGCCAGCGATGAGCTCCGTCACCAGCCACCTGGGGCTCTTCCAGGCGATGGTGACCCCGGTGAGGCTCGGCTCGAGCAAGACGCCGGCGAGCTGCGGGAGGACAGGCGCGTACAGCTGGAGCGACAGGGAGCCCGCGAGGACGAGTCCGGCGATCAGCGGACCCGGCGCGGGACGGTCGTCGCGTCCGCGGCGGGCCCACAGCACTCCGAGGGCGATGAGGAGGTGCGCTGCCGGGAGCACGGCCGCGGTCGGGTGCGTGTACATGGCCAGGGCGATCGTGAGTCCGTACCAGGCGGCCAGCCCCCAGCGCGCGCGGTCGGTGTTGCGCAGCAGCCGGACGAACGCTGCCGACGCGAGGAGGGCCCAAAGGAGGAGCCCTGTGTAGCCACGGGCGTTCTGCGAGAACCACACGTGGTGGTACGACACGGTGAGCAGGGCGGCCGCCAGCACGGCCTCGACGCGCGAGCCGACGACGAGCCCGAAGCGGTACACGGCCCACAGGGTCGCGACCCCGAACAGGACCGCCGGCAGACGGAGGGCGGTCGCGCCTTCGCCCAGCGCGACAGTCGCAAGCCGCGACAGCACCGAGTAGAGGAGGTGCTGGTTCTGGTCGTCGTAGGTGGTCAGCACCGTCCCCAGCGGGTGACCGACGTAGCGCACCTGGGTCTTGATCTCGTCGAACCACAGCCCCTGTCCGAGGTCCACACAGCGCAGCGCGAATCCCAAGACCAGGAGCCCACCGACGATCCACGCCGCGCGCCGCGCATCGAGCCACTCGCCGGGGGGCGGCTCCGACGCGCGTTCGGGGTCGACCTGGGAGGTCGCCGCGGACCGCCCCCACCAGGCCAGGGCGAGGGCGTGCAGGAGGAGCAGGAGCTTCCAGATCCAGAAGCCCGTCACCACCGAGGAGAGATGCGGGGAACCGGGCCCGGCCAGCCAGCGCGCGGTCGTCCCCGGCGGGAGGGCGATCGCGACGGTGGCGGCGAGCGCCGACAGCGCGAGCACGGCCTTCCGACGCCCGGGACTCATTCGGGCGGGCGACCGTTCGAGCGCGGGGTCGCCCGGAGGACCGAGCGGGAGGCTACGAGCGGCTGAACAGACGGCCGAACGTACGCGACACGGCCTGCATACTCGCGCGGACCGCCTGCACGGTCTTGCGCCAGAACAGCATCAGGACGCCCGCGATCGCAGCCAGCACGGACGCCAGCGGCATGAGCGTCTCGGGACCTATGTACATGGATTCGACTTCCTGGCCTCAGTGTCCGTCCGTCGACTCGGGGGTCCTTGTGCAAGATGGGGGCCGCACGCACCTGCGGAAGGCGATCGACGTCCCGCGCGGTCAACGTCGTTCGCGAGCGCAGGTTACGGAGCCGTCCTCCGGTCGCCCGGTCGCGGGCCACCCCTCGGCGCCAGTCGGCCGACCGGTGGCGCGACCCCCGCCCTCCTCCCCCAGAATGTCGCTGGCCCACCACACCCGATCAGCCTGCATCGGGGCCGACCATCGGGGCTCGTCCGACTCGCCACACGATCCACACGAGGATCCCTGCCAGGGCGAGGAGCCCCAGCGGCGAGGTGCCATCTGCGCCGAAGCCCCCGTAGGCGCCTCCCGTCTTCTCCACCGCCTCGAGCACCGGAAGCTGGAACCCGTCCACGAGGGTTCGGATCACCGGATCGAGGACGCCGAGCGGGCGCTCCACCTCGCGGTACATCGCCAGGCACCAGGTGAGACCGACCGACGCGACCGTAACGAGCCCCTGGATCGTGCGCGGCCAGCGCGCGAGGACGAGCGCGGCGGGCACGAACAGGAACGGCACGGCCGGGGCCATGTAGCGCATGCCCGTGTTGTACTGGAGACGGGTGTAGTTGCTCCCGCTGAAGAAGATCCACAGGGCCGCGAATATCGCCACACAGGCCCACAGCTCGCGCGCCGGAAGCCGCCGACCCACTCCGCGCTCGGTCCACGGGGCCACGAAGGCGAGCAACAGAAGCGGACAGAAGATGAACAGCCCGAAGCGGTGATCGAAGGCCAGCGCCCACAGGAGCTCGAGCTGGGGCGCCCCGTATCCCTGGTATCCCAGATCGATCCATTGCACGGGCGGCATCCAGTGCTGACCGGGGAGGAACGGGTTCCCGAACGCCCGCCACTGGTAGAGCCACAGGAGCGCCACGGGCCCGATGCCCCCCAGACCGAACCACCAGGCGCGCCGCACGAACGCCCGGCCGTCGAGCGATGACCGATTCACCGCGTGGGCATAGACGAACAGCCCGGCCACGAACACGACGCCGCTGTAGTCGAACAGGAGAGTGAGGCCCGCCGCCAGACCCGCGGCCAGGAACTGGGCCCGCACCGTCGGACGTCGGTCGCGACCGGGGTTCCAGATGTAAACGAAGGCGGCGAACGCGAACAGCCCGAGGACCATGTTGTGGTTGAGAAACGCGGCCCGGTAGAACAACGGCGTCCCGAAGGCGAACAGGAGCGCGAGCCCGGTAGCCGTGCGCTCCGCCGGCAGGAGCCGCCGGAGGAGCGCGAACATGAGCACGGCGCCGGCGGCGCACACGGGGGCCATGAACAGGAGCTGGGTGACCGCGGCGGCGAGCGCCAGCTTCACGTCGAGCCCGCGGCGCCACGCCTCGGCGAAGAACGCGCGCTGGTTGGGCCACTCGGACCGGTACTCGGGCGGCTCGGTGAGGCCCGCGCGCTCCCGTCCCTCGCGCACGCGCTCGACGATGGGATCGATCACGGGACGCATGAGCGCGTACGGGATGGCCGCGAACATCGAGATGCCCGGGTTGTTCCCCATGTGCCACCCACGGCCGGGGGTCTCGAACAGATCGGGGTGCAGCCCGCCGTACTCGTCGAGCCGGAAGCTCAGGTGGTCGCCGAGCGCGAGCGCGGGGTAGTGCTCGCGCACGATGTCGGTCGAGAAGTGGAGCCCGAACACGATCCACGCGGTCAGGAAGATGCGCCACTTGAGCCCGCGCGTCGTGTACGGCCGCCAGGACGCCGGGGCCGTACGTCGGGCGTCGGGACGCTCGTCCCCCGACGCGCCCTCGCCGGTGGCGGGCGGTGTCGTGACCGTCAAAAGGCCTCCCGCGCGATGCGGACGGCGTTGGCCATCAGCGTGAACGTGATGTTCTTCGCGGGCAGGAAGGGGAACGTGCTCCCATCCACGATGAACAGGTTCTCGAAGTCATGGCTGCGTCCTCGGCTGGTGACCGTGAACGGGCGCGCTTCCCGCGACATGGGGAGGGTCCCCGCGTAGTGCACGCTGGCACCCATGGGCCGCACGTGGGTGGCTCCGGGCGCCACGAGGCACCCCAGGGCGCGCAGGCTCCTCCTGACGCGCCCCAGCGCATCCCGCAAGCGGGCCGGCTCGTCCGACGGTGGCACGTACCGCGTGCGGAGCGCGGCGGTCTCCTCCCTCCCGTCCGACGCGTCGAGGCTCACGCTGCACGTCTCGCGCCGCGAATCGTGGAAGTTGAGGTTGACGAGGCCGAGCCCGGCGCGCGTGTTCCGGAACACGAACGCCGCCGTGCGCGTGTCCAGGGGCATCGAAGCGAGGATCGGATGGGCCTGGGCCGTCGTCAGCGTGGTGATCTGTCCGTGCACGTACTCCCGGGGCGAATCCGCCTCCAGCCCGAGGCAGAGCTGATGATACTGGTACGATCGAGCCTCGTACCGGCGCCCGATGCGGCCCACGTTCACGAAGGGCACGAGCACCTGGCGGTTGTCCATCAGACCCGTCAGCTCGGCGCCCGGTCCGATTCCCTCCCGCCACGAGGCGAGAAACAGGCGGGCCGTGGCCAGCGTTCCGGCGGCGAGGGCCAGCGTCGCGACGGGGACCTCCCGCTCGGCCCCCCCTTCGAGCGGGCGTACGCGCAGCGCTCGGACCCTCCTCGCCTCGTCGAACCGGAACCCGAGGGCGAGCGTGTCGCCCTCGTAACGGAACCCGTCGTATCGCCGGCATTCCGCCAGCGTGAGATCGGGCGTGTACAGGGCGCCGATCGGACACCCCCACAGACAGCGACCCAGATAGGCGCACGCCTCGCGTCCGTCGCGCGGCGCGGCCAGCACGGCGATGCGCGAGCGGCCCACGTGGCACCTGTACCGACGCCGGAGCCGGGCCCGTACCTTTTCGTAGCGAGCCAGAAGAACCCTCGATTGGTCGTCGAGCTCCAGCGGCTCGGTCACTCCTTCGTGCCACGGCATGAACGGTCCCAGGTCATCACGGGCCCCGGTCACCCCGATCCGGGTGGCCACCTCCGCGTAGAACGGCTCGAGGTCCTCGAATCCGAACGGGAACGGGGCGAGCTCCTCGTCGTTGAACGGATACACACCCGCGGTCCAGGCCCGGGCGAGGCCTCCGCGCGCCCACGAGCCCAGCGGCTCGAACCCCTCGCCCACCTCCCGCTGGTCCGGCGGGCGCTCGAACACGAAGCGCTTCTGAGGCGGAAAGCCGTAGAACTCGCCCTCGGCCCCCGGGAGGGCGAGACCATACAGGTCCTCGCCGAGGAAGTACGCCACGGGGTCCTCGAGCGCATCCCGGAGCGCGACGAAGTCCGCCGACGGATTCAAGGGGGGAGAGCCCTCGCGACCTGCATCGACCATGTGTACCGACACCCCCTTGCGAAGCAGGGTGAGCGCGAAGTGGACGCCGCTCGGCCCGGACCCCACGACCGTGACGTCGCTCACCGGGGACGCCTCCCGACGCCGGCCAGACGCGCCGCCCCGATCAGCACGAGGCCCACCGCCAGGGCCCCCACGCTCACGACCCCGCGTCCGACGAGGGCGAGGAAGAAGCCCGCGGACGATCGATGCTCGGGCACCTCGAAGCGCGCCGCGGTTTCCGGAACGCACTCCAGGATCCCGACCAGGAAGATCAGCTTCCGACGCAGCGCCCCGGCGGGAGCGAGGAGGCGCGCGCTCAGGTCGAGTCCGCGGAGGGGGATCCAGGGCCGCGCGGCGAGCGCCACGAGCGTTCGATCCAGACCGGGGGAGGGAGCGAAGCGCCCCGGAGCGCGCACGTGCCCCCGGACGTACCACTCGCGAACGTACACGGAGGGAGGCTCCCCGATCAGGTAGCGCCCGAAGCGACCGCACTCGTCCTCGAGCGGGGGGCGCTCCGGCGCGTGACCCGCGGCGCCGTTCGCTGACACGTCGCGGCCGCTACGCGACCAGCCGGTTGTAGACGGTCCCGATGACGCGTCCGAGGCCGTACCCGATCACGAACATGTAGATGAACCCCAGGAACGCGCCGACGATCGAGACGCGGTATCCGGGAAGGTAGTTGGCGAGCAGACCGAGGTGCTGGCCCATGTTGGGACCGCCCTTGATGACGAGGATCACGGTCGCCAGGAAGAGGGCGAGACCCAGGAGGAGCCCCAGACTGATCCCCCATGCACGAACGTTGAGCCGCCGGATGGCGACCTCGAGCGCCTGCTGCTGCGTCATCGGATCCGACACGTCGTTCCCCTCCCGCCCGTTCCGTTCAGGTCTCGGTGCACACCCGAGTCTATCAGATATGATCCAGAAAGTCGCGGGTCTGTCGAAGCTCGGCCCTCGTGCGCGCCAGGAACACCGACGTGGCGAGGATGAGATTGCGCAGGAAGGCCCCGAACCACGCGAACACGAACAGGGTCACGAACCCCCAGAAGAAGCCGATGAAGGCGCCGCGCCAGCTCACCTCGTAGCCGTAGAAGTACTCGCCCAGGAGTCCGAGACCGATGTCGGATCCGTCCAGGACGACGACGGTGAAGGCGGTGATCGCGAACAGGAACAGCCCGCCCACCACCCCGAACGCCGTCCCCAGCGCGCGCTTGTGCAGCGGCGCGAAGGCGAGCGCGGTGCTGGCCGGCACTCCCTCGGCACGCAGCTCGTCTGCCGTCTCCCGATCAAGCTCCATGCTCATACCACACACTCTCCTTCGGACGCATCGGCACCGGGGGCCAGGTCTCGACGCCCACTTCGTCGAACGCGCCCACATCGGCCGGGGGCAGCGGCGCGCCCACGATGGAATAGGCCAGCACGCCGCTGATCGCGGACAGCCCGTTCGAAAAATAGAACAGCAGATGCAGCGGGATAGCCCCCAGTGCCACCCGCCAACCCGAGACCCGCCTCAGCATGGCGAAGAACCCGAGGTTGAGGAGCACGACGAGGATCGCGGCGAGGACGCACATGGCCAGGGGCCATGCGCTCCGGAACACCGCGGCCGCCGGTAGCATGCCGAACGCGATCCACGTGAGAGCGACACACAACCGGTGCACGGGACGCACGTTCAGACGGTCGCCGCCCGGGTTCGGCCCCTCGTGGAGAATGAGACGCATCCAGGGGACGCCGCGGTGACGGAGATCCGTCTCGAGCACGTTCGACAGCGTCCAGCGCTTCAGATGGCACGCCTGGATGTCGGGATCGAGGACGATTCGGTGTCCCTTCCGTCGCAGCCGGCGTCCGAGCTCGATGTCCTCGATCTGCGGGCGCGCGAAGTGCCATTCGTCGTACAGGCCGACCTCGTGGAACACCTCTGCCCGGATCGCGCCGCACCCGGCCCAGAACGTCTCGGCTTCACCGGCGCCCTGCTGGTGCACCCAGCGATGGAGCAGATTCCGGTACTGCGAGATGACGTCGGTGGCTTCGGGACGGTCATCGTAGGAGCCGAACACCGCGGCCACCTCGGGGCTTTCGTCCAGCCGGCGCAGGATGCGGCCCAGGGTGTCCTGGTGCACGCACACATCCGCATCGACGAACACCAGGATGTCGCCCCGCGCCACCTCCGCGCCGCGGTTGCGTGCGTAGGAAGGGCCGCGGGGCTTCCCCGGGAGCCGGACGACGATATCTGCGAACTCGAGCGCCACCTCGGCCGTGCGGTCGTCGTCCCTGCCCATCGAGTCCCCATCCACCGCCACGATGATCTCCCACTGGGCACGATCGAGGTCGCTCTCGGCCAGTGCGGCGAAGCTCCGGGGAAGGACCGCGGTCGCACGGTGGGCCGGCATGATGACCGACAGCCGGACGCCCTGACGGGCGGGCGTCCGTGCGAGGACCGCGGGGTCCGGACGGGTCGAGACGTCGCTCACGACGCGCCCCTTCCGGCGAGCATGACGCGCGCCTCGCGTCCCGCCCTGCGCGCCGCCAGCCGGACCCGGAAGCCTGCTGTGCCCCACGCCTCGAGCCGCCCCGGTCGGCGGTAGTAGAACGCATCCAGGCGTGGGAGGCGGAAGCGTGGGGAATCGAGCTCGAGCACGCCGAGTCGGGTCGAGCAGGCCCACTCGTGCTCGCGGGCCACGACCATCTCGGCTCCCTCGTCGAGGCTGCCGTACGGATACGCGAATCCGGGCGGTCGTCGGCCGAGCCGCGACTCGATCTCCGCGGCCGCCCCGGCCACCTCGTCCTCCAGGCTGCCGGCATCCAGCCCCGCCAGCCGCAGGTGTCGTCGCGTGTGCGATCCGATCTCGAGGCCGTCCTCGACGAGCCGTCCGAGCTCGTCCCAGTCGAGCAGATCGAGGCCGGGGATGCCCGGCTCGCTTCGGCCGCCCCAGTCGTTGTTGCGCCCCACGTGATCCACCACCACGAACAGGGTCGCCGCGAGCCCCCTCTCGCGCAGGAGCGGCCACGCGGTCGAGCCGAAGTTGCCGAATCCGTCGTCGAAGGTCAGCGACACCGCGTCCTCGTCGTCTTCCCGCTCGAGCAGCTCCCCGAGCGGTACGACCGAGGGCCCTCCGTCGGCCAGCCAGTCGAGGTGGCCGCGAAAGGTCGTCTCGTCCACCGAGATCGCCGAGCCCGAGGGATCGATCGAGTGGTAGGTGAGGATGGCACGCACGGGTCCGCTCCTCCGCTCCTCAGACGGCCTGCAGGCCGGCCCGCTTCTCGGCCACCACGTCGGCGATGGTACGCTCGAGCGGAGTGTCGGGCCTGTAGTCGACGGTCCGCTCGAGCTTCGAGAGGTCGGGCACGCGTCGTTGCATGTCCTCGAAGCCCTCGGTATAGGCCTCCTCGTAGGGGATGTGACGGATCTCCGAGTCGCTGTGCGCCTCGGCCCGCACCATCTCGGCGAGCCGGTTGATCGTGATCTCCCGGTCGGAACCGACGTTGAACACCTCGCCGATCGCCGTCGGCTCGCTCATGAGCGCGTGGATCGCGCGGACGGCGTCACGGACGTGGCAGAAGCAACGGGACTGCTCGCCGCTCCCGTACACGGTGATCGGCTCGCCCGACACGGCCTGGTGCGCGAACGTGGGGAGGACCATCCCGTACCGTCCCGTCTGACGCGGCCCCACGGTGTTGAACAGCCGCACCACCGTCACCGGGACGCCCTTGTCGCGGTGGTACGCCAACCCCAGCCACTCGTCGAGCGCCTTGGAGCAGGCGTACGACCAGCGGGCGTGCGTGGTCGCCCCGAGGACGAGGTCGTCGGACTCGGCGAACGGGATCTTGACGCTCTTGCCGTACACTTCCGAGGTCGACGCCAGGACGATCCGCTTCTGCTTGCGGGCCACCGCGTTCAGCACGACCTCGGTGCCGTGTACGTTCGTCTCTATCGTGTGGACCGGCCGCTCGACGATCAGCCGCACGCCGACGGCGGCGGCGAGGTGGACGGTGACGTCGCAACGATCGACGAGCTCCGCGACGAGCGGGGCGTCCGTGACCGAGCCGATCCGATGCTCGAACTCCGGTCGTCCGATCAGCCCCTCGAGGTTCTCCATCGCGCCCGTCGACAGGTCGTCGAGCACGAGCACCCGGGCGCCATCGCCGAGCAGTCGTTCGGCCAGGTGGGACCCGATGAATCCGGCTCCGCCGGTGATGAACACCTTCACGTCGGTCAACTCCCCCCGGGAGAGGTCATGCCGCGGCGCCCACGGCGCGCGCGACTTCGGGTCGTCCGCCACGCTCGGCGGCACGACCCAGTAGCTCCAGATATCGCGGCACGACCGCGCTCTCGGACCAGTGCGCATCGAAGCCCGCCAGCCCGCGGGCGGCGCAACGCTCCCTGTGCACGGGATCGGCGCGCATCCGCTCCATCGCCGCCACGAGGTCGTCCTGTGTATCGAACAGCTCGCCTCCGCCGCACCTCTCGACGATCTCCGGGAACGGCCCCAGGCGGCGCGCGATCACGGGCGTGCGTTGTCGAAAGGCCTCGATGAGGATGACCCCGAACGTCTCGAAGCAGATCGATGGCACGATGAGCGCGATGGCGGAGCGGTAATACCGCTCCAGCTCCTCGAGCCCCAACCGCCCCAGAAAGCGCACACGAGGGTTGTCGGCCGCCAGAGCCTCGAGGTACTCGCGATCGTTGCCGTCGCCCGCGATGAGGAGGTCGGCCGGCTCGTATCGAGAGAACACCGGGATCACGTCGTCGAGCCCCTTGATGCGCTCGAGACGGCCCACGAACAGGAAGTACGGCCGCCCGTGCGGGCTCTCCGCCGAGCCGCGACCCGGGCCGGCCGAGGTGTCCTCCGCACCCGCCGCGTCGGCGTCGGTCCCCTCTCGGTCCGGGAGGAAGTAGGGCAGGACCTCCATGTCGCGCGTGAACCCGAACTCGCGGTGCTTGCGGCGGCTGAACTCGCTCTTGGCGATGAACATGTCGACCGCGTCGAGCCGGCGCTCGAGCAGCCCCGTGTAGCGCCACATCTGGGGTGGCCGCCGGTAGGCGAGCACGCACCGCAGGCACTCGCGGCCGGTGCACACTTCGCGGTTGTGCCGCCACAGGACATGGGACGGACACACGAGCCAGTGCTCGTGCGCCTCGTAGACCTTGACAGCATCGCCGAGCGCGAGCACGCCGGGCCCGCCGACCAGCGAGATGTTGTTGTAGTGGATGACGTCGAAGCGCCCCTCGGCGAGGAGGCCGCGGATGCGCCCTCCCATGAGCACGGGTCGGCCGAGCTGCTGGGTGAGCAACGACGAGAAACCCGCGACGCCGCTCTTCAGCCCCACGACCTCGAGGCCCTCGGGCTCGGGCGCGGGGTCGGGCTCCGCACCGGAGTGGAGCAGGTTGTAGGCGTCGATGTCGTGGATGACCGTGGCGCGGTGGCCGCGACGCACCAGCGCGCGGGCCAGCCGCTGCACGCCGATCCCGTCGCCTCCGAAGTTGTACGGAGGATAGAAGGTGGTGACGAACGCGATCCGCAAGGGCCGGTTCACGTCACCGCCTCGCGGATGGCGTCGAGCGCCGCGCGGGCTCCCGCCTCCCACGTCAGCGTCTGCGCCGCCGCCAGCCCCCTGCGTCCCATCTCGTGGCGCAGCCGTGCGTCCTTCGACAGGAGCCGCAGCGCCCCGTCCAGCGTCTCCTGGTCTCCGGGCGACACGAAGATCCCGCCACCTCTCAGGAGATCCGGGAGCGGACTCTGCGTGGTGGCGATCACCGGCGTCCCGCAGGCCGCCGCCTCGACGGCCGGAAGACCGAAGCCCTCCGCCTCGGACGGCAGCACCAGGGCGAGCGCACCGGAGTGGAGGTGACGGAGCTCGTCGTCGGGCACGAAGCCCATCCACACCGTGCGATCGGCCGTTCCGGCCTCTTCGATCGCTCGCCTTATGTCGAGGACGTCCTTATGGAAGGCGTCTCCGTCGGCGTCCCCGACCAGGAGGAGGTGCGGAGCCTCGTCCCGCTCGTCGTGCACCACGCGCGCGTGCGCGCGTACGAGCGACGTGACCCGCTTGTGCGGGTTGAAGCCACCCACGTACAGGAACCAGCGGGCCCCCGCCGGGAGCCCTGCACGGCACGCCGCGGCGCGGATGTCGGCCTCGTCGCTGGGCCGATAGATGCATGCGGGCGCCTCGCCGGCCACGCGGATGCGGGAGGTCGGGACACCGAGGAACTCGTGGATCGCCCGGGCGGAGTAGTCCGACACGGTGAGGATGATCTCCGCCTGCCGGAGCGCGAGCCCCACCTTGAGGCGCCAGAAGAGCCGCGACCGGAACGTCGGAAGCGTGAGGTCCGGGTAACGCTCGGCGATCACGTCGTGGATCGCGACCACGGCACGCTGGCGTGCGGGAAGCGGGAAGTAGCTGTACACGGAGGGCGAGAAGAACACGTCGGGCTTCTCGAGCTTCACGGCGCGCGTGAGCCGGAGCATGTCCGAGATCCTGCGGTTGCCGTTCGCCGACGCCGCCCGGGTAGGCGACTCGCTCTGCCGGACCCGCACGACGGTCAGGTTGTCGGCCGCCACGTCCAGCTGCTCGGCCGCACGATCGTCGACGAAGAACACGAACTCATCGTCGGGAGCGTGCCGCACCATGGTTCCGAGCAGCTCGCGGGTGAAGCGGCCATACCCTCGCCCGTTCGCCCAGCAGCACGCGTCGACCCCGATTCGCACGGCTCGTCTCCCTCGGCGCGCCCGGCTCAGCCGCCGGCCACGGCGGCCACGGGCCGGTCCCGAGCACGCGCGGGACGATCGAGCCGCTGCTCCTCGTGGTACTCGAAATCCGTGTTCACGGACCAGATGTCGTGCTCGGCTCCCAGCATGTTCCACACGGTCATCATCGAGGTGAGCATCGAGTGGTCCTGGTTGTTGTACTTGTGCATCCCGTTGCGACCGCAGGGATGCAGATTCCGGATCGGATCGATGTGTCCGCGGATCACGTCGAGGTGGCCCCGGTACTCTCCATCGTAGATCGGATACGCCTTCGGCATCCGGACGACGGTGCCATCCACCACGAGCGCCGG
>Ga0307444_1000338_pt1 | contig 23185 bp, 21 predicted proteins | sample SalMarSW160340MG_FD_202145 | JGI IMG/M metagenome (GOLD analysis project Ga0307444, IMG submission 202145) | Salt marsh sediment microbial communities from the Plum Island Ecosystem LTER, Massachusetts, United States - SW1603-40 | ecosystem: Environmental > Aquatic > Marine > Intertidal zone >...
CATCAGGTGGAGTTGGGAAGGTGTCAACACGATCGGTGAGGACCTGGTCGACGATGCTGCCCGCATGGCCGGGGAGTGATCCCCACAGCCGCCAGGACGACTCGTCGAGGTTGGGTTGCATTACCAGATGACGGCTCTCGAACGCGTCGCGTTCACACACCGGCGTCACCTGACGATCGGCGGCGATCAGACGGCGCAACCCGGCGATGTCGAACCGTCTCGACCCTTCGATCTCACCGTGTGTCGGGCTGGACAGTCGGATCAGCTCACACGCCCGATCAAACGTGACGTCACCGCCGGCCAGTTCGTCTGTCACCGCGCCGGCGTCGCTGTACACCATCCGCGACAGCAATCGGCCCGTCTCAGGTGCGACATCCAGCCTCGAGCAGATCCACTCTGCAAGCGTCCGACACCCATCGGCGAGTGGCGCCTGACGGCCATCGATCTCGCCAAGCAACTCGACCTGCACGGCACGCAACCGGCCGATCGTCGTTTCGATCTCGACCAGTCTCGTCTCGATCCGATCCATCGTTTCCATACTGTCAACGTATCATCCAGGTGTGACACAAAAGGATGGATAGCGATTTCTATCGCTATCCATCCGTACTTAGTACTTGGTATCCGGTACGCCGACACAATCACCGAGAGACCACAGGGCGGAACGGCTCCAACAGCCGACCAGCGGCCGGCAGGGTCCCACGAGAGACAGATGTCGCGCTACGGAGGCACGAGATACCAGGTACGGGCCGCGGCTTCCGCCGCCGGCCCCTACACGATCCTTCGATCGGTCGCCCAGCGAGTCAACTCGTACCGGGATGACAGCTGGAGCTTCCTCAGCACTGCCGACACATGCGTTTCGACCGTCTTGACTGAAATCGACAGCTTCCGGGCCACCTGTTTGTACGGGTAGCCCCGAGCGATCAGCCGCAGCACCTCGCGTTCCCTCGACGTGAGTTGATCGAGTTCCGGATCGAGTTCGGTCGGAATGGTGTCGGCGAAGGCGTCCAGTACGAACCCTGCAAGTCTCGGCGAAAACACTGCGTCGCCGTCGTGCACCCTGCGAATCGCCTCGGCCAGATCGTCAGGTCCGATCGACTTGGTCACATACCCCCGGGCACCCGCTCTTATCATGGCGATCACGTCTTCGGCCGCGTCGGACACGGACAGCGCCAGGAACCGCACGTCCGGGTTCGTGTCCTTGACGGCGTTCACAACGGCGAGCCCTCCCCCGCCTGGCATGTGGACATCCACAAGAACCACGTCCGGTCTCGTCGATCGAATCTCCTCAATGGCCACGTCCACGTCGGCTGCCGTGCCAACCACTTCGAACGATCGCCCAAGCTCCGTCTGCACACCGGACAAGAACAGCCGGTGGTCATCGACGAGGAACACGCGAATCATCGTTCCACCCTCAGATGCACATCGGTGCCTGAATCGATCTCGGTGCTGATGGCAGCCTCGCCACCCTGTCGGTTCATCCGCCCGATGATCGACTCGGAGATCCCTCGTCGACCTTCGGGCACCGCATCTCGATCAAAACCACACCCCTGATCACTCACATACACATCGACAGCGTCCTCGGATACCTCGGCAAACACGGACACATGGTCGCAGCCAGAGTGCAACGCCGCGTTGGTGATCGCCTCCCCCGCCGCAGCAACCACGGCGCGCAACCGATCATCGAGCTGGGCGTCCCCCACCGCCACCACGTCCACCGGTACCTGATAGATCTCCTCCAGCCGCGCCGCCGTCTCCTCGAGGGCGGCTCGCAGGCCCCCCTCCAGTCGTTGGTCCCCTCCGTACAACCAGGTTCGCAGTTCCCGCTCCTGACGTCTCGCCAACATCGCCACGGCGTGCGGATCTTCCGTTCGCTGCATCAGTGCCAACGTCTGAAGCACCGAGTCGTGAAGGTGCGCCGCCATCTCGGCACGCTCATCGGCACGGATACGTTCCCGTCGCTCCGAACCAACCTGCTCGAACAGTCTCCAGAACCACGGTCCGAGGATGAGAGCAACGCCAACAACAACGATCACGACCGCCAGCACACCCCGGCCGACAACACGGACCGCATCCACAGACCGCAGCACCAAGCCAACCCCGGCCGTCATCACGAGACCGCCGATCGCCAGTCGGATGAGCGTGCCACGCAAATCGTCGTTGGTGAACGTGCGACGGGCCCACGTGCTGCGCCGTTCCTCGTCGATGCGTGACCATGTGAGCGCAAACCCGAACGCCATCAACGTCAACGACCACACCACCGAATCGCCAAGCCACAGACCGATCGCCCTGAAGAACAGGAGCGCCCCAAGGAACATCACTCCGAGCGCAAACCGCTGGCGCGAATTCTCTGCCCCAATACGGACGTGTAGCGAGTCAACCGCCCCCTGCGGTGCGGGCTCCAGCGTGAGCACCCACCCGATCAGGTACAGCAGTGCTCCCACGCCACCCGCGGCCGCAAGCGAAACGAACGCGGCGCGTACGAACACGGGGGCGACGCCGAGGGTTTCGGCAATGCCTCCCGCAAGCCCAGTGAGCAGCCGGTCGTCGCTTCTACGGATCCCGATCGTCATCTATCGGATGATCGCACAGGTACAAGACCCACAACAACGGGGAATCCCCCTGACCGAACCCTGACATCTGCGGGATCGATCAGGGGAAGCCCCTATAGACCGGACCGATGCTTCCCCGGACAATGTGCACCATGGATAGTCATACCGAATCAGCGCCGCCCGAGGTCAACACGGACCCGCGCGGCACCTCGTCACAGAACAGACCTCCCCTTCGGAGAGTACGGGGCGTGCTCGGTGGGGTTGCCGCAGGCATCGCCGAGTACCTCGGGACCGAGGCCTGGGTCATCCGAGTCGCCTTCTTCTTGCTGTGCTTCGCCGGTGGGTTCGGCTTCGTCGCATACCTCGCCGGCTGGCTCCTCATCCCCGAACTCGGCTCCAACGAGTCGATCGGAGAACGATGGTTCAGGGCCATAGCCGCCGGACCGGCATGGATCGGAGTCGCGCTCATTGTGATCGCCGTCATGTTCTTCTTGGGCGGGATACCCCGCGGTCCCGGCTCGCTTCTCGGCGCGATCCTCGGTTCGGGCCTGTTCTGGGCGGCCCTCTTGCTCGTAGCCGGAGTCCTCATCTACCAGGGCAGGCTGTTCTCTCCACGAGACTCAGATGACGAGATCGTTGCATCCCGAGCGTTCCCATCGGCCCCAGCTTCTGAACAACCGGCCGCTGTCGTCGAGAGGGCTCCCCGTTCTCGTCGCGGACCCAGGCCCCCACGTCCTTCGAAACCGCGCTCGAACCTCGGTAGGTTCACGATCGCGGCAGTCCTGGTAGGAGTCGGCGTCCTCGCCCTGCTCCAGAACGCTGGTGCCGTCTCCCCCGGCGCGGGGCACTATTTCGCCGTCGCTCTGGCAATCGTCGGCATCGGTCTCATCGTCGGAACCTTCTGGGGACGCTCGAGAGGACTGATCGCTCTTGGACTCGTTCTCGCATTCGCAATGGGCATTTCGGTTGCTGCCGGGTCGACGACCTGGGTGGCGACCGGACCCGACGTCGTCGTCGCTCCAGCTTCACTGTCGGACGTCCAGTCCTTCTACCAGCAGGGCGCCGGCCAACTGACCATCGACCTTACGAACCTGCCCGGGACAGACGTAGGTCTGAACGCGCAACTCGGCAGCGGGGAGCTCACCGTGATCCTCCCGTCCGGCATGGGAGCGGTCGTCAACTACGGGGTCGGCGTCGGGAGCTTCGTGGTCCAGGGACCGAACGCAGGACAGACCTCTCAAGCGTTCGGGGTCCTGCGCGACGCCCTTCACATCCCCGGCTCGGCAGGAACCGCCCACCTCGACCTCAACGTCGGTGCGGGCCAGATCGTGATCATCCAGGAGGCCACACCATGAAAGAACGCCACCCACTCGACATCATCTCGCTCGTCTTCGGAACCCTGTTCGTGGCGCTGGCGATCCCCGTGCTCCTCATCGACACCCCTCTGAGCGTCGACCCCCGATGGGTGTGGCCTGCCGGTGTCATCGTGCTCGGAGCGCTCGTGGCCGGCTCCGGTCTGCGGCGCACCAAAACCACCGACGAGACACCAATCGACAGCTGAAGACTGAAGACCCCGGCCCTGCGGGCCACCTCCCCCAGACTCGGCCTCTCAGCCCTGGGGCCTCGCTGGGGAAGAGGAACACGTGAGGGAGCTACCGAAAGACGGCTCCCTCACTTCTCACCAAACGCGTAGAAGTATCCGTCTCGAGACCCGACGTAGATGCGTCCTCTCCAGACAGCGGGTGTCGACTCGATGCACCCACCCACGGCGTCGGTCTGCCAGATCTCCTGTGGTTGCCGTGGATCCGACAGGTCGTACGCCCGGAGTGCACCGCCCACGCCACAGTTCACCGATTGAATCAGCGTGTCGTCGACAATCACCGGCGACGACCAGGCATGCCAGCCGATCTCGTCGCTCCACGTGACCTCACCGGTTTCGGTATCGATCGCCAAGAGCTTGCCCGGATGGGTCGCCACGTACAAGACCCCATCACCCAAGGCAGGCGTCGCCCACACGCCGCCGTCATCGGTGGAACTCGCCGGCGGCACCGCAACGCCCCACACAAGCGGATCACCGTCCGTGTAAGGGTCGAGTTTGATGACCTGGCCGACCTCCTCAGACCGGGCGTTGAACTTCTCTAGTTCGATGCCGAGATAGAGCATGCCTTCTGCGTCGACGGTGATCGTCGCATCCGTGTCGTCACCGTCCCAGTAGTCGAACACGACCGGCGCGATCCCATCATCGATCTGCGACAGGTCGAGCCCGACCACTCTGCCCGCCGAGTTGGCGAAGTACACCCTGTTCTCGTACACGGCGACCGACATCTCGATGCTCTGCGCCCTTCCGAACGTCCGAACGAGCTCGTCGGTGAACGCCGGGATCTCGACGAGCGGTTGCGGGTCAACCGTCACATGCCCGTCGGCGTCGTAGGAGCGGTTCAGCTTGAAGGCGAAGAAGTAGCTGTTCTCGCCTCCTTCGAACATGATGTCGTCGATGATCACCGGGTCGGAGTCCCAATCGTTGTTCCACATCCCGTTGACGATGTTGGCGTTCACCGACCACAGTTCGACAGGGTCACCACGGTCGAGTGCGAGGATCCGCAGGTTGTTGTCTCTCGAGCCGAAGTAGTAGAGCGGGTACCCGTCGGGATCGAGCGACCCGGAGCCCTTGACCAGATCCCCGGTACGGAACGGCGTTCGAGTGTCCTGGCCCGTGTCGGCGTTGATGAAGTGCACGGCGTAGTCGTAGGCACCGATGATCACCTCGGTGATGCCATCGGGTCGCGTCCACACCACGGGCTGCCCGGTCCAGCCGGTACCGCACCACAGGTCCGTCTCGCCTGCGACGGTCGATCGACCACACATGGCGGAGTCGGGGTACGTCCACAGAACGACCGGGTCGTTCGGAACGGGGCCCTCCCCGTAGAAGGTGCGCGTCGGATTCCCCCGGAACATCGTCAGACCGTCAACGGATCCCACCTGTTGCCCGACTGTCCGAGCATCCCCGAACCGGGCGAACGGAATCGTCGTCGTGGTTGTGAGAGAGGTCGAGGTCGTCGTGGGCGCCGTGGTCGTCGACGTGGCGGTCGTGGTCGTGGCAACAGCCTCGACTGTGGTCGTCGACCCCTCGACCCCCACGGCAACCCGAGCGAGCCACCATCCGCCACCGACAGCGGCGACGAGCAACACGAGCCCAATCAGCAGTTTCACCCCTCTCATGATCGACAGTCAACCACAGGCAGGAACTCACCCACAGCTTCCGGACCGGCACTAGCTTGATCGAGAGTGGAAGAAGCTTCGGTCGTTCGCTCTGTACGAAGAACGTATGTGACCCTCACACTCCTGTCGACGCTCGCCGCGTCGTTCATCTGGGGCATCAACACTCTGTTCCTCCTCTCCGCCGGATTGAGCAACGTCGAAGCGTTCGCCGCCAACGCGTTCTTCACGGCAGGCATGGTGCTCTTCGAAGTCCCGACCGGCGTCGTCGCAGACACCCGCGGCCGCCGCATGTCGTTCCTGCTCGGCTCGGCGACACTCCTCGTGTCGACACTCCTGTACCTCCTGATGTGGAAGATTCGGGCCCCGTTCTGGGGATGGGCGGCTTCGTCGATGCTGATCGGGCTTGGATTCACGTTCTTTTCCGGCGCGGTGGACGCATGGCTGGTCGATTGCCTCTCGTACGCAGGGTTCGAGGGCAACCTCGAGTCGGTGTTCGCCAAGGGGCAGGTCGCCGCCGGGGCGGCGATGCTCACAGGATCCGTGGCCGGTGGCTTCATCGCGCAAGCGACCAACCTCGGCGTGCCATACGTGATCAGAGCGGTGGTGCTCGCCGCCTCGTTCATCACGGCGTTCTTCGTCATGAAGGACCTGGGCTTCACCCCGGTCCGAGGAGGCGGCGCACTCCACGAGACGCGCAGGATCCTGAAGGCATCGATCGACAACGGGCTTCGCAACCGTCCCGTTCGGTGGCTGATGCTCGCGGCACCGCTCACATCCGGTGTGGGCATCTACGCGTTCTATGCGATGCAGCCCTATCTGTTGCAGCTGTATGGCAATGAGAACGCTTTCGGTATCGCCGGCCTTGCGGCGGCGATCATTGCAGGCGCGCAGATCGCCGGCGGCCTGGCGGTACCGCTCGTCAGGAAGCTGTTCTCCCGACGAACGACCACCCTCATCGTCGTCGCCGGCATCACCGCCGTGGGCCTGGCGTTGATAGGCGCAGTCTCCAGCTTCGCGCTCGCCATCGGACTCCTCGTCGTATGGGCACTCACATCGGCGGCGGGGAGTCCGATGCGCCAGGCGTTCATCAACGGAGAGATCCCCTCACAGCAGCGCGCGACGGTGCTCTCGTTCGACTCGCTCATGGGGTCGGCAGGTGGGGTCGCCATCCAACCGGCGCTGGGCAGGGTGGCAGATGTCCATGGCTACTCGGCGTCCTATCTCGTAGGAGCGGTGATCCAGGCGGCATCGATACCGTTCCTCTTCCTCGCGAGGAGAGAACGGGCATCATCAGACCCGATCTGAAGCCGAAGGCAACCTGTACGCCGCTACGCTGACGGCTCTGTGAGAGACTCCGCCCTTCGGCGCTACGCGGGTGATGGAACCGCGGCGATGATCACCGGCACGCTCGTTGCGGGCGTCGGCAACTACGTGTATCAGCTCCTCGGCGGTCGGGCACTCGGCCCCCACGCCTTCGCTCCGATCAGTTCGCTTCTGACGATCCACTTCTTGGCGTTCATCATCGTGCTGCTGCCCGTGGAGCAGCTGGTGATCCGCTCCATCACCATTCACGGCGGCATGACCAGATCGACAGTGCGCACGGCACGAGCCACGGTCATCGTGACGGCCGTTCTCGCGTTCGGTGTAGCCTTCGTCGGCAGGGAGCGTTTCTTCGGCGGAGACGTCCGCTACGCGTATCTCGCCGGCTTCAACGTGCTGACCCACGCGTTGTTCGTTCACGGTCGAGGCACCCTGGCCGGATTCCGGCGGTTCCGCTCCTATGGAGAATCCGGAGGCGGCGCGGCGATCCTAAGGGTTTCGCTGGCGACCCTCGTGCTCCTGGCGGGCCGCAACCCCCTGGGATTCGCTGCGGCGCTTGCCATTGGACCACTCATCATCCTCGTCTGGCCCTCGTCTCTGCGGATCGGGACGATCCCCGACCAACGTACCGACCCCGTCCGATTCCTCGGCACCTTCATCATTGCGGCCGCCACATCACAGGTCCTGCTCCTCGCCGGACCACTCGTCGCTGGAGGGTTGGGTGCAACCACAGCCGTCATTTCCACCGTGTTCGTCACGTTCACGCTGGCACGCGCACCGCTCACGTTTGGCTACAACCTGATCGCTCGGGCCCTTCCCCCGTTCACGGCGCTCGCGCAGAAAGGCAGAGACGCTCTTCTGACCAAGTGGGTGTTTCGGTTGCTCGGTCTCGGGGCCGTGACGGCAATCCCGGCGGGGGCACTCGGGTACTGGTTGGGACCCCCGATCGTCGAGGCGCTGTTCGGTCAGGGGTTCCGCCCGGATGCGACGTTTGCGATGCTCTCGGCCGCAGGCGTGACCCTTGCAGGGTCATCGTTGTTCCTGGGCCAGATCCTCGTTGCACGGGGAGACACCGGCAAGCTCGCGATCGCGTGGGTCGTCGGTGTCGCTGTTGCGGTGGCGGGGCTGCTGATCACGACCAGCGATGTCGCCACACGCATCGGGGTCGCCTTCCTGGGCGGAGAGGTCGGCGCCATTCTGGCCCTGTCGGCGGCCTCGGCACGAATGGAACAGAGGTGGGGATACCGAACGGCCAAGCGGGTTTTCGATCTCGCCGTCGCCGTCCCGCTCGGTCTCCTGCTCCTTCCTGCCTTCCTCGTCGAAGCGATCGTCGTCAAGCTCGACTCGAGAGGTCCGGCGATCTTCCGTCAGGAACGTATGGGGTTGAACGGTGAGCTCTTCGGCATGGTGAAATTCCGCACCATGCGCCCTGAAGCCGGCGAGTCGCTCCACCTCGACCATCTGGAACGCCTCGCCCCTGACACACCGCGGCTGAAGATCGGGGCCGATCCCCGGATCACACGGGTCGGCCGCTTCCTCCGGATGGGTTCCCTCGATGAACTCCCCAACCTGTGGAACGTCATCCGAGGCGACATGAGCCTCGTGGGACCGCGCCCCCTGGTACCCGCAGAAGCCGAGGCGTTTGGAGATCCGATCCGTCGACTCGTGAGGCCCGGCATCACTGGATTGGCCCAGGTGCGCGGACGCGATGCCATTTCTCCGGAGCAGCGCAATGACAGCGACGCAGAGTACGTCCGAACCCAGTCGTTCCTCCTCGACTTGCAGATCCTCGCGGCAACGGTGCCGACGCTCTTCCGAAACCCCGGCGAGTAGACGCTCGCTCCGCTCACAGCAGACGGCCAACAGCTGACAAGCAGACAGCAAGAGTGCCCCTTCACGGCCTCTCGGTCCGTTCCCATCGGCCTCCGCTCCAAGGGAAAGGAGCGCGACAGTCGCCCTCCGTCTCGGGTGGCTACCGGCCCGGTGCTGTCGGCTGTTCGCTGTGAGCTGTCAGCCGAGTACTGACACCTGCACCGGCACGAACATACGAACGCCTTCGTTGACGACAACCGACCCGAAGCCCGGCCTTGGGAAGTGGCCCGCCCCCAACAGGCCACCATCGGCCGCCAATCCCTCGTACAGCAACTGCCGCGACCGGGCGGCGAGGTCCTTGTCGTAGTCGGCGACCATGTTCCACTCCGGGTGCGCTGCTTGGAGTGGATGATGGGTCACGTCGCCACCCAGCGCCGCGCGGCGACCCTCCGATCGGAGTTCGACCGACATGTGTCCGGGCGTATGACCGAACGACTCGATCATTGCGACACCGGCCGTGATCTCCCGGTCGCCGCCGACCGCCTCGACCATCCCATCCAGCGGCTCGAAGACACTCCGGATACGGTCACCTCTCGGGCCTTCGAGCGCCAGCCAGTGGTCGAGTTCCGCCGAGTGCACGAACAAACGAGCGTTGGGGAAGAACGGTCTACCGGAGTGGTCGAGGTTGCCTCCGATGTGGTCGACGTGCAGATGTGTGTGGATGACCGTGTCGACCTCGTCGGGTCGGATGCCGATCGTGCTCAGCGCTTCTGGCATCTTCCCTGACACCATTCGAGGATCGGGTGGAGGGCCGAGGCCCGTGTCGACCATCACCACACCTGACGGTCCAACAACGACGAAACACCCGAGACTGACCCGTATCTTGCCCTCGTCGAGGAACTCCGGGTGGGCCGCCCACACCTCGGGATCCGAGTCGGGCATGAACTCCATCGGGTCGCGCAGCATCCATCCGTCCTCGATCCCGTAGATCGTGAAACGCCCGAACTCGGTCTTCCAGACCATCATGGCGTCGTGGTGGTCGCGGCGGTCGTCGTCGTGGTGGTCGCGGTCGTCGTCGTCGTGGAACTCGTCGTCGGGGTGGAAGACGTGGTGGAACTCGTCGTCGTGGTAGAAGACGTGGTGGTCGTCTCCGGTTCGGGCATCCCACACGTCGACGTCAGCGGCTCGAGTCCCAGGGCCGCCATCGCCTCTTCAGGCGAGAGCGTGGTGGCGGTATTCACAGCAGCTTGGATCTTGTCGATGTCCGGAATCGAGTACCTGTCCGGCCGGTATCCGGCGACGTAGTCGGGTGGGATGAACCGAACACTGACGATCTTGGACGAGTCGAGCTTCGGCATCAGCTTCACGAGGTTCGGGAGCTGATCGATCGGAATATCGGTTGTGATGTAGGTGGTCACGGCATTTGCGAGTTGGCCGATGTGGAGGGCCATCGTAACGGGATCGGCTTCTTGGAGCATCGCTTCGAGCACGCATCGCTGACGTCCCATCCGGTTGTAGTCGTCAGAGGAGTGCCGCGAGCGGGCATACGCCAGGGCCAGGTGTCCGTCCATGTGGTACTCGCCCACCGGGATGTCGATCACCTCGGTGCTGCCGTCCTCGTGGGGGTAGTTGGCGTCGTAGACCCGCTGAGGCACGTAGATCGTGACGCCTCCCAACGCGTCCACCATGTCGACGAATCCGTTCAGGTCGACGAGGGCGTAGTAGTGGATGGGGATCCCGAGCAACTCCTGGAACGACGCCATGATCAGTGCGGCGCCCGGGTCCGCCGCGTCCGGATACAGCTCGGGGTGCTGTTGCCCGTACTGGTAGATCGCGTTGCTGATGTCGGAGAAACAGTTGCAGTCGTTCATGTGGAGTTCGGGTGGCAGCGGCATGTTCCCGAAGTTGCGGGGGACCTGGAACATCGCCGCGTCCCCTGTCTCCGGATCGATGCTGACGACGATCATGGTGTCGGTCCTGATGCCGTGCCTCCCGGGACCTGCATCTCCCCCCATCAGCAGGATGTTCAGTCGCTCGTCGCCCGCCCAGAGCGGGAGTGTCGTGGTCGTCGTCGATGTCGTGGTGGACACGGCAGACGTCGACCCGGTGCCTTGGTCCGTTGAACCCGTGCTCCCGCCACCGGCGAGCGTTGTCGCCGTGGTCGTCGTGGTGTGACCAAACACCGAGGTGAGCGTCCGACGGGTAATCAGATCCACGTACCCGAGGTATGCGTGTGGGGCCACGAGGATGACCGTCGAAAGGACCACCAACAGCCCTGCGGTCTCGTCCCGCAAGGTACCGCCCGGCAGGCCGGCGCCGAGTCGGTAGGCGTCGATGGAGGCGGCGATTCGCAGGACGAGCACGAGGATGTTGCCGAAGAAGAGGCCCATCAGGACCTTCGGCTGCACGACGGCCCCCAGGAGCGCTGTCGTGTTCGAGAGCGCGAAGGCCACTCCACCGACGACCAGCGCACCGGTCACTGCGATCATCACGAGACCTCGCCGAGTCCGTCCCACCATGATCTGACCGAAGCCGGGAAGCACGGCAGACCAGAAGGCTGCAACGAAACCCCGCGTTCCGCGGCGACGGTGGGAGGTGGACATGCTTCGGAAGATTACAGCCACGGCCGGCTGACCGGATCACCGGTACACTCACCCAGAGAAGGGAAGACCATCATGGACATCAATACCGGCATCGATGAGACCGCCCGCAGAGAGATCGCCGATGGCCTGGCGAAGCTGCTCGCCGACACCTACACCCTGTACCTGAAGACCCACGGCTACCACTGGAACGTGGCCGGGCCCATGTTCCGGTCGCTGCATCTGATGTTCGAAGAGCAGTACATGGAGCTTCGGGACGCGGTCGACGAGATCGCCGAACGGATCCTCGCACTCGGCCATCCGGCGCCGGCGAGCTATGCCGAACTCGGACGCCTCGCGAGTGTGCCCGATGACCCGACCGTACCGGAGGCGATGGAGATGGTTCGCCGGCTCGTCGACGGTCACGAAACGGTCATCCGGACCGCCCGGGACGTCGTACGCGTCGCTGAGGCGTCAATGGACGTGGCGACCGCCGACCTAGCAACCGTGCGCATCGAGACGCATGAGAAGACCGCCTGGATGCTGAGGGCGACCGCCTCCTGAAGTGACATACCGCTCGATCGGTGCCTAGCGCGGCTCCAATAACGTGGCAACCATCCGAGCGGCTACGAGGTTCGCCTTTCGACGAGTCGTGTCAGGGTTGCCAGCACGGCGGTGGCGGCGGCCACTCCTGCGATCCGGGTGAATGTGCCCGGCAGGCCCGCGCCGCCGGCGATCAGCGCGATGACCGACGCAACCGTCCAGACCACTGCCGCCGTGGAGACGGTCACCGCCAACCGGCGACCGACGGGTTCTCGTGGGGCGATCACGTCACCAGCCACCTCCAACGCCGCGACCGAGGCCTCCACAGCTAGGAACACACCGACAGCGAGAGCAGGGATCCAGCCAGGGGTCATCGACCCAGCCGTCAACGCCAGACCGATCTCGACGATCGCAAAGCCAAACGCTGTGGCGACCAGCCAGGGAAAGCCCGCAAGGAGTCCTCCGGCCGTAGCGACGACCGCGACCACCGAGATCAACCGGAGCGGCGGTGTCGCGTTCCCTACGATGAACACGACGCTGCCCATGATCAACAACGTCGTGGCGACGAGCGCGATCCACGAGGCTCGCCTAGGCACGACGTGCTCCCCGTTCGTGCCGCTCGATCGCGACGAGCGCAGCCTGCAGCGAGGTACCCGGCTCCCAGCTGACCAGCGGTATCCCGTGTCGAGCGAATCGACTCCTGGTCGCCTCTCGTTCGAGCAACCAGATACGTCGAGCCAAGTCGCCGGTTCTCGACTCCGATCCGGCAACGGACTCCTCCGGTGTCACTTCGAGGATCCGTACGTCGAACCCCCGCCCACGCAGCTCCGAGAGCGCAGAGATCGAGCGTTCGTCGAGGAGTGGAGTGATCCCGACGACGAGTGCCTGCGGAGGGAGTGCATGGGGAGGCACGACTCGGACACCTCTCCACAGCAGCTGCCGCCTGACGTGGCTCTCCATCAGCGTGTCCAGGATCCGGTACCGTTGAACGTCACCCATCCCGGCTTCGATCCACCGGATCGGTTCACCGAACGAGATCAAACCGACACGATCGTGCCGGACGAGATGGGCGGCGGCGATCGCAGCGGCCGCCTTCACCGCGAGATCGAACACGCCGGGAACGCCGCGCCTGGAAAGTGCCAGAGTGTCGACCAGGAGCACAACGTCGCTGTTGCGCTCGGGGTGACGGTCGTTGGTCCAGATCCCTCGCCCTGACGCGGTGACCCTCCAGTTGACACGTCTGAAGTCATCACCCGGTGCGAAGGGACGAAGGTCGGCGAACTCGAGGCCATCGCCCTTGCGACGAGACACCAGATCGCCGAATCCGAGCTGGGTTTCGACGGGTTCGAACAGCCGGCGAAGCGTCTCGACGTCCGGATAGACACGCAGCTCGAGATCGACGGAGAACGTCTTCGTTTGGACAAACAGCGTTCCCTCCCGCGACGTAGCCCGAACCCACGCCGGGCGGTACGAGCCCCACCGATCACAGACGAAGGTCACATCGACGCGGGCATGGGAACCTCGCACCGTCACCCCATCCTCGAACGCGACGAGGATCGCCGGATCGTCTTGGACGGGCTTGATGGACAACCCCGGCGGGAGGTCCACGGAGACGGACACCATGGCGCGCCCATCGGAGTCGACCCGCAACACGAGACGGATCTCGTCACCTTCGATCGCTCGATCCTCTTCGAACGTCGCGCCGATCATCACCGCCGAATCCCGCACCCAAAGGAGACCCACCGCGCTCATGAGGAGGAATGGCGCCGAAAGGGCAATCAAGGCCGAGCTACCGACGGCGAACCCACCGACCATCGAGAACACGCCCACGAGCAGATAGAAGCGAAGCCGCGGCGAGGCGTATCTCGTCACTCGGGAACCGACGGCGGGGTGGGCACCATGTCCAGACACTCCTCGACGACGTCGTCGCCTCGCACGTCCTGCACCCACAGCTCAGGGCGAAGGATGATGCGATGGGCCAGCGCCGGGACGGCGACATTCTTGACGTCATCGGGGGTCACGAAGTCACGACCTGAGAGAGCTGCTCTGGCTCGGGCCAGCTTCATGAGAGCGAGAGATCCGCGAGGGCTGGCGCCCACCTGTACCCGGTTTCGTGTTCTTGTCGCCCCGACCAACTCCACCATGTACCGGCCGACCGACGAGGACACATGAACCTCTTCCACGGATGCTTGCATCGCTCTGAGGGTCGGGCCGTCCACGACCCGTTCCAGCCGGATCTCGTCGGACCGGCGGGCCATCCGGTCCTCGAGCACGCGTAGCTCGTCGTCTGCAGTTGGGTACCCGACCGAGAGGCGCATGAGGAACCGATCGAGTTGGGCCTCCGGCAGCGGGTAGGTGCCTTCGTACTCGATCGGATTCTGTGTCGCGATGACGATGAAGGGGCGCTCGAGCTGACGTGTTACTCCGTCGACCGTCACCTGGCGCTCCTGCATAGCCTCCAGCAGCGCCGCCTGCGTCTTGGCGGGAGCCCGGTTCACCTCGTCGGCGAGCAGGAGGTTGGTGAAGACCGGCCCGCGCCTGAATTCGAGATCGCCCGACCGGCCGAGCACCATCGATCCGGTCACATCCATGGGCATGAGATCCGGCGTGAACTGGACTCTATTGAATCCGAGGTCGGTGACCTGCGCGAGCGACCGAGCCATCAGGGTCTTCGCAAGCCCGGGGAAGTCCTCGATCAGAACGTGTCCGTCCGACAGCACCGCCAGCAGCAGGAGCTCGAGGGCAGACCGCTTCCCGATCACGGCGCGTTCGATTTCGTCGAGGATCCGACTGCCGAGAACCGCCACCTGGTCGAGTCCGTCCGTCATCCCGAGCAGCCTACCGATCCACCAGGTGCTCGATGGATTGCACGACCACCTCGATGTCTTCAGGGTCCACGCCGGGGGCCATTCGGTCCACAGACACCGGCCGATCCGGGCGGATCCACTCCCATGCAGCATCGCCGAGCAAACGCTTGGCACGTTCGGGTTCGGTGTCGAACAAGACGCCGCGCCGACCGAGAAGGAGCTCCCGAGCCTGGTCACGCAGCATCGGATACAGACGCCGATCCGCATCAACCGCGGTGGACGTGGCGAATCGAACGATCCGTTCGATTCGATGAAGTTGTGGAGGAACGAGGCGAGGGGAAGCGGTCCGCGCCGCCCGCCGTTGGGTCTGAACGGGTGTACCCAATGCGATCAGCGCGACGAGCCCGACGGTTCCGATGACTGCCTCGTAGGCCGCCAGCTCTGCGAGCCCGGAAAGCCATGCGAAGATCCCTGACAACGCAAGCGCCACGGCGACCGTGACGAAGGCGACCCTTCTCATGCCGGCACTCCAAGCTCATCTCGCACGTCCCTCAAAGCCGCCTTCGCGTCCGCCGCCATCGTCTCGTCTATCTCATGAGGGCTGAACCTCGCCTCGGCGAACAAGTCCGTCAGCCGTGCAACGCTTCGAGAGCTGACTTGGAGACGCTCCAAAGCCCGCCGCAGGTACTCGTGGGGAGCTTCGGACCTCCGACGCGCCAGACCATCGCGGGCCAAGGCCCGCTCCATGCGGGCATACGCACCGATCACGATGTGCCGCGGATCCGCAGACTGCTCGAGTTCGGCGAGGAGGTCGTCGATGACAGCCGCGACGGCAGCCGTCTCGGAGGAGGGCACCACTTGGGCACCTTCGGAGGACCTCCGGATTGCGGCGGCGACACCGACAGCGACGAGCAGCACGCCGCCCACCACCAACAGCAATACGTCAGGAGATCCGGCCGGCAACGTCGACCTCGGCGGAAACGACGTCGGGGTCGGAACGCCGACATCCGGAAGAGAGACAGTCGTCCCTTCCGGTACGGATTCCCGGTCCCGGACCATCTTCCCGAGCTGAAGGAACACGAAGAACATCGCGGTCAGGACGATCACAGCGGTGAGCCACGATGTTCGTTTCGTCTGGGGGCGCCGTTTCTTTGCTCCCTTACCCGGCAGCATCAGCCATACCACCGCAACCACCACCAGCACCGATATCGTGTCGACAATGACGCGCTGGATCGTGTGCCGGTCGAGCGGCAGCTCGGCGTCACCCGAACCGTTCAAGACATGACGCGCCCCGATCGACGCGACAGCCAGCAGCGCGAACAGCGCGACGGCGATACCTGCCACCGCCCACCGAGGGATGTTGGTCCGCTCGCTCATTGCCACAGAGTACCGACGAGGTACGCCTGTGCGGGGCGGAAAGGCCAGGTGGTAGCGTTCAATCAAGACCGAGGGACGCCGGAGGAGGCGATCGTTCATGAGTTCTGCGGCGATCGTGGTGGATGGCATCAGCTTCGCGTACGGCGGCCGTCGTGCCGTCGACGATGTCGGGTTCACAGTGGACAGGGGTGAGACGCTCGGGTTTCTCGGGCCGAACGGAGCCGGCAAGTCCACCACCATCAAGATGCTCACCGGCAGGCTGCGGCCACAGACCGGGACCATCACGATCCTCGACATGTCTATGCCGTCCCAGGCATCGAAGATCCAGGCGCGCATGGGCGTCGCATTCGAGGAGAAGAACCTCTACGCGAACATGACGGCGAAGGAGAACCTCGTGTTCTTCGGGCGTCTCTTCGGTGTCCCCGACCTCGACCCGGACAGCCTGCTGGACCGCGTCGATCTCGCCGGCCGGGGCGACGATCGCGTCGCCGAGTTCTCCAAGGGGATGAAACAGCGGCTGATGATTGCACGGGTGCTCATCAACACGCCCGACGTGCTTCTGCTCGACGAGCCGACTGACGGCCTCGATCCGGTTTCGTCCCAGGCGATCAGGCACGTGATCCGGGAAGAAGCGGAACGGGGGGCGGCGATCCTGCTCACCACCCACGACATGGCCGAGGCTGACAAGCTCTCGGATCGGGTCGCCTTCATCGACAGGGGGCGAGTGCTGGTGACCGACACACCCGAGAACCTAAAGCTCACCTACGGGACCAGGTCGGTGCGGATCAGAGCACGCCGCGACGGCCAGATCGTCGAATCCGTTATACCTCTGGATGAGCCAGGAGCGGATGAACGAATCAGGCAGGCGGTGGCCGCCCACGAGCTGCTGACCATCCACACGCAAGAGGCGACCTTGGAAGACATCTTCATCCACTTCGCGGGGAGAGGGCTCGACGCATGATCACCATCGTGTGGGCGATCATCCGCAAGGACGTCGCCCAGATGTCGAGAGATCGGTTCTTCGCGTACATAACCATCTTGGGACTCGTTGCCTACGTGGCGCTCTTCTGGGGGCTTCCGAGCACTGTCGACGAGACACTCAATCTCGGCATCCACGGAGTAGGCGCGGATCTCCTGGCGGAGCAGCTCGGCGCAGAGGAGGGCCTCGACCTGGAGGTGTTCGACACCTCGGACGCCCTCGAGCAGGCGGTCACCGACGGGGACCTCGTCGCCGGTGTCGACTTCCCCAACGATTTCCTCCCTGCCGTCACAACGGGGAACCAGGCGACAGTGACCGTCTACGTACCTGCTGACACAACCGACGACATCCGCACTGCGATCTCGGGTCTGGTGCGGGAACTCGCCTACCTGGTCGCAGGGAGCGCCTTGCCGATCACCCCTCCGGCTGAAGACGAGATCATTCTTGGCCCTGATAGAGCAGGCGATCAGGTGCCGCTCAAGGACAAGATGCGGCCTCTCCTTGCGGTCTTTCTGCTCATGATGGAGATGATGTCCCTCGCTTCACTGATAGCTCAGGAGATTCGGTCGAAGACGGTGACGGCCGTTCTCGTCACGCCGGCGAGGACCACAGACTTCCTCGCCGCCAAGACGATCCTCGGCACTGCACTCGCATTCACCGAGGTAGTGCTCTTGATGGTCGCGATCGGAGCGTTCGGGAGTGAACCGCTCGTGTTGCTCACCGCGCTACTCCTCGCTGCGTTCCTCGTCACTGGGCTCGCGCTGCTCGCAGGATCAACGGGCAGAGACTTCATCGAGATCCTGCTGCTGAGCGTCGCCCTGATTGTCCCGATGATGATCCCAGCCGGAGCCGCACTGTTTCCCGGTTCGGCAGCACCCTGGATCAAGGTCCTGCCGTCCTACGGCATGACACAGGCCATCGTGCGAGCAAGTGCCTACGGAGCGGGGTGGGCAGAGACCGCGCCGTACTTGCTGATGACGCTCGCCTGGTGCGTTGGGGTGTTCGCCGTAGGTGTGTTCGCGCTCAAGCGGAAGGTGGAAACCCTATGAGGATCATGGCCCTCTTCAGACGCGAGATCCAGGTCGGACCACGCTCCCCCATGTTGTTGTGGGCTGTTCTCGTTCCCGTCCTACTCACCGTCCTGGTCCGCAGCGTTTTCGGCTCACTGTTCCAGCCTCAGCCTCGGCTCGCCGTCGTTGATGAAGGCTCGTCGGTGCTCACCCAACAGCTCTTGCAGCTCGATGACGTCGATGTGACCCTTCTCGGCTCGGCAGATGGGCTTCGTGAGAAGGTCGAGGCGAACGACTTCGACGCGGGTCTCGTGCTCCAATCGGGGTTCGACACCGCGGTGGAGTCAGGTAGTCAGCCGGAGCTCCATCTGTACATCTCGGGCGAGAGCCTGGCTTCGAACCGGATCATCCTCGAGATCACGGCGCTCGACCTGATTCGCGGCCTTGCCGATGACCAGCCGCTCGTCGACGTGAAGGTGGTGTCGCTCGGCGACAAGGGGTATGACCTGGTCACGCGGCTCCTGCCCATGTTGATGATCTACGCCGTGGTCATCGGCGGTGCATTCATCCCTGCCATGAGTCTGGTCCAGGAGCGTGAGAACCAGACAATCGATGCAGTCCTGGCCACACCGGCCACCATGAACGAGATCCTGACAGCGAAAGGACTGTTCGGACTCGTGCTCGCCATCCTCACCGGGGTGTTCACGCTCTTCCTCAACTCGGCGTGGGGCCTGCATCCATGGGCGATGCTCGTCGCTCTGGCCGTCGCCGGCGTGATGATGGCCGAGATCGGCCTGATCATGGGATCGGTTGCGTCAGATTCGACGATGCTCTTCACACTCCTCAAGTCTGCGGGCCTGCTGATCGTGTTTCCTGTCATCTTCCCGCTCTTCCCCTCGTTGCCGCAGTGGATCGCCTGGCTCGGCCCCACGTACTACTTCCTCGATCCGGTCTTCAAGATCGCAATCGAGGGAGCGAGCCTCTCTGATGTGTGGCTACCGCTCGCGATTGGTGCGGTCATCTGTGTCGCACTCGTTCCTATCGTGCACGTTCTGGGAAGGCGTCTCGCCGCTAGGCTCGCGGTGACCAACTGAGACTCGATGCGGAAACTGATCAGGGCAGTTCTCCCCTTTGGCGTTCGGCTTGCGCTCCTCAGGCTGCGCCGGATGCCGATGTGGGCTCTCGAAACTCGGTCGATCGCGCGTTCACGGGCTGACGATCGATCGCCGTTCTCCTACCTTCTCGCTCAGCACTCCTCGCCGGTAGACAGGGAGTACAGCCCAATCGCCGTGGGCAAGATGCAGAACCTTCGGCTCGCCGTGGCCGCACTCGACGGGCTCATCGTCCAGCCATATCAGGTGTTCTCGCACCACCACACCATCGGGCATCCGACCCGGCGGCGAGGATTCGTCGACGGGCTCGAGCTGCGAAACGGGGAACCGACCATGCAGATCGGTGGGGGGCTCTGCCAAGTCTCGAACAGCTTCCACTGGGTTGCGTTGAACGCGGGCATGAGGATCGTGGAGCGTCACCGCCACGGACTCGATCTGTTCCCGGACCAGAACCGCACGGTACCGTTCGGCGCAGGGGCAACGGTGGTCTACAACCACGCCGACCTCCGGTTCGAGAATCCGCTTTCGATCCCGGTGATGCTTTCGGCGCGACTCGATGAGCATTCATTCGTGGCTGGCTTGTGGACAACGCGCGATCCGAAGATCAGAGTTCGCGTCTACGAGAAGGACCAACGCTTCTTCGAGTCGGATGGAACCCGCTTCCGCGAGAACCAACTTTGGAGAACGATCAGCACCGTGGATGGTGACGTGCTGACCGATCAGGAGGTCGTCCACACGATGGCGGAAGTGAGGTACGAACAGTGATCAGAGGTATCGCGAAGGCTGCAATGCTCGGAGCCTTCGGCCGGACGGCCCCTCGGTTCTACCGCACCCTCACGAGGGAGTGGCTCGGAACACAAGCGACGCACGTCGACAAACTGGCAAGGGTGTGGCCTGGGTATGTGCGTGTCTGGCAGGACATCGGCATTTCGCTCGACGGATCTCGGATCTGGGTTCTGGAGGGAGGGTGGACGCTGTTCCCGTTCCTCGCGAACTACCTGACGACCGGTTCCGGCGGCGTGGTCACCAACCGCGACGGCCGCATCCTCGATCGCTACCTCGCTCGGTCGGTCGGTGGGGCGCTCGGCTGCGACCTCCCGAGCAGCGTCGAGCGGCGAAGGAGGGTGGATTCGCTCCATTGGAAGCCGACGATTCCCGCGGCGGTCGCGGCGGTCGACGGCATCCTCCTCGAGAACATCGACCCAGGCAACATACCGCTCGCACCCGACTCGATCGACCTCTGCCACTCCGGCGGAACCCTCGAGCACTACCGGCCGGAGATGGTCGCGGCGTTCCTTCGAGAGGCGTTCCGCATCCTTCGCCCGGGTGCCGTCATGTCCCACGTCGTCGATCATCGGGACCATCTTCACCACGCGGACACCTCATGGCCGTTTCTCGCCCATCTCTCACTTCCCGACCCGATCTACAACGTGGCATTCGGCCACCCGCTCCTCTATCACAACCGGCTCCTGCCCGGCGAAATCGAAGAGCTGTTCCGCTCCGCCGGATTCGAGTCGATCACCGTTCGGAAGATGGTGCTTCCCGACCGACGCTACGTGGAAGACGCCATGGAGGGCGCTCCCGGGATCGAACGCTCACGACTGGCACGGCGTTTCCGTTCTGCGACTGATGCCGACCTTCGCACTGCCGCCGCTCACTACCTTTTCCGCAAGCCTCGTGGAATATGACAATAGGGCACTCAGGTTATACAATGGCGAGACACTCATTCCTAGGAGTAACCCATGGCAAGAGCAGTCGGTATCGATCTGGGTACCACCAACAGCGTCATCGCCACCCTCGACGGCGGTGAGCCAACCGTCATCCCCAACGCGGAGGGCCAACGAACCACTCCGTCGGTCGTCGCATTCAAAGATGGCGAGGTGATGGTCGGCGAGGTCGCCAAGCGGCAGGCGATCACCAACCCCGACCGGACGATCCGGTCGGTGAAGCGCCACATGGGCGATCCGAACTGGAAGATCGAGATCGAGGGCAAGTCCTACACACCGCAGGAGATCTCCGCCCGGATACTCATGAAGCTCAAGCGCGACGCAGAGGCGTACCTGGGCGAGCCCATCACCAAGGCGGTCATCACCGTCCCTGCCTACTTCAACGACGCCCAACGCCAGGCCACCAAGGAAGCGGGCCAGATCGCCGGTCTCGAAGTACAACGCATCATCAACGAGCCGACGGCTTCATCGCTGGCGTACGGCCTCGACAAGGAGCACGATCACACGATCCTCGTCTTCGACCTCGGCGGCGGCACGTTCGACGTGTCCGTGCTGGAGATCGGCGAGGGTGTGTTCGAAGTGAAGTCCACCTCCGGCAACACGCAGCTCGGCGGCGACGACTGGGACCAGGCCATCGTCGACTGGCTCGTCAAGGAGTTCAAGAACGAGCACGGCGTCGACCTGTCGACCGACCGTATGGCCGTCCAGCGACTCAAGGAAGCAGCTGAGAAGGCAAAGATCGAGCTGTCTCAGGTCGCCGAGACAGGAATCAATCTGCCGTTCATCACCGCGACGACCGAAGGCCCGCTCCACCTGGACATGAAGCTGACCCGGTCCAACTTCCAGAAGCTCACCGAAGACTTGCTGGCCAAGTGCCGCGGCCCGTTCGAGCAGGTGATCAAGGACGCCGGGATCTCCTTGTCGGACATCGACGATGTCGTGATGGTGGGTGGCTCGACGAGGATGCCTGCCGTCAAGGATCTCGTGAAGGAACTCACCGGCGGCAAGGAACCACACATGGGCGTCAACCCCGACGAGGTCGTCGCGGCCGGAGCAGCGTTGCAGGCAGGCGTCCTCACCGGCGACGTGAAAGACATCCTGCTGCTCGACGTCACGCCACTGACCCTGTCCATCGAAACGAAGGGTGGCATCGCGACTCGGATGATCGAGAGGAACACGACCATCCCGACCCGCCGCTCGGAAACCTTCACGACGGCCGCCGACAACCAACCGGAGGTGGAGATCCACGTTCTGCAGGGAGAACGGCAGATGGCGGCAGCGAACAAGAGCCTCGGCAAGTTCAACCTGACCGGTCTCCCACCCGCGCCCATGGGCATGCCCCAGATCGAGGTCACGTTCGACATCGACGCCAACGGCATCGTGCACGTGTCGGCGAAGGATCTGGGCACCGGCAAGGAACAGGCGATGACCATCACCGGCGGCACCGCCTTGGCGCGGGACGACATCGACAGGATGGTCCATGACGCCGAGCAGTACGCCGACGAGGACCGCAAGCTTCGAGAGGCAGCCGAGACCCGCAACCAGGCCGATCAGCTTGCCCACCAGACGGACACGCTCCTCAGGGAGCAGGCCGACCAACTCACGGACGACGAGAAGACGGCGATCAATGCCGCTCTCGGCGACCTCCACGCCGCGCTGAACGACGGCGAGGCCACAACGGAGACCCTCCGATCGAAGATGGACGCGGTCGTCACGGCATCGCAGGCGCTCGCCCAGAGGCTCTACCAGCAACAGGCAGCTCAGGCGACCCAGTCCGAAGAGGGTCCGGCAGGCGATGACGAAGACGTGGTGGAGGCCGAGATCGTCGACGAAGGAGACGAGTAGTGGCCGACGATACGGATGACGTCGTCCCCGCCGAGGTCATTGAAGACCGGCAGGAGCTCGATCCCCGCGATCTCGGGATCGAGCTACCCGATGATCCCGAGCAGGCCGTCCAGACGCTGCTGCGCGCCATCGTGGGGCTCCGTTCCGAGGCAGGCTCGTACCTCGAGGATCTTCAGCGTGTCGCTGCCGACTTCGACAACTACCGCAAACGGGTACTCAGAGAGCAGGTACAGAACGTGGAGCGGGCAGCAGAACGCGTGATCCGCCATCTCCTCCCCGTGCTCGACTCGCTCGATGCCGGGCTCA
>Ga0307444_1000339_pt1 | contig 23156 bp, 23 predicted proteins | sample SalMarSW160340MG_FD_202145 | JGI IMG/M metagenome (GOLD analysis project Ga0307444, IMG submission 202145) | Salt marsh sediment microbial communities from the Plum Island Ecosystem LTER, Massachusetts, United States - SW1603-40 | ecosystem: Environmental > Aquatic > Marine > Intertidal zone >...
GCTTGAGCCAAACAATGTGAGTATCTATGTGGAGGCGGGCCGTGGCGCCGATACCGAACAATTTGGTGTGGATGATTGCTTCTTGTGCGGCAGCTGCGCCTATGTGTGCCCGGCAAAGAGGCCTTTAGTTCAGTTTATGACTCTCGCAAAGAATGCCCTAAGGGAATCTGAGAGAAAGTGAGTAATAACTGCGGCGGAACAATGGACCGCGGACACCGGCACGGGTCACAGGGTTCGCGAAGGGAGATACTGTGATGGCGATTACAGATCGTCGAGGGACTCAAAGAAGAATCTTGCTATGTATGGACGCATGTGAGCAAGCGATGGATGCGGTGCTCTACGTGGGAGCGGCCTTATCTTCGGAGGAAACTACGGTGGTTTTGTTTCACGTCACGAGCAAAATACCGGAGACCTTTTATGACACAGCAGGTCCTTTCCCACAACGAAGGTCATCCATTAGGTCGTGGGAGTTGGAGCATAACAAGATCATACAGGTGTTTATGGACCAGGCACTTGTATTTCTTATGGATTTGGGTTTCCCACAAGAAGCAGTCAAGATAGATATTCGTCAAGGAAAAACAGGCATCGCGAGAGATATCGCGGTTGAGGCTCAACGTGGGTACAGTGCGATTGTGGTAGGGCGGGTGGGCGCAAGCAAGTTGAAGGATCTCGTCCTCGGCAGTACCGGCAACAAACTTATTGAAAAGCTTACCCATCTTCCTGTTTGGGTGGTAGGAGGCAAACCCAGGGCGGGGAAAGTTCTTTTGGCTCTGGATTCGTCAGAAGGGGCTATGAGGGCCGTGGATTATGTTGGAACTATGTTGGGCGGCTCGGCTTGCGAGGTGACTCTGTTCCATGTCATAAGAGGTCTCGGGGCATATACGCGAAGACTTATGGGCGTTTCACCAGGCGACGAGGAAAAATGGATGGAAAAATCGAAAACGATAGTAATCCAAGTATTTGATGAGGCCAAAAGTCGTTTAGTGGAGGCAGGTGTGGATGCAAATCGCATAACCACTAAATTTACAACACAAGTCAGGAGTCGAGCCCGTGCTATCGTTAAAGAAGCGGAAGAGGAGGGATATGAAACCATTGTGGTTGGAAGGAGGGGGCTGTCCAAGATACAGGAATTCTACATGGGCCGAGTCAGTAACAAGGTCCTTCAGATAGCCAAAGAAATGGCGGTGTGGGTTGTGAGCTAAGATATGATTCATTGAAGCCTCCCCGCGGCAAGCCACGGGGAATCTTCACCGTAAGGAAGTTTTTCATTTCCAGATTCGCTCGCCAACCCCGCCGCAAGCAGCGGGGAATGCGCTCGCTTTCGCGGTTCAATAAAGTATATGTGAACTGCGCTCTCGGCTTTTCCATTACATCTTCTGTCGACGTTCTCGCCGCGTTCCTTCTAACACGGTATCGGATAACAGAATCATCCTTTGTTCACATAATGTCTCTTCGAACAATGTCTTGACAAAATATGGATAATAGCCTAAGTAGTTCAAATTTGAGCGAAAATAGCCGGTGGATAGAGGGCGGTGACCAATATCGCCGGTTGTTGTTTCTGCACGAAATCTTGGGCCAAGAGGTCTTATGGAAAACCCGCAGCAAAGCCCCGTAAAGGTAGATCCCGGCTTTTCCAACCTTGTTCAAACATCTGCCAGCCTTAACGTGAACGCGTGTTTTCAGTGCAGAAAATGCACCAATGGATGTCCCGTCACGTTTGTCATGGACATTTATCCAGACCAGGTTATTCGTCTCGTGCTGTTGGGCCAAAAAGAGCGGGTGTTGGAATGCAGCACCATCTGGGTTTGCTCAGCTTGCGAAACTTGCACGACCCGGTGTCCTAACGAAGTGGACATTGCGGGCACCATGGATGCCTTAAAAGCGATAGCTGTCCAGGAGGGAATCAAAATCCCGCAACCTAAGACTTACGCCTTCCACAAGGCCTTCCTTGACGATGTCAGGAAGCGGGGCCGGATGTTCGAAGGGAGGCTGATGCAGTCATACCTTGTGAACAGCGGTGAGCTCTTCAGAAAGCTTGCAGATGGTTCCATCAAGGAAGAGATCAGTCTTGGCTGGAACATGCTTAAGAGGGGGCGTTTGCCCCTTTTTTCTAAAGGGATAAAGGCAAAGAAAGAGATCAAGAAAATTTTGGAATAGGAATGTTTGCGTGAAAGTCAGCTATTATCCCGGTTGCTCTCTTGAGAGCTCTGCAAGGGATTATCAGGAGTCCATTGAAGGGGTTTGCAACAGGCTGGGAATCGTGCTCGCGGAGCTTGAAGACTGGAACTGCTGCGGGGCCACCGCTGGGCACAGTTTAAACCACCGCGCCTCTATCGAACTGCCCGGCCGAAACCTGGTCCTTGCCGAAAAAGCCGGGATGGATCTGGTAGCCCCCTGCCCTCTGTGTTTCAACCGTTTGAAGTCAGCCGAAAAGGCTCTTTTGAGCCAGGAAACCGGAACCTACAGGTACACTCTAAGGGGAAAGACAAAGATTTGGGACTTAGCCGATTTTATGGCACAGGAAGGTATTCTTGAACGAATTGGATCAAAAGTTTCTAACCCCTTGGCCGGGATCAAACCCGTCTGCTATTACGGGTGCATGTCGAGCAGGCCGCCCAGGATCACCGATGCGGAAAATTGTGAGAATCCTATGAGCATGGACAAGATCCTCATGCGGCTGGGTGCGGAGCCCATTGACTGGGCTCATAAGACCGACTGTTGTGGCGCAAGCCATGTGGTTGACAGGCCTGACATGGTTTTCAAAATGGTTGGCAAACTCTATCATCGGGCTCTTGAGGTCGAGGCCAACTGTATCGTAGTTTCCTGCCAGATGTGCCAGGCGAATCTCGACATCTATCAGGATAAGATTGGCGAGCAAATGGGCAAAGCAGTCTATCTGCCCATCATCTATTTCACAGAGCTAGTGGGACTTGCCATGAAGGAGCGGCAGGTGGAAACCTGGCTTTCCCGTCATTTTGTTGATCCTCTGAAGTTCCTTGGTGATCGGGGCCTGCTTGCATAGCCATGGATGTAAGTCATGGAAATTGACATGACGACACAAACCGAAGGTCCTGGAAATCCTGGCGGCAAAGTGGGGGCCGTGGTCGTTGTTGGCGGTGGGATTGCCGGCATGCAGGCGGCCCTTGATGTGGCTGACTCCGGGTTTAAGGTCTATCTTGTAGAAAAGAACCCGAGCATCGGGGGCAACATGGCCCAACTGGACAAGACATTTCCCACCAATGACTGCTCTACTTGTATGATATCACCAAAACTGATTGAGGTGGCCAAGCATCCCAATATAGAGATAATATCCTATGCACAGCTCCTCGATGTTTCGGGGCAACCCGGTATTTTTCAAATAAAGATAAAGAAAAAGGCGCGTTTTGTAGATCCGGAAAAATGCCTTGGTTGTGGAATTTGTGCCAGCAAGTGCCCCAAGAAAGTATCTGATGAATTCAATAAGGGCTTGGGAAAAAGAAAAGCAGTGTACATCAGCTTTGCCCAGGCAGTCCCGTTAGTCTATACCATTGATAAAGAGAGTTGTCTCTACTTTAAGAAGAAAGGACGATGCCGGGTTTGCGAAAAATTCTGTGAACATAATGCTATCGATTTTGATCAAAAGGACGAGATTATTAAAATTGATGCCGGAGCCGTCATCCTTGCCACAGGATATGAAACCTTTGATGCCCGCTTGAAGCCCGAGTACGGGTATGGACGCTATCCAAATGTGATCACCAGTATGCAGTATGAACGTATTCTTTCTGCCGGCGGGCCCTTCCAGGGGCATATCCAGCGTCCGTCTGACAGCAAAGGACCCAAGAGGATGGCATGGATCCAGTGCGTGGGCTCCCGCGACGCTTCATTGGGCCGTGAGTATTGTTCCTATGTTTGCTGCATGTACGCGACTAAACAAGCCATGATCTCAAGGGAGCATGACCAGGAGATTGAGCCAACAGTCTTCTACATTGATATGCGTGCGCCGGGCAAGGGCTTTGAGCGTTATTACAATCGAGCCAGGACTACAGGGGGCGTTCGGTATGTGAGATCCATGATATCACGGGTTATCGAAAATCCGAGAACTCACGACCTGGATCTCACTTATGTGGACGAGTCGGGCGAGTTTCACTCAGAAACCTTTGACATGGTCATTCTATCCGTTGGGCTGCAGCCCGATCCTGCCTTTTTGGCGTTGGCGGAAAGACTCGGCCTCAAGCTGAATCAATTCGGATTTTGTGAGGGTCAGCCCCTAGATATGGTTTCGACTTCGATCCCCGGCATATTCGCCTGCGGCGTCATTCAGGGCCCCAAGGGTATCCCGAGTTCGGTTCTTCAGGGAAGCAGTGCGGCGGGTGCGGCCACAAGTCTGCTTTCCGAGGCTCGGGGAACCATGGTGAAGGAAAAAGCGTATCCACAGGAGCGTGACATCACCGACGAAGAGCCCCGCATCGGGGTTTTTGCCTGTGACTGCGGTATCAACATAGCTGGCACGATTGATGTCGGTGGGGTGACCGAATATGCAAAGTCCCTACCCCACGTTGTCTTTGCACGCGAGTATCTCTTCGCATGCTCAACAGACACCCAGGAAGAAATGAAGGTCATGGTCGAAAAGCACCGACTCAATCGAGTCGTCGTCGCCTCTTGTACGCCCCGTACCCACGAACCCCTGTTTCAGGATACTATCCGTGAGGCAGGACTCAACAAGTACCTGTTTGAGATGGCCAATATAAGGGACCAGGGATCCTGGGTTCATACCTATTATCCTGAAAGGGCTACCGCCAAGGCCAAAGACCTTGTTCGTATGGCGGTGGCGCGGTCGGCAAGACTTGAGCCACTGTATGAATTTCCCCTTGACGTCGTACAAAAGGGGCTTGTCATCGGCGGTGGCTTAGCCGGCCTGACTGCAGCCTATACGTTGGCCGAGGAGGGATTTGAGACCTACCTGGTGGAGCAATCCGACCAACTGGGCGGCAATGCCAGAACCCTTTACTACACTGAAGATGGGACGAGGCCAGCAGAATATGTTGAAGAAATCATCAAAAGGGTCGAATCTCATCCGCTAATTACCGTTTATACCAAGGCCGTTGTGCAGGACTATTCCGGGCATCTGGGCGAATTTAAGAGTACCATTTCAGTAGACGGCAGGACCGAAGAGATATCGTATGGAGCTGTGATTGTAGCAACAGGGGGCACAGAGTATCAGCCAACGGAATACCTGCATGGCGGAAATGAGCACGTTATCACCCAGAAAGAGCTGGAAAGGCGCATCGCCCTTGAGGCGAATAGCTTGAAAGAGATTAAGAACGTGGTCATGATCCAGTGCGTGGGGTGTATGGATAAAGAGCACCCGTACTGTAGCCGTGTATGCTGCACCGCTGCCGTCAAGAACAGCCTCAAACTCAAGGACCTGAGCCCTGACATGAACATTTTTGTCCTGTACCGGGATATGCGAACCTTTGGGTTTAAAGAGCTTTCTTACAAAAAGGCTCGCGAGCGGGGTGTGCTCTTCCTGCGATATTTCCTCAGGCAGAAGCCTGAAGTAGACGAAGTGCACGGCGCGCTTCAAGTCAAGGTATTTGATCAAAACTTGAGATCTGAAGTCATGATCGAGCCGGACCTTCTTGTCCTGAGCGCGGCCATCAGACCCCACCCGGGAAGCAAACAGGTGGCTGACGTATTTAAGCTACCCTTGGACCAAGACGGCTTTTTTGCCGAGGCCCACCTGAAGTTGAAGCCTGTTGATTTTGCCAATGGAGGGATCTTTCTATGCGGGCTTGCCCATATGCCCAAGTTCACAGATGAGGCTATCGCCCAGGCTAAAGCGGCTGCATCAAGGGCCTCCACGGTGCTCTCGCAGAAGCAGATTTACGTGGGTGGTGCTGTGGCAGAAGTCGACTGCACCAAGTGCGCCATGTGCCTGACCTGCGTTAGAACCTGCCCGTACAATATACCTCGGGTCGATGAGGAGGACGGGGCCATAATAATCGATCCGGCTGAGTGTCAGGGGTGTGGCATTTGCGCCACTGCCTGCCCACGCGGAGCCATTCAGGTAAGACATAGCACAGACGACCAATTTATTGCCAAGATCTGTGCATTATACTAGGATTTATAAGAGAACGTGGAACAGGATGCGCTGCAAGTAGAAAACCAGGAAGTCACCAGGGAGGATTTCGAGCCCAAGATAGAGGCCTTTGTCTGCACCTACTGCACCTACACGGCTGCGGACATGGCAGGTTCCCAACGCCTCCAATATCCCCCCACGGTACGCATCGTAAAGTACCTGTGCACCGGCAAAGTGGAGATTATCCATATTCTCAAGGCCTTTGAGGCCGGGGCAGATGCCGTGTTTGTGAGCGGGTGAGAGATAGGCGGCTGTCATTTCCTGGAGGGAAATCTAAGAGCCAGAGAACGGGTTGTGTACACCAAGACACTTCTGGATGAGATTGGCCTCGGAGGTGGACGCTTGGACATGTTTTACATCGGGGCCTCAGACGCCGTTTTGTTTACTTTAGCGGTCGAGATTATGACGGCCCGGGCAAAGGAACTGGGACCCAACCCGTTGAGGTGCAATACTGAAGCTAAGAAAGAGGGCAAACCGGGGTATCATAAATGATTGTAGCCAAGAGAAAACCTTTTAGCGAGATCAAAGAATCGGTTTCCGGCTCAAAGAACATTCTGATTCTTGGATGTGGCACGTGTGTGGCCGTTTGCCTGGCCGGTGGGGAAAAGGAGGTAGGCATCTTAGCCTCTCAGCTTAAGATGGCTCTTGCCCTTGAAGACCTGCGTGCAAACATTGACGAGCTCACCATTGAGCGGCAGTGTGACCGAGAATTCATACAAGAAATAAACAACAAAGTGAATGTGGATGACTACGACCTTATCCTTTCCACGGCCTGCGGCGCAGGCGTGCAACTGGTAAGTGATGTATTTGACCACAAAGTGGTATTGCCAGCCCTTAACACGACCTTTATCGGCGTGGCCGAGGGGCCTGGCGTGTGGACTGAACGCTGCCGATCTTGTAGCGACTGTATATTAGCCGAGACCGGGGGCATCTGTCCGGTGACCATCTGCGCAAAAGGGTTGCTCAATGGCCCGTGCGGGGGGGCAAGGCATGGCAAGTGTGAGATAGACCCTGAAAGGGACTGTGCCTGGACCCTCATCTACAATCGGTTGAATAAAATAGGCAGGCTAGACAGAATGCAGCGAATCCTTCCCCCCAAGAAATACAGTGCAGACCAATATCCGGCTAGAATCGTTCATGAAGCCTACAGGAGGAGATACGAATAGCATGGCAGAATCCTTGGAAGAGGCACTGAGGTCTGGCAAATTTTTGGTAACCGCAAGCATTGATGCCCCCAAGGGAACAGACCTCGAGGACTCACTCCGCCTTATCGATAAACTCAAGGGTGTCGTGGATGCCTTAGGAGTCTCTGATAACCCTTGCGCAGTGATGCACATGAGTCCTTGGGCCGTGTGCAGGCTGGCCCTTGAAAAGGGTGTTGAGCCGATCATGCATATGACCTGCAGGGACCGGAACCGGCTGGCCCTGCAGTCCGACCTTTTGGCAGCAGCCTCCCTGGGGATTAAAAACATCCTATGCGTGAGCGGCGATCATGTAAAATTCGGTGATCACGCAGACGCCAAGCCTGTTCATGATATCGATTCAGTACACCTCCTGACAGCGGCCAAGGCCCTTGCAGAGGGAAAGGATATGGCTGGGAAGTCCCTGAACGGTTGTCCGGCATTTTTTCTTGGAGCCACAGCCAATACCGACGCCGATCCTCTGGAGCCTCATTTGATCAAAGTAGACAAGAAAATCACGGCCGGCGCTTCCTTTCTGGTGACACACCCTGTTTTTAACATACAACACTTGAAAAAATTCATGGAGCACGTGCCGCGGAGTAAGACCAAGGTTTTGGCTGGAATACGTTTACTCGTGCCGCAGGATGTGCCCAAGTACAAGGACGGAGGTTATCCCGGGCTATTTGTGCCAGACTACACCCTCGAGGAAATCAAGGGCGCTACCATGGCACAATGCGTGGAGATGGCAGGCGGTCTTTTTAGGGATATCAAGTCCGCCAACCTCTGTGATGGCGTCCATGTTTCGGCGCCAGGCCATGAACAGATGATGCTGGATCTCCTCTGAAGGCCATTGGGCTTTAGACAAAAGACATAGAGGCAGTTGTTGCAAAAGGGTTCCAAAGACAATTTAGAAGATCAAAGGTCCAAGAGGGTTCTCGTCATTGGTGGCGGAATCGCCGGCCTGACTGTAGCTTGGGAGTTGGCGCGGCTGGATGTGGATGTGGACTTGGTGGAAAAGAGCAGTTTCCTGGGTGGGTATGCGATTCAGTTTTGTTGCAAGGCAACCGACGAATGTCAGAAGTGCGGTGCCTGTTCCGTGGAGAAAAGGCTCCTGGAGGTCATTCAGGAACCCAAGATCACTGTTCATCTGAAGTCGGAACTCAAGAGGGTAAGCCGCAACGGCCGCTTTCCTTATACCATTTCTCGACGTCCCCTTTGTGTTGATCCCCAACGATGCACCAATTGCGGACTCTGTCTTGAAAAATGCCCCGCTCCAGAGGCCATTGTCCGAGGATATTCAAAGAATAACGTGCCACTCTATGCTGTGGATGAAACCAAATGCCTGTACTTTAGGGATGAAAGTTGCAGACTCTGTCAGGAGCTCTGCCCTGAAAAGGCCATTCATCTCGATCAGAAGCCGCACCATGTTTCCCAAGAAGCAGACGCTGTCGTGGTGGCGAGTGGCTTTCAGCCCTTTGACCCGGTCAATAGGCCAAGATACGGATACGGTATCAATAGGAACCTGATCACGGCGCTGGACCTGGAGCGCATGCTAAGAGAAAAGGGCGAGGTACTCCGTCTTTCTGACAACAAGGCCCCGGAAAGGATAGCCTTTATCCAGTGTGTGGGAAGCCGCGACCATCAACTGCGCCACGGGTTTTGCTCCCAAGTATGTTGCGGCTATGCCATGCGCATGGCCGAGGCCATACACTACCGGCACCCTGAGATTAAAGTTGCCATCTTCTACATAGACATCCAGAACTGCGGCAAGAGCTTTTCCGGTTTCTACGAAAGGTGCAAAGACAATATACGTTTTGTGCGCTTTATGCCCGGCGATATTTTCCAGGGAGAAGGAGACCAACTGGTTCTTTGCTATGCAAACGAGCAAGATGGGCACGCCATACGTGAGGCCTTTGATCTTGTGGTACTTTCTGTCGGGATCATGCCAGGGGCAAGCAATGTCGGTTTGGCCGACATGTTGAAAATCGACCTTGACAAGCACGGCTTCCTTGCCTCCGCAGATTCCCTAGACGACACATGCACAAGCCAGGCGGGGATCTTCTTGGCAGGCACGGCCCACGGGCCCAAGGACATTGCCGACTCCATGGCCCAGGCAGGCCGCGCCGCTGGGAAGGTAGCACAGTACTTACAGACAATCGATGGTTCAAACAAGCAAGAAGATTTCACAGGCTAAGATCGCGGAAGAGATTGGCATGAATACGAGCGTCCTGGTTCTGGGTGGCCGATGGACGGGGATTAAGGCTGCCTCTGAACTTGCGGACCTAGGCTATGGGGTGATCCTTGTGGACGACAGCACAAAACTGGGGGGAGAAGCTTCATTCGATCATTTTGTCTCCTCCAATGGGGATGAGCTGTCAACGCTCTTGGACAGAGTCACCGCTCATGAAGCAGTTGAAACCCTGCTTTCGACCAAGTTTGTCTCTCTGATTGGTGCTGCAGGGGGTTTTCGTGTTCGACTGCAACAAGACGACAAGGTGTTTGAAAGATCTGTCGGCGCTGTGATTGTGGCCCTGGAGGCTGAAACCGTGTCCTTGGCTGGGAAATACGGCCTCCACCGGGCTGGAAACGTTTTGAGTCAGTCCGAAATTGAGGCCGTATTAGCCGCTGCCGGAGAAGATAAACAATTGCCTGGTGATGGCTTCAAGGACATCGTGTTTGTGGTGGGACTTCATGAGGAAGAGAATCCCCTGGTCATGGAGCGAACCATCAGAAGTGCCCTGGAGATCCAGGTTTCTGACGGGTGCCAAGCAACAGTGCTGGTTAACAATGTGAAACTGGCAGAAGACGGTCTCGAAGGCCTCTATAAGCGAAGCCGGAAAACTGGCGTCCTTTATTTCAAGCTGAGAGAACAGCCTCAAATCACACAGAATGGATCGAACCTTCGAATCAATTTCTTTGATGCTGTCTTACACCACAATGTGGAACTCACGCCCGATGTCTTGGTCGTTGAAGAGGCTTTTCGCCCACATCGTGCGGCCACATGTGTGGCACAGGTGCTAGGTATTGACACGGATTCTGAGGGGTTTTTGCAGCCAGACAATGTTCACTTTTTTCCTGTCCGTACCAACCGGGAAGGCATTTACGTGATTGGCTCGGCCCGGCGTCCGTGCAATCTCATGCACGGATGGACAGATGTGGAAAACACGGTGCTGGAGATTCGTCAGCTTCTCGGAAAAGACAAGAAACTGGTGCCCGCGGAGAAGGTGAAGGTACACCGAGGAAAATGCACCCTGTGCCTCACCTGCGTCAGGGTCTGCCCTCACAACGCCATCTCTTGGGATAACCGAGCGGTTATATCCACGGTGGCGTGCCAGGGGTGTGGCATCTGTGCGAGCGAATGTCCTATGGACGCCATTCAGATTGTAGATTACAGCGACGATCAGATTGAGGCTCAAATTCTGACTTCTATGGATAAAGAGGTGGACGGGCCGCGGATTATTGTTTTTTGCTGCCAGAATTCGGCCTATGAAGCGGCTCAGATGGCACAGGTGTTTCAAATGTCCGCCCCTGCCCCTAATGCGTTTCAGACGATCAAGGTCCCTTGCGCTGGCAAGGTTGATGTGGACCATATTCTTAAGGCCTTTCAGGCTGGCGCCGAGGGAGTGCTGGTCTTGGCATGCCACAAGGATAACTGCAAGTCTCAGCAGGGAAACACCTTTGCCGGATGGCGGGTTGAGGATGCGAAAAGGATGCTGTCAGAGGTTGGCCTGGAAGAAGAACGCCTGGGCTTCGCAACCATTGCCTCCAACATGCCTGTTGAGTTTGTCAGGATCACCGGGGAAATGGAACACAAACTCAACCAACTGGGACCCAGCCGTATAAGAAGACAGGCTGCTGCCTAGCCAGCCTGAGGTTTTAACTGCCTTTAGGAAAAATTTGCCTTAAGAACTTCTCCGGGCCCGCAGGAGAGCCATGGCCGGCAGACAGGGCTTATGTGACTTCCGTCTTTTGAATCTCGGGATTTAACTCAAGGAGGCGTGAGGCAATCTGCTCGCATCTATACGCCTGGCACTCTCGCTCAATCTCCCTCAGCTCATCCACAAAGGAAGGCGGTACATATCCTTCTGCGAGAGCGACCTTCTGAAGGACTTCCATGATCTGTTTGAATCTTACATCCTGAGGGCAGACCACCGTACAGGTATTGCACATGGCACAGTACCAAATGGCAGTGTTTCCCAGAAGCTCATCCTTGTAACCAAGATTAATCATCCGGATAAATCTTCTAGGGTCAAAGTCTGCAACGGTTTGATGGACTGGACAGGCCGAAGAACAGGTCCCGCAGGTATCACAATTGGTAGGGAGTCTCCCCTCCAAATACTGAGCAATTCTGTGTTTGAACTGGTTGTCGATTGCCGGTTCTGGCATGAGAATCTCCTCCTGAGCTCTGCATTGGCTTGACTTTATATAGATTAAAAATACAACATAGAAGACGTCCTGTCAATCTTCTCCAAACCGATCCCTTGTCGCATTCCGGTTATCAGGTTAAGAATACAAAGGGGTCCAAAAAATTCTCTAAACATAAGCATTCAGGAAATAGAGGAGACTGCTAAACGTAGACTTCCATCCATTTCCCCGACCCCAACGCCGACATGACCAAAGCACACTCTGGTGAACAAACCCATCCGTCTGTATTCCAAACCCAGCAGGTATTGACCGTGGCCGCGGGTCATTTTGTCCACGATGTATTTAGCAGCTTTCTTGCCCCGTGGCTTCCCCTGCTGATTGAAAAGCTCACCCTTTCCCTGGCACTCGCCGGCTCTTTCACTATATTTATCCGCATCCCTTCCCTGTTGAATCCACTCATTGGCATGGCGGCCGACCGCGTAGATATGCGCTACATGGTCGTTGCCGCCCCTGCGCTTACGGCAGTCTGCATGAGTCTTATCGGACTTGCTCCCAGCTATGGGGGGGTGGCCCTGTTGCTCTTTGTGGCCGGCTGCAGCGCCGCCGCCTTCCATGTGCCGGCTCCCGTAATGATTGCACGGGTGTCCGGCTCTCAGGTAGGAAAAGGGATGAGTTTCTTTATGGCGGCAGGGGAACTGGCTCGAACCGTCGGCCCTCTGGTGGCAGTGGCTGCCGTGTCTGTGTGGGGCTTTGAGGGAAGTTACCCGGTAATGACTATTGGGCTTCTGGCATCGGCATTGCTCTGGTGGCGGCTACGACACGCCACGGTCCACAGCAAAAGGAAAGGGCAGGCTTCCGTGCTGAAAACCTGGCGAGCCATGCAACATGTCCTCATTCCTTTGTCCTGTCTCGTAGTGGCCCGCGCCTTCATGGTCGCCTCTTTAACCGCGTTCTTGCCCACATACATGGCCGCGCAGGGAAAAAGCTTGTGGCTGGGAGGCTCTTCCCTGGCCGTCCTTGAATTTGCCGGGACCTTTGGCTCGCTGACTTCCGGCACAGTCAGCGACCGTTTGGGACGGCGTTTTGTGCTCCTGGCGGCCATGACCGTGTCGCCGACGCTGATACTCATGTTCCTCCTAGCCCGCACGTGGGTGGTTTTTCCTGTTCTGGTTCTCCTCGGATTCACCGTCTTTGCTGCAGCGCCTGTCATGCTGGCCATCGTTCAGGAACATGCCCATGGCACGCGAGCCACGGCCAATGGCATCTACATGGGGATCAATTTTGTGGTGATGTCAGGCATTACCGTGCTTGTAGGCTGGATCGGAGATCTGTTAGGGCTTCGTGCCGCCTTTGCCTGGAGTGCTGCGCTGGCCTTGGCCGGCGTTCCAGCCATCTATTTTCTTCCCCGACAGGTCATAGACAACAGGTAGTGGATCTTTGCTCAACGCCTTCCGCCCCATTTCTTGGCCTATGCTACGGCTCCTCTTGGCCAATCGATTTTCCCTTGACAAGACCTGCTGACGAGATCGCAGACCTCGAACAGGTTATTGATGGTCATCTTCCAGAACCAAGAAAGAAGGGGCCCGCCAGGAAGAAAGCCGCCTTCGAGAAGGAAATCAGGAAAGGGATGCAGGATATCGTAAAGGCGTTGAAAAAAATAGACAGGGCACTGTCATCGATGAGTCACATACTCAAAAGCAAGAACAAGTAACAGCCAGTGTCGTGTCCTAGAAGTAACTATCATTAGTCACCATGTAGCCGAAAGCCTTTTCCGCGCGATATTGAGCATTTTCGGAACGAGAGGTCAGCTGAGTGAAGCGTTAAGAATCATAAACTGTTTGAGGGCCTTAGCCCGAGTTTTTATGATTCAGCGCAACGAAGCTGACGTCCCGGAAATGCTCACGGAGCCCGGAAAATGGCTTGATGGCAACACGTTACTTTTTAAAGGAACTTCTGGGACACGACACTAGAATAATCCAACAATGGCTGAGATAATCTTAACGATGCCCGGGGAAAGTATGGCAAGCACTATGGGCAGCATAATCCTCGGATCTTCCGTCCAGACATAGTCGTCTTTCATAACCGTTTCCCCCTCTTTTCCAATGTTCCCAAAATCAGGCCTCTCATTTGGAGACATGGGGTTTTGGTACACAACTCGCCAGTCCCCCATATCCTCGCAGGTTGGCGGTGAACTGCCAAAGTTTCGGCGATGATACCAAGATAGAACATTTTTGTCAAGGATTTAAAGAAGTAACGGGCTGCTGCGGACAGACCAAAAAAGCCCGACCAGCGTGGTCAGGCTTTTTTGGAGGTCTGGTCCATCAGGCGGGATTGAAGCTCCCTGTAGCAAGCCACAGGGCATCTTCGACCGTAAGGAACGCTGACCGGCTTGCTCCCCGCAAGCCCCATCCTTTAGGACGGGGTCGAGGGGAGCTATAAAAAAACTGATTTTCTTCCTTACCGGGAAGCCCCGCCCTTTAGGGCGGGAGAGGCTTCACTGTTTTAGATACGCTCGCTAACCCCGCAGCAAGCTACGGAGAATGCGCTCGCTTTTTCGGTTCAGTCACCATCGCCGTCTTCATGTTCTGCAGGGGAAATGAGATAATGGAGGTTATCAAACTTCAGTGCATCAATGCTTTCAAAACTCTTGATCATGCTTTTCTTCACCCGCTCCGCTGCCGCACGCAGATCTTCAAAGCCCTTTCCACTGAAGGAAAATGTCATATTTACACAATATTTGTCCATGGCTGCATTCTGCCGTGGGGAGGCTCTACGTGTTACCCGCCTTATGGATGTCATTGGCGCCGTGCCTCAAAAAAAATAGGGTTCAAGAAGTGGCAGCACCGGAGCCGGGGTCGGTGTCTCATCCTAATATTTGGTATATGTGCGGTGAGGCCACGTGTTGCCACCGGCCCCAGACTTCTGCCGCGCAGAGTAATATGCATAAAGTATGCCTTAATCTGTTTCTCATCCTATCCGGCAAGCCCTGACCATGGCAGTTGTCTTTTTTCATTTGGAGGGCGGTATGGGATCCGTCCGAAGGTGGACAATCAAGAGATCCCAAAAAAATGCGCATAGGCATGTTTGGCCACCCACTGGAGGACATAGACGACGGACTGGCTATAGTGGCTGACCTGAAAGTTGCAAGTCGAGAGGCAACGGGGGCTACACGCTTGTTTTTGCTTGGCTAACCTGGCGGGATTAAACTGAGGACCATCATAGATATTGCCCCAATCCTCTGTTGAGCCATAAAGCTCAAAGCAAGGGGCAAAACTGCCATCCAGCCGAATAATCACGGAGAGCTGTCCGGCCCGACAGGGCCAAGGGGGCAATTGATGTCGGATGAAAGGCTTCATGGCCCGCAGGTGTTCAACCGAGTTTACCATGGTGTAGCCTTGTAAGTTTTTCTGGATCAACCAGTCTATGAGTTTGTCCACCGTCCCGACCTCGTTCTCGGTGATCCAGGCGCCGTCGTCTGGGTGATGGAAAGTGTCATATTCGATCGGCGGTGGCTCATTGATGTGATAATCGGTAGCAATGCCGTATCTGTGAGCCATTTCTGTCAGTGTCCTGACATCTTCCACATTCTTCTGAGTCACATTGATATTGAGAAAGGTAATGTAACCATATTCTTTTCCCCGTTCCACCAGATATTCAAGTTGAGGTCTTATACGCTCGATGCATTTTGGAATGCCCTCATAGGGCTCGACGGCATCCACAGCCAAGTTGACCGTGGACACACCGGCTTTTCCGATCTCATCGATAAAAGACTCATCCATGAGAATGCCATTGGTGGGCAGGTACACAAAAAGGCCTCTTGCCGTCGCATAGCGCGTCACGTCAATGATGAACTCCTTACGCATCAAGGGTTCTCCTCCCATATAAGCCAACACCCTGCATCCCACCGATTCGAGCCAGCCCACGGCATCCTTTGCCACCTGCATGGTCATGCCCGGTATTTTCTTGCCTCTGCTGTAGCAATAGTGGCAGTGCAGATTACAATTGAGATCCGTGTATAGAAAGCTGACAAGTGGTCTGAATTCTTGCAAGTGGATGCGCGATTTTAGGTAGGGGAGGAGCCAGCTTCTGTAAGCCCTGGCGAAGTTATACAGATGATACCCGGAGCGGTGCATCTTCTCGCCAGCCCGGGGAACCCGATGGATCCATTCAGGCTGACAGCTGGAGGCTCTCGCTTTCTCCGGAGTTGCCACTAAAGACACCCCCTTTGACCGTTCCGGTCAAGCCATGCTTCGTTATTAGAATAATCCTCTAATACTGTTTGTCAACTCTTGTCTTGATCAAAACCGCGTTACAGGACTCGGAGTTTGATGTAGCGCAGATAAGACATATCTCCCACCTCATCCATCAGGAAGGCTTTACCCTGGCGTGTCTTCAGCGGATCCTTCAAGTAGCCCCCTGCTGGAATATTTTTGACTCCAAGGTAAAGGAAAAATGTCCTGCCTACCAATTTGCACAAAGGCCGTACTATGAGACCAGGAAAGTGAAACCAACCTTGTGTACCGGTCCCTGTGAACAGTGCGCGGTCTACATCAACCGGTCAGGGGACAAAGGTAAGGCAATACGAGGACCTGCCCACCGCGGCAATAAATAATCCTATCACGGGAGGCAATGTATGGAAAACAAAGATGTCAAACACCTGACGAACATGCTGGATGCGGCCAAGAATGCCGTGGGCTTCTTGCAGGACAAGACAACGGCTGACCTGGACAAAGACCGCCAACTCACCCTTTCTCTTCTGAAGTCCCTTGAGATGATTGCAATGGCGGCCGCCAGGGTCTCCCAAACATGTCAGAATGGCTGTGAGCCCATCCCCTGGGAACAAGTGATTGAGATGAAACAACAGGTGGTCCACACATACTGGGAGATTGACCGGGATTGGGTCTGGGACCGTGTGACAAGAGATCTTCCACCCCTGATAAAGGCGTTGGAGACCATTCTGGGATCAGAGGCAGACTGATCGTTCCCTAACGCTAACCCGTTCCGTCACAAGCTGAGAGGCGGCTTTCCATTGAAGACCAGCCACAAAAAAAACCTCTCAGTACCCCTGAGAGGTTTTTAAAGCAGAGCAGAAGGAGTTTAGGCTGACGGCCATCTCCTGGACGTCACCCTTTTCCGGTTCGAATCCAGGATGAGGCACTCAGCCTTCGCTATGGTCTCGATGAATCGCCTGCCTGCGAGGGGCTCTAATACAAAGACACTCGTGGAAAGGGCGTCGGCGTCCATGACATTGGCCGCCATGACCGTCACACTCGTGCTTTGAAGGGGCGAACGGCCTGTCTTCGGGTTGACGATGTGATGGTAAAGCTTCTCCCGATCAAAATAGATCTCATAGTTGCCGGAGGTCGCCACGGCGCCGTCCACCATGGTTAAGATATCCACATAGGGGCCGGCCTTCTCTGGATCTTGAACAGCCACTCGCCATGGGACATTGCTTTTCTTGCCCCCAATGGCCCGAATATCGCCTCCGGCATTGATGAGCGCGTGTTGGATGCCGTGTTCCTTGATCACCCTGGCACCGCAATCGATCACGTATCCCTTGGCAATCCCATCCAGGGTAATGCCCATCCCCTCTTTGGCAAATCGTACGCTGTGCCCGTCAAACAGCACCGCGCCGACATCGATCAGATCAAGCGTCTTCGCCACCCGGACCTCCGAGGGGGGGGTCCCGTGGACGGCAAAATGCTCCTTGTAGAGATCCACGAGGGGCTTGACCGTCATGTCAAAGGCGCCGCCGCTCGCCTTGTGAAAATGGAGCGACCGGGCCAGGACCTCCGACACTTCCGGCGGCATATCTGACAGATATCCGTCCCGGTTCAGGACTCCCACCGGAGAAGTCGACTCATAACGGTCCAGCAGCCGGCTCACGCGGTCCATTTCTTCAAAAGCCTTGCCGATCACGTCATCGGCTTCAGCCCTGGACCGATGCATCAGCGTGATGGCGGCGAAGGTCCCCATGGTCAGTCTTGTCCTGGTCACCTTGTACAGCTTCCTGTTAAGGGTCACACTCTCAGAAATGGGCGCCAGGCCCCCAAAGGCCGCTCCTATACCCAACATCCCGGAGTACTTGAGAAAGGTCCTCCGATTGATGTTCTTGTGGTTCCTCTGTTGTTGAGACATCCTTTTGTCCTCCGATTCGGTTACGCCGCAGCTTCCTTGAGCTTCTTGTATGTTTGCTCGAGGCTCAAGGGTTGTAGTATATGCACTTTCTTGCAGGCGGAAATACAGACCTCCTCACAGGCCGGGCCATAGTCCATGCATTTTTCCTGATCAATGGTCACCACCCCGTCCACCTCAGAGATGGCCTTGGCCGGACATTTCCTGATGCAGGCCTTGTCATGAATACAGCCCACCTTACAGACCGACATGGTAACCTTGGCGCTATCCTTGGTGCTGCATCGGATGATCACCCGGGCATCCTTTGGGATCAGCTGGATGAGCCCTTTTGGACAGGCCTTAACGCAACTGCCGCAGGCCACGCAGGCATTAGGATCCACCACTGGAAAGCTATTCACCATGTGCAGCGCGTCAAACAGACACGCCGCGGCACATTCTCCAAAGCCCACGCAACCGTACTGGCAATCCATGGGACCGGCAAAGGCCAGGTTCGCCCCGGAGCACGTCCCATATCCGATATAGTTGTACTTCTTGTGCACGTCTCCCTGGATTCTCGAGCATCGGACTACCGCCACCAGCGCTTCCACGGCCCCTGCGGTCTTTCCCGTGATTTCGGCCACCGCCGTGGCCACCGCCTCTTTTCCAGGAAAGCATTTGTTGGGCGGGACATCCGGGTCGTTTACCACGGCCTCGGCGTATGCTTCACACCCTGCGAAGCCACAACCACCTCATTGGGCCCCTGCCAGGGTTTCCAAAACCTCTTCAACCTTGGGATTAATCTGCACTGCGAACTTGTTGGCGGCCATGGCAAGCCCAATACCGAAAAATAGACCAATGACCCCCAATACGACCAACCCCCCTAAGGCCAATTTGACTAATGCTGGATCCATAAGCATTCCCTTCCTTAGTCTTTCTCAATAAATCGACATACCGGAAAAGCCCAAAAAGGCCAGGGCAAAAAGTCCTGCCACCACGAAAGCAATGGGCATCCCTTTAAACGTCGGCGGCACATTGGCCAGTTCCAGCTTTTCCCGTACACAGGACATCAAAAAGAGCGCAATCAAGAATCCGAGCCCTGCCCCCAGGGCAAGCATAAAACTCTCCAGCGCATTGTACTCATTGTCTGCAAGAATCAGCGGTACCGCCAGAATAACACAATTTGCAATAACCAATACGAGGTACACCCCGAAGGCCTTAAACAAGGCCGGGTTGATCTTCCTTAAAATCGTGTCCACTGCCTGGACCGAAAGGGAAACCAGGCCGATAAAGACGATAATTTCCAAGAAAAACAGATTGAAGGGTTTGAGCACATACTGGTAAAGGAACCAGGACAGCATGCACGCAAAGACAATAACAAGGGTAAAGGTGACGCCCATGCCCACGGCCGTTGTCTTCTTCTGTGAGGTACCAAAAAACACGCAAAGGCCCAGGTACTTGGTAAAGACAAAGTTGTTGATGAGCATTGCCCCGATGAGAATGGAAAGAACATAGCCAAAATACAGCTTCTTCACCGTCAGCACGGCTGCCCCAAGGGACTTGCCCTCAGACATGATCTCTGTGGTCGTTAGGATATGCGGCTGGTCGCGATTCAGGGGCTCTTCAAAGGTCAGGGTCACCGTGGTCTTGTCAGGGCTCAAGGCGACATTGGAAATCTTCAGCAGGATATCTGGATCTGGTTTTTCGTATACCGAATAGCCACCCACGTCTTTTGCCCACGTTTCATCCACGGGCCCTGCAAAGACAATCTCAATCTTGTCCGTGTCCTTGAATGCCGTCTTTTTGACAAAACGGTGTCTGGTCTTGCATCCTGTCAGAAGAAGCACCACAACAAGGAGCACACCTACCAACACATGAAATGGCCTTATGTTTTTCATAAGCGCTTAGCCCTTTTTCATTCGATTATAAACGATGTCTGCATAGTTGAAAAAGCCCATCATCAGACCAACAACAATGAACCCTGCAGCGGGCAGGGCGAAGTAAAGCAGCGGCCGGAAGCCCAGAATATCATGGCCCAAAAGGGTACCCATCCCCAAGAGCTCCCTGACAAAACCCAGGGTTACCATCGCAAACAGAAACCCCAGCCCCATGCCCACACCATCCCAGAAAGACTTGGACACGGCATTCTTGCAGGCAAACACCTCCAACCGCATGGTAATAATGGCAAAGGCCACAATCAGTTTTACAAAGATGCCCATCGCCTTGTATGCCACAGGAAAATAGGCGCCCAAAACCAGGTCAATGACCGTCACCCACATGGCGATTGTCAATGTGTACGTGGGGATGCGGATACGGGGGTGGATGTGATTCTTGATGATTGAGATTGTACAACTTGATGCGACCTGCACAAAAAGGACGGCGATGCCAAGGAGGAGGCCGTTCATAACGGTTGTACTAATCCCCACCGCCGGGCACATGGAAAGGGCCAAACGAAAGATCGGGTTTTCCGTGAGGATGCCGTCAATCAGCAGCTGTGTATTCGTCTTGGTTGTAGCAGCCAATGTCTTTCTCCCTGTATGAAGCCTGTGTTGTCAATAGAGCCAGCCCCTTTCGGTCCCTGGAGAGGGGTCGCACGCTAAAAGGCGACCGGGATGTGTTGACTGGCTATCACCTTATCCAATCTGTTTGCGCGGTATGCAAACTTTTTGACCACACCCTTAACGCCGTTGGTTACACTCCTGCTGGAGATCGTGGCTCCGGTGATGGCATAAATATCGCTATCTTCATATTTCTGACGAATATTCTCAATCTGCTCTTTGGAAAACATCCCTTTCTTCCATTTCCTTGTTTCCAGATACTTCTTGTACTCATCGGGCAGGGGCTCCTTGACGACCTTGAGCTTCCTGACTTTTTCAAGTTTCTTGTCTGTAAACTGATGCTTAAAATACTCCTGTTTGATCTCGCCCCCCAGCCCGGGGTCCTCCTCGCTCTCCATGATCTCCAGACCAAGAATTCTGAAGCTTGGATCCAAAGCCAACATCACAGAGATGAATGTCTTGAAACCGGGAAATTCACCGGGAAGCAGGTAGGCCAGTCGCTTGTCGCCCAGCTTGGCAACAACCATCTGGTCGGCATATACAAAGGTCTTTGGAGGCTTCAGCACGGCCCTCAAGGCCTTCTCCCGATCCGGCGGTTCAATGGCCGCCTCCGGCGAAATGGCCAGTCCCTGCTCCTCTACGAATTTGCCCTGCAGGCTGAGCACGACCAAGTCATAGGCCTCTTCAGCCCCCTTTCTAACCGGAACCATATATCCAAGGTATTGCGTCTGGCCATCTGCGATAATATACCGATATACGGGATGAAGCTGAAGGTCTGAGGGGGCGGGATTGGCCTTGCCGTATCCCAGCAGAGCAATCATGGTGTCCTTCACATTTTGATGTTCGTTGTGCTTCTTGGCCTTTGCCGTTACGGTAAAGGTCAGACCCATGACTACGCCTGCGACCAAGCAGGAGATGACCAGCGCGACCGTAATGTGTACAATGTTCTTCATTTTTTAGCACCTTCTTCGGATTGTGGGGCAAAACGCTTGGGTCTAAACCAGCCGTCAATGGCAGGGGTCACAGCATTCATCAGCAAAATGGCGTAACAGACGCCCTCTGGATAGCCACCCTTCAACCGAATCAGAACGGTGAGGGCACCGATCCCGACGCCAAATACCAATTGGCCGGACTTCTGGATAGGACAGGTCACATAATCGGTGGCCATGAAAAAGGCCCCCAGGATCACGCCCCCAGAAAGAACAGCCAACAAGGGGTTCCCGGCAAAGAATCTTTCCCCACCGAAAACCCAGGTAAAAAAGGCCACCGATACAATGACCGATACCGGGATATGCCAAGTGATGTACCGCTTATAAATCAGGAAAACGCCGCCAAGGACAAGAAGAAACGCGGAAGTCTCGCCAATGCAGCCGGGCCTCCAGCCGACAAAGAAATCTTTGTAGATGACCGACAGCGCGCCGAATCTTTCAATGACAGCCGCGATACCATAGTGTTTCAGCACATAAAGGGGCGTGGCCGTTGAAACCGCATCAACACCAGCCCCCATGTATTTAAAAACCGATGCATCCCGGATGGGTAAAAGCCACGCCGAGGTCATGGCCACCGGATAAGTAGCTACCAGAAAGGCCCGGCCGATCAAAGCGGGATTGAATACGTTAAACCCGATGCCGCCCATCAGGGCCTTTGTTATGAAGATAGCAACCACTCCCCCCAAAATCGGCAGCCAGTAAGGCACGCCGGGCGGAATCACGTACGCCAGGAGCAACCCGGTGATCACGGCGCTGCCATCCTTGATGGTGTCCGTCGGACGCTTCAACGCCCTGTTGGACAGGTACTCCGTGCCAACACAGCTCAGCACGCTGACCAAGGCGATGATCAGCGTTTGAAAACCGAAGATGAAGACGGACAAAATAAGGGGGGGTAGCAGGCAGGCCACGACCGTCCACATGATCTCAGACACCGTGACTGTGCTCTTGAAGTGAGGCGAAACCGATACAAACAACTTTGGAGCCATCACCTCTCCTGCCCCTTCCACTGTGGTTGCTTCTGCTAGTGGTGCGCTCATTGTGCTCCTCTTGATTAGCTCTTCTTGGCTTCCCTGATGTTCTGCTTGGCGATACTCATGAATTGGACGAGAGGCCTCTTTGCCGGGCACACATAGGCGCAGCTGCCGCACAAGAAGCAATCATCCACACCAAATTGTTCGGTATCGGCGCCACGGCCCGCCTCCACATAGATACTCACATTGTTTGGCTCAAGCCCCATGGGGCACACACTCACGCAGAACCCGCATCGAATACACGGATCATGCGACTGCGTATCGATCTCTTCGCGTGTGAGAAAAAGTACTCCTGATGTGGTCTTGCTGACGGGAATATCGAGCGTGGACACCGCAAAACCCATCATCGGCCCCCCCATGACGACCTTGGCCAGATCAGGTGTCGTTCCGCCCAAATAGTCCACGATGTCACCAACACTGGTCCCTACCCTGACCATGAGATTGGCAGGCCGCTTGATCCCCCTGCCCGAAATGGTAACAATCCTTTCATAAAGCGGCTTGCCGAGAGCCACGGCGTCATAGATCGCCTTTGTGGTATATACGTTTTGAACGATGATGCCGATGGCTGACGATCGTACACCCGCGGGCCGCGCCCGACCGGTTACGGCCTGCATCAACTGGTCCGCAGACCCCTGAGGATACTGGACCTTAAGAGGCTTCACCACAATGTTGTAACTATTCTTAGATCCATCTTCAGAGATTACCTTATTCAAGGTTTCTATCGCATCCGGTTTGTTGTTTTCAATGCCGATAGCACAGTAACGAATGCCAAGGATCTTCAAGATAATCTTCGCCCCTTCAAC
>Ga0307444_1000342_pt1 | contig 23029 bp, 18 predicted proteins | sample SalMarSW160340MG_FD_202145 | JGI IMG/M metagenome (GOLD analysis project Ga0307444, IMG submission 202145) | Salt marsh sediment microbial communities from the Plum Island Ecosystem LTER, Massachusetts, United States - SW1603-40 | ecosystem: Environmental > Aquatic > Marine > Intertidal zone >...
GTTCCGAAAAAGATTTTCAGAAACCTCAATCTCAAAAGAACAATATGGAAGAATTTACCAAATTGGGATGAAGAAGAAAAACGTCTATTCGTTGATAAATTGATATATCACAGAGCAGGAAAAAAGACCATTCCTACAAAAATCATAATAGTAGTAGATCAAAGTGGGTCGATGGTTGATGCCATGGTTCAAACAGTAATATTAGCATCAATCTTTTCCGGATTACCAAATACCGATATTGAATTATTTGCATTTGATACAAGAGTTGTAAACTTGACAAAGTATGTAAAAGATCCTCTTGAAGCTTTGATGCAAACCCAACTAGGTGGAGGAACGTATATTAATCAAGCACTTCTACATGCGAGAAAAGGGATTACTGATCCCAAAAATACTGCGATGGTTCTCATTACTGATTATTATGAAGGAGGTAGCGAAGAAGATATGTTTAATACTATAATAACTATGAAGGAAGATGGAGTAAAAATCATCTCACTAGCAAGCATGAACAGAAGAGGATATGTCTCAGTAAATACAAGATTCGTTAATAGACTCAAGCATAGTGATATTGAAACGATTCATGGAAATTTTGATCAATTAATAGACCAACTTAAAAAATTCCTCTAAAAAAACAGTTAGATGGTAAAAATGTCATCTTAACTTTTTTAATTGCTGATAAAACATGAGTAATCTATTAAAATTTATATAGTAATTATTGCAGTAAAATTGATATAGCTATAAATTTACTCACAGAGACAAGAATATGACCTTGGTTAGTAAAAATGATGCAGTTATAACAAAAAATCGCGTTTCTTCTCGCCAAAGAATCTACATGGGACTCACAAAGACAGGTTCCGATATGTTTAGCGTTTTTTACACTGGCGCTTTGTTTGGTTTTTATGTAGATGTTTTGCACATGGATGCGCGAAATTATGGGATTGTAATGATCATCTTTGCTATCTGGAATGCTATTAATGATCCCATATTTGGTTATTGGTCAGATAAGAAGAAATTAGATAAAAAAGGAAAGCGAACTTTTTTTATCAGATTATCTACTCCAATATACTTCATAGGATATGTAATGTTCTGGTTAGCTTTTCCATCTTGGTCTCAGATTTGGCTTTTTATATTCTTGCTTATTGCTTTGTTTATTTTTGATACTGGTTTAACAATAGCAGGATTGAATCTAAGTGCATTACAAGTAGATCAAACAACAAACACAAACGAGCGAACTAGAATAGTGCTTATAGCCATGCTGATTAGTTTTGTACCACTTGGTATTGCATCATTTGCACCTAATCTAGTACTAACTTCAAGAGCATTAACTAATGTACAAATGTCGCTGATTTTCATAGCTGGAGGAATTGCTGCAGCTGCCTTCATGGCCTATGGAGCTTGGAAATTGAAAGAACACTCATTAGAGGAAGAAGACATAGAACCTTTACCAATAATCAAAGCAATAAAAGAGACATTGAAATCAAAATCATTTATCTTTTTTGTTATTTTTTCATTTATGATGAATGCAGTAAACCTCAATCTGGTAGCTGTGATGCCCTTATATTTCAAATATGTATTTTCATTGGATTCAGTAGGAGTTTTGATTGTAAGTGCAGTAACGGGAATCTTGTATATACCTTTACTGTTTGTTTATGAGAAGCTACAGAAAAGGTATGGTTTAAGAAATACATTTTTTATTGCATTAGGAATTATGGTTATAGGGTATTTAGGGTTATTCTTCTTCAACTCTGTAGTGTTTATGACAATATGCTACGGATTTTGTCTTTGGATGTCTTCACTTTGGTGGCTGCTAGTTAATCCTATGGTTGGAGATATCGCAGATGAAGATGAACTGAAGACTAAAAGACGAAGAGAAGGGATGTTCTTTGGAACTAATGCTTTAATTACAAAACCAGCTTCATCACTAATTATATTCATCTTTACAGCAATTATTGAATTCTATGGTTATGGGAATATAAAAATAGGTAATTTCTCTTTTTCTAATCTAACTGGTCTTTCAAGTTTAATAACACGATTTAATGCTTCATCAAGTATAAGTTTAGGTTTTAGATTAGGTGTGGGGATTTTACCTTTAGTCTTTATAGCAATGGCTTTTATTGCACTATATTTCTATCCATTACACGGTAAGAAACTCCAACAGATTAAATCTGATTTAGCAGCTTATCATAAGGAAGTAGGAGTGTTTGAGAGATTTAATTCAGAAAAATAAAGAAAGGAGTACAACATTAAGTTATACTCATATCAAAAGCTAAAAATTCAAATCTATTGTCTATAGAACTAAAAATTGGAGGAATTGGAAAATCATAGACTGGATAAACCCAATAATTAGTTCCTGTCATCAGCATAGTTCCATAACCAGCTAGATTCAAGTAAAGCATTTCATCAGGTAGTGGTGGAAATTCAGATTTCGCTACTTTAAATTCAAACATTCTGTGATCTTCTGCACAGTTTTCACTAGGACCATAAGAAAAAGCTATATCATAGTTTGATGAAGCAATTGTAGTACCTACTATCGAACCTACATTAATTGTAGTGAATTTAAGAGAGAGTTTATCTATTAAGAATCGATATGCGGTAGGATAAAGAGGATCTTCATCATTCCAAGCATGAATTGTAAAGTAGAACATACCATTTGTTGCATTTATAGTGTTATAGTCGAAGTTTGATTCAAGATAATAAGTATTATTAGCAATGAAAGTTTCTTCTTCATAGCTGGATAAGAAAGAGACATCACTAATGTTTCCAGGCATTCCACCATGCTCTGCTATACTAAAATGAATAAGACTGGGATCTCCAACATGGACTGGTGGATTCGAAGTTAAGTTAGATTCTATAACAAATCTTAGATCCATATCAGCCAAACTTGCCATAAATGTACTTACCTCTTCATCTGGAAATTTTTCAGTAATATTTACTCCAAACATTACATCTACGAAATCCCCAGCTAACCATGTAGCGTCAGCTTCATAAAATTTCGATGTAACCTCTAGATAGTTGTGATCATCTGAAAACCAAAAGTCATCGAAACCACCTACAACAGAACCTCTTAAAACTTGCATTATGTCCATCTCAGGTACAATTGGAATATCATAGTAGTTGATTGTACCAAAATTTGGTTCCAAATAGTGATCGAAAACACTATTATCACTTACATTGAAGAATAAATATTCATAGCCATAATCCTCTAAAGACCAAAAAGCAAGTTTTGAATCTAAAGTATCTGGTAAGCGGTTAGCTAATTGGAATGCAAACCATTCTCCAGCTTCATTATTAGTACGATCTGAGCACAAATCTACTGCAAAGTAATAGAAATTTTCATCTTCCGCTACTGAAATATAATTCCAACCATCCACATTCGCTTTATTTTCTATAGGATCTATCTGATTATCTATATCAAGATAAAATGGAATATTGCTGTATGAACTACGCAACCATTCATTTTTTTCTATAACTCCATCAATAGTAGGAGTTAACTGTTTAGGTTCATTACTTAATTGCCAGTTATTTCCCATAAGCCAACCCACAAAAAATGCTCCCCCAGCGACACTAATAGCTAGTATTGCTGCAAAAACCTTGATTCCTGTTTTTACCATAATTTTAACCTTCTTTTTAGAATGTTAACATAACATTACTGATTTTGTATATTTTAATCTATCCGATAAGGTCAAGACTAATATTCTTCATTTGTCATTAAATGATTTGTGTCGAAGATTTATGAAACAATAAATTCTGGAAAAAAAAGAAAAGAAGAAAAAAAGAAGAAATACATTACTTTTTGAATTTTCTTGCTAGAAGAGTAATAGCGAGAACAGAAACTGCACTGATCGTAACTATTTCAACTACTCCAAAACCACTTTCATCAAGTGAAGGATCTTCAAGTGTTCCAATAGAGGGATCGTAGGTTATTTCATCATCAAAATGCTCTAAACTCAAGTATGTTTGAATTGATCCATCACCAAGAGAGGATACAGAGCAATTTACATTCTTGTATTCATAGGAATTGTTTATCATATACTTAGCTTGATTTGCGTAAGCAAAGAATGCTTGATATTGTTCATCTCCAATCGAGAATTGTTCTTTAACACCGTCCCCATTATTTAGAATTTTATACTCATACCCAGTTGTGTTCTCATTTGTGTTTACAGGGTTACCATTTGTATCATTTAATCTATAAGTATAAGCTGAATTCATAGGGATAATATCAAATCTCAACGCGAGATTGGAATCTTCTCTTTGCCATGGCCAATTATTCATGATGATATCAAATTTCATTTCTTGACCTCCAATTAGTTCATATCCATCAATCTCTTGATCTGCTAAGTAAATGTGAACTACAATTGTTATCTCAAAATCTCCATAATTAGGGGCGTTTATTGTTTCAGATGTATAGTTGAAATGAACAGCTGCTAGTTCTTCAGTTCCTGCTATGTATTCTACATCAAAACCACTAAAGTCAAATCTGACAGCAGATAATGCTAATGTACTAGAGAATACTGGTCCTAGTGGAGCTTCTTGTTGCCATAAACCTGTTTCATTAAATTGGAATACACCATCTTCATTATAATCTAAATACTCTGTAATAGAGTGGAACATTACAGCATATTCAAAATCTCCTTCAAAATCGTTATCAGTCATAAATTGGAATTTAGGAACTTGTCCTCCAGCTTTAGCTATGAAGTGCATATTATAATAAGAAAATGTCACTTGATTGTTATCTTCTATCCATAAGAAGTCATGGTCATCTGCCCTTACCTGACTTGCAATTAGCAGAGCCAGAAAGGCTAATCCAAAAGTTAGTTTGATTAATTTGTGTTTCATTTTAACTCAACCGATATTACTTTTCCCTTTTTGAATAGGTTCTCATTTAAACAAGCAAAGTGATTAACTTTAGAAAATTAAAGTTCAAATAAAGTTCATTAGAAGGAGATTAGAAAAATATAAAATTATGTTGTGAAAAGGAGAAATAATGAAAAAAATAGGTATAATCGGAGGACTAAGTGCTGAGTCCTCTATTGAATATTATAAAATCTTGATAGAAGGATATAATAAAAGAATAGGTGGATTATCTTCCCCTTTGCTTATCATTGATAGCTTGGATTTAGGAGAAGTAATTGGATATGTCAGAGAAGATGACTGGGATGAAGTATATAAAATAATACTTCAATCTGCAATGAACCTTGAACAAGCAGGAGCAGAAGTTATCATTATAGCTACAAATACTATTCACAAAATATTCGAGAGAGTTGAAAAATCAATAAATACACCTATGTTAAGCATAGTGGAGGTTACAGCTCAAGCTGCAAAATCACTTAACCTGAGAAAAGTAGGTCTGTTGGGAACAAAATTCACCATGCAATCTGAATTTTATCACAAAGTATTCCAAAAATATGATATGGAAATCATAGTGCCAAATCAAGAAGATCAGATGTATGTCAATGAAGTCATTTTTAATGAACTTACTTACCATATTATCAAACCTGAATCTAAAGCTGGATACATAGAGATTATTTGGAGATTAAGAGATGAAGGTGCAGAAGGGGTTATTTTAGGATGTACGGAAATACCTCTATTGATTCAACAAGAAGACAGTCCAATACCAGTATTTGATACAACGACTCTTCATGCATCTGCAGCTCTAGAATATGCTTTGAAGTAATCCGACACAAATCGTTTTTTTTGCTTATAAAATAAAATATAAAAGGATTTTAACATATTGTTCACTACTTATATGGAAATCTCTACATATTTATCAAGAAAAAGGCATGGTGTTGATTATAACGACTAAAACTATGGAGCTGGAATTTGATCCAGAAGAGATAACCAAAGCAGAGGAAGAATACAAAAAACTTCACTTGGATCCAGCACAACAAGAAATGGTTGACTCCATAACAAAAATTACAAATGACTTAGTTGCTTTACCTGAAACAGCAATTAAAGGTTTTACATGGAAAGTAATGAATAATTGGCAGAAGATGCGTAGAATTACTATTACAGAACTAGAAAAAAGGCCCTTAAGAGATAGAAATGAGGCTACAAGAGAAATAATCAAACAAGCAAAAAAATTCTATATTGAACTTCTTTCAGAGGCTTCTCCAGAACAAAGAGCGATGCTGGAAAAGAAGTTTGATTCTGTGATCAAGCAGAATTCATTGTTTCTGAATAACTAAACAAAGATAGATTCTAAATAGTCAGATAAACTATTTCTATCATTAAGGTTCAATTCCTCTTTAGTTTCTATTTTGTTTTTTAACTTCTGCCAGATATCACTAAACGATATGTAATCCTTGATCAATTGTTTGAATTTTTGAATTGCTGAATATGATTTACCAACAAAGACATAACATAAAATCAAGCTATCACCTTGATGAAGAACAACACTATAGTTCTCAAATCTAAGACGATGAATTTGGTTCAGTTCATGCTTTTCTTCAAGAAAGTCATGAATGGTAGAGATGATACCTTGGGTAATATCTAATTCTACAGGTATATCCTCAAAATTATCTGAGAATAAGACATGACCATTTCCATCCATGATCAGAAAGATACTAGGATCTTCCTCCTCATGAGGTATATTAGCATAGCTTGATTTATCCTTCATTAATTTGTTCATCATATCTTCTAGATGAGTTAGTTCTAGTCTATCAGCTATATTTGGAAGCTTAGATGTGAAACTCTGCCAACTATTCATCTGTTCTAATAAGTAATCATATTCGTTTGAAATCAGTGTTGCCAATCTCGTAATACCTTTTTCATCTGCAATGGCCTGAGCTTTTTCTAACATCACTTTTGCATCTTCAATTTCTAAATCAATTAATGCCATATTAGATTTAAGTAACAAAATTTCTGCTTTTAGAATTGAGGATCTTTGTAATTCTGCAAGATCTTCTAGTTGTTCTAAAAGTTGGGTAATAGATTGAAGTAAAGATGAATCGTTTGTTTCTTTGATTCTCTTTAGATATAGATCACAGAGATGAAACAATGACATCCTGTGATATTCAAGAAAAAGCCACTTTTCTTGAACGAGTTCATTCAGGATTGCTTTTATTGATTCATAATTCTCTTCTATTGATTTTCTTTTAAGATAAATGGAATGGGAAAGCTTGAAAATATACATTAAAGGATTTAGTTTCAAATTTAAATTTTGTAAGCTTCGAAAAGTTGCTACAATTTCCATTTTTTCTAAATTTCTTTCTACTTCTTCAAATTTATTTAATTCAAGATATACTAAATTAAGTCTGAAAAGGATGGTAGAATAATGATGATGACCATATAATTTACCTCTTTTTATCTGTTTCAAAGATTTCTCGTAATACTGTATCGAAGTGTCTAATTCTCCTTTTTGCCAATAATAAAATCCCAAATCTCCGTAGATACCACCTAATGCATAAGAAGCGTCCAATTCCTCAGCATATGCCAAGTTTTTCATCGTAAGACTTAGATATTTGTCTAACTCTCCAGTCTGAATGTATATAGCAGCGTGATTAACAGAACATACTAAAATCCCTAGAATATGACCGATTTCAATAAAAATATTTATTCCTTTAAGATAACATTTCTCACTCTGTGGGTAATCTCCTTTTCTTTGGTATACTCCAGCCTTTTGAAATATTAACCAAGCTTTTCTGTAATTATCACCTATGTTTTCAGATATCTGTATTGCTTGATCTAATATCACTAGTTCTTCATCAATATCCTTACTAGTTTTTAGAGTAAGAAGAAGAGGTTTTCTTCTAATAAAATCTGTTGAATCTTTATCTTCATATACTTCAATAGTATTGATAATATTTGACTTAATCTCTTCAGCTTTCTCTTGAAAACCAAGATAACTTAATGATCTCATGTATCTCAGTCCTGAATCGAATATTAGAATAGGATTATTGATTTCCTTACTTTTTTCGTAAGCTTGTTGAGAGTACAATAAAGCTTCGGAAAATGGCTGGATGTCTAAATGTATTCTGGCTTTTAGGATATTAGCTTCTATTATTTCTTCCTCAAGTAACTCATTCATTTTAAGTAGTTTGTCAAGCCGTTTTGAAGCTTCTTGATACTTACTCATTATAATTAGTTGGTTTATTTCTTCTAATTCTGTTGAAAATACACCTTTCATATCCTCACACAAGAACCCAATTGCATATACTAGTCTATTAAATATTAATAACTTTGCTTTGAGTACTGACTGAAGGATATTTTCAGAGAAACACATTAAAATCATGTCTTCAGAAGTTTCAGATAGGTAGTAATAATACTTAACTCAGAAGAGATAATACAATGAATAGATGTCAATCAACAAAGATTTATCGATTTGGCCAATAAAATATGGAATTTTGCTGAAATTCGATTTGAAGAAGTATAATCAGCTAAATTGCAGATAAGTGTTTTAGAAACGAACCGATTATTCAGAAAAATGTCTCCTCGAGGAATGTTCACTTCTACTCAAGGTTGCAAGATCAATGCTCATGTGAATGCAGCTTACAATATACTAGTTAAAAGCAATCCTAACGCACTTCCTCCCAAGAGTGTTGATTGGTAGGAGGGTACGTGATGTATCCCTGTAGAGTGTGTAGACCCACCAGGAATGACATACGCAACTGCTACGAAATTAGCTCAACGATGCATGGTTGATATACCAGCATGACAAACACTCATCATCCATAGATTGATGTATCAGCTATAGTTTCTGGATACTCTTCGTCTTCTAAACCCTCTAGTTGCTTTTTTGTTTCTTTAATAGTTGGATAAGTTCGATGTCTCGCTTTATCTTGTTCCCTCTCTTCCCTAGTAAGATAATAACGTCTTATATCTCTTTTCATGAACAGTTCAATACGTCTGATCATGTTCATTTCTTCATTTTCAACAAGAGAGATAGCAATACCAGCTCTTTCCATTCTGGAGGTTCTGCCGATTCTATGAACATAATTCTCAGGATTACCTACTGGTAAGTCATAGTTAAAAATGTGCGAAACATGAGGGATATCCAATCCTCTTGCTGCAACATCTGTAGCGATCAAACAAGTTATTTTCTTATTCCTAAAATCACTCATAGTTATTTCTCGTTGTCTTTGAGACATATCACCTTGAAGTAATCCAACCCTGAAGCTAATTCGTTTGTCCTTAATCATCTTCTTTCTGAGGCTAACAGCCCATCGTTTAGTGTTTACGAAAACGATGAATGATGATGGTTTTTCTCTATTGAGCAATCTGATAAAAGAGTTATATTTATACTTAGGATCACTCAGATAATAGTACTGTTTACATGCAGAAACAGTCAAATCATCACGACTAACATCTATCTCTACGATATTTTCATCTAAACTGTAATCCATCATAATATCCTTTACTTCTGGTAACATTGTTGCAGAGAAAAGAAGTAATCTTGGATAAACATTCTTCATTGCATCAAACAAAATATAGTCTACATCTGGTAAAAATCCCATATCGAGCATTCTGTCAGCTTCGTCAAGAACGACAAATTGGACAGCTGTAAATGATATGGCATTTCGTTTGAATAAATCAATCAATCTTCCAGGTGTCGCAACAACTATCTGAGCTCCAGCTTTTATTTTTTCAATCTGTCGGTTAATTGATACGCCTCCATAAACCTCAACGGATTTTAATCTTCTATTCGTCCCAAGTTTTGATATAACATGATAAACTTGTTTACATAATTCTCGTGTTGGAACGAGTATAACTGTTTGCACTTTTTTTAGAGAAGGATCAAGGAATTCTACGATAGGAATCGAGAATGCCAAAGTTTTACCAGTTCCGGTTTTTGCTTGCGCCAAAATATGAGTAGATTCTCCCTTCAAAATCTCTGGTATAGCTTGTTCTTGAATATCTGTAGGGGTATGTATACCCATATCATCCAAAGCTCTTTTTATTTCATCGTGAATGTTGTAATCTTTAAATTTCATTTGTATCAATTGTTTACTTTGTAATAACTAAGTTCTATTTGGCTCTCGCTTTATTCTTAGTTTTGTTAAATTGTTGAATAGAATAGTGTTTTTATTATCTAATCTTTCTCAATTTTGAGTCAGTTTCTCTGTATTCTTTTAAAATGCTTTGTTTCAGCGAATAAAAAGATATAATAGATTTATTGTTAAAAACTACTTTAATGAATTTTACTTATGTTAGAACTTATTTGTAATAAAAATATTAAAAGAGAATAAAAAATTGAAAAAATTAAGTTAAGTAGTCCCGTCTTGTTTAATTTTTTCAGGGATTCTATCTGGTTTAACCTTAGTTGTTACATGTTCTGTAATTGGTTTTTGATATGGTATATCTTTAATCCCTGCTTTCTCAAGAGATTTGACATATTTATCAGTCATAAAGAAGTCTTTTAACTTAAACCAAGATGTTGTAATTAACACAGGAAAGTGATTTACTCCCATTGTACATTTGTGAACCCTATCTTCAGCTTTTTTACGTTCAGAGGAACTCATTTTCTTTAGTTCTTGTTCATCAAGCATATCTTCAGTAGATTCAATTTCTCCACATTTTAAACAGTACTTCCATCTTGCTGATCGGATATATAATGATTCATAGGTATCAGAATAAATGAGTAAACCTTCATTAAAAGGAGATGCCACAAGTTTCATTGCATATTTTTTGGCTAAAGAACGAATAAATTGCTGTTCTGGTTTTGATATTTTTGGCATAAAACTCACTACCTTATGTACATATAGCTTATAACATATTAAATATATTACTATTTGTATCCAATAAAGTGAAGTTGGGAGAAAATATCATTTATATTAATTATCATAAAATTAGGTTCAGGATTTGCAGAAATTTGATCAAAAAACGAATCACCTATACATCGGAATATTTCTCAAAGATATGAAGAGTGAAGATTTTTTCTATTTTTTTCGAAAAAAAAAAGATGAAGGACTAATTATCAACGTTATTAATGAGATATCGAAAGAGACAGAATTCCTGCAGCAACAATGATAGACAAAGAAACTAAATATACTATTAATTTCCAAGTAATTGAGAGGGTTCTATCAATTTTGAATTTTCTCACAAATTTTCTTTCATTACCAATCATTTTTTACACCTCAATTTGGAGTAAGTGCAAGCCTTTACGGGGATCGCTTTAAGATGAAGAGAGGGATCAGGAAACGCGGATGGCAGCACACAAGCTCTGGTTTAGTTAGAGTTTGTCGTTTCCTGATCCTCAGCAGTTGGTGAGCTCTTCATATATGTCTGTTCAGCAAGATACAAACAGCGTAATTTTTTTGGATAACAATCATAAAAGAATAAATAAGTGGAAAAGTGAGAATTCACTTTTCACCATTTATATCATGACGCGAGCTAATTGTGGAGCTAGTCCAATGAGGATACCTGCTGCTAACAACGGTAATGCATATCTTAACATTCTCCAAAGATATACAATCGCTGGTTTGACTTTGATGAATCTGAAGAATTTTGGCTTTATCACACTTTTCACCTCCGTTCTTTTTTTTTGAAGGGGATTGAAAACCCAGCTTATCCTGAAAGAGGAATTCGCTGGGTTAGCAAACTTTCAGAGCGTGCTTTTGCTCTGAGGGCTCGGCGAGTTCTTTTCAACTCGTTTAACTCCTTTTGGAGTGCCCTGATCTCTTGGTCCAACAATCTGGAAAGTTCCTGTTCATTCATTTTTTTCACCGTTTAAGTTTTTTTCATGTAGGTCTATCTCCGACATCCTTTATAAAGGCATTTTTAGGAGCCAAAACATGTAGGATTTCTACATACATGTTTTTTGGGTGAAGAATAGAACAGTGTTGGCTTTAAATGCAGTATATGGCAAATATAGTCAAAATTTGAGTGGATAAAAGAAGTGGCAAATATTGCCTATGATGTCGGAATGATGTCGGAATCAAAACCAATTTTATAGCAAAAAATAAGAGGAAAAAGCAACAAAAAACAATTAAAAAAACACAAAAAATCACTTTTGAGATACCGAAGTATCTGCTTTTTCTTTTTGCGAAGCAGATATTTTAATCTCTTCTTTATTCTCAACAGGTACTGTAACTATTTCTCTTTGATCAAGTTCTACACCTATTGATTGTAGTGCCTTCACATACTTTTCTGTGAGAAAGAAAGCTTCTAAATTATTCCAATTTGTAGATACAACTACTTGAAAACTTCTAAAATCCAAAGCACAAGAATGGTTACTTGCGTTGAGGTTATTAGAAGATTCTATAGCACCACACTTTAAACAAATTCGAATTCTAGATTTCCCCTCATATAAATCATCAATAGTGGATTGATATAAACCCAAGCCTGAATCAAGCGGAGCGTCATTTAAGTCCATAGCAAAACGTCTTGCTCTGGAACGAATAACTCGTTTTTTAGCGCTGGTCATGTCTGTCATATTACATCCCTCATGTAGAAAAGGAACATACATCTTTAAAAGGTTTCACCATTTGGCAAAAATTGCCTTTGCTGTAATCATATACTGAGAGTAAGAAAAGAAGATTAAAGTTCTAAAGGAATAAACTTGATAAAGCAACCAATTTGATCAGATTTGAAACCATTAATAGGTTAAACACAAAGCATAATCTGCTTATTTTTAAGCATCCTCTTCAAATTTCTTAATATTAACTTTTGTGGAAGCAGTTACAAAAACCAGCAAAAAAGGATTTGATTCAGAAGACTGAAATTTCAATTACTGGTCAAACTTAATAAAGGTCTGTAATTTTACAAGAGCATGTTATTTTCAAGAAGGAGTAGAATCAGTATTAGTATAGTAGTAATGTTGAGTTTTATAATATATACAAATCACATCCTTCAAGCAAAAATTCAACAACCAGTATTTTCTACCAGGAGTTTAACAGATTCTTCACCTATATTCATCAATTCAAATGATGCTTTTGAAGTTCTAGGTTTTTCGGGAAACGGATCTGAGTCCAATCCTTTCTTGATTGAAAACTTAAGAGTGGTCTCAACGGGACAATTGGGTTCAGCTATCGTAATAAGTAATACAGATGTTTATTTTATAATTCAAAATTGCGAAATTACTACACAATATATAGGGATATACATTCAACCTACTGTATTACCTGGAACAGCAAAAATAATCAACAACACAGTTACATGTGACACCATAAGTGGTGGTGGAATAGCTATTGGTACTGATGAAACTTTAATCGAGAATAACACCATTTCCGGTTTCATGCAAGGCATCCATGTTAATGAAGCAAACAATGAAATAATCAAGGGAAATTCTGTTCTATTGAGTTATTATCAAGGAATCAATATACGACATTCTAGTTTTAACACCATTATTAATAATGACATTCGCAATAGTAATCAACACGGACTGGCAATTGTTGGAAGCACAAGCATGTATAATATTATTTACAACAATATATTTGTAAACAATTCTAATCTACCTATATACGAAATTGATGGTGGAGTAATTACTGGAGATACCAATAGTCAAGGATATGATGGGGGAAGTAACAATCAGTGGTATGATAATGTAAATCAAAAAGGGAACTTATGGGATGATTATGAAAATAATGGCCCTTATAATATAGATGGCTCAGCTGATGCTGTTGATCAATATCCTCTGAGATATATAACAGGGACTACAGAAAGCATGTTCTTACCATTGTTTAGCATATTAGTATTCATCTGTTCAATTGCTGAAATAGTTAAAAGGAGAAGATGAGTGTTATTCTAGATACCCAGTTTTTTTCCTAACTCTTCGTTTGATGGTTCTATCAATATAGTTCCATCAGAAAAAACTATTGTGGGTACCTTCGATTCCCCACCATTTAACTCAGCTGCTTTTTCCTTTGCTTCTTCATCAAAATCTATATCTATCCATTTGTAAGGTATTTTGTTCTCATCTAAGAATTTCTTAGACCTAATACAATCTCCACACCAAGCAGTACCATAAATCACTTCAATTGTTGTCATCATCGTCATTTAAATCCATATTATTTTAAAGATGGTGAATGTTCTAAATTTGACAATTGATTACTTTTATATGCCTCTTCTCTTGCTGTTTTAACAAATAAAATAGTACTTGGAGAGAATTCTCAATGTCTAATATTATTCAAGCTATAAAGCTAGATGAAGTTCCTTTTGAAAGGATTCGATCAATTCATGGAGAGAAAACTATTACCCAATCCTATCCCAACTACCTTATAGATGAATCTAAGACTAGTGGGGGAAAAGCTGAATTGATATTCTTTCCTGATAATGAACAAGAGGTCTCCACAATAGTTAGGAAAATGAGAGAGGAAAGAGTAGAGATCACCATCTCAGCTGCTAGAACAGGTATCGTTGGGAGTGCAATACCGTTTGGTGGAGCTATTCTAGTTTTGGAAAGGATGAATGGGATACAAGGGATAGGTTTTGATGAAGAAGAAAGAAGATGGTTTATTCGTGTACAACCTGCAATTTCCTTACAAGAAATCAATGATTTCATTAAATCAAAGAAGTTCATCCTAGATGATCAAAATATTCCTCAAACTGAAAGTGCGGTTCAAAGATTTAATGCTTATATTTATCATTATCCTGTTGATCCAACAGAGATGACAGCTTCGATTGGAGGAACCATTGGTACAAATGCTTCAGGTGCGCGTACATTTAAGTATGGACCAACTCGAGAGTGGGTAAAAAGAATACGAGTTGTTCTCTCAACAGGTGAAGTGCTAGATATTCCACGTGGCCAATACTATGCAAAAGATGGTAAGTTTATAGTAAAAACCGGTAAAGAAGAGTATCTTGTAAAAATCCCTACTTACAAAATGCCAAATGCCAAAAATGCTGCAGGGTTATATGCTAAACCGGATATGGATTTGATTGATCTTTTCATAGGTTCTGAAGGTATCTTTGGAGTAATAACAGAAGCAGAACTTTGGATAAAAGAGTATGAACCACATATGTCTAATATTGCATTCTTTGATAACGAAAAAGATGCACTTGATTTTGTCCATAAACTGAGAACTGCAGATAGATGTAAGCCAGATTTTATTGAGTATTTTGATAATAATGCCTTAAACCTACTAAGGAATGTACAAAAAAAAGATCCAAAATTTGTCAATATGCCACCAATTAGAGAGGATATTAAGACAGCTATTTCGTTTGATATTTTTTACACTGAAGAGACACTAGATTTTTATTTTGAAACGATAGGAAAAATGTTGAAAGAATGTAATTCATCTTTAGAAGACTCATGGAGTGCTTATGAAGAGAGAGAAACAGACCGTTTTAAACATTTTAGACATGCAGTACCAGAGATTGTAAACAACATCATTGCAGAAAGAAAGAAACAATATCCAGACATTCATAAACTTGGTACCGATATGAGTGTCGAAGATCAGTATTTAGCTGATATGATGAAATTTTACCATTCCACTCTAATTGAAGCAGGATTGGAATATGTTATTTGGGGACACATTGGAGATAATCATGTTCATGTAAACATTCTTCCAAGAGATTTAAATGATTTAGAATTAGGTACGAAACTCTACAAGAAATTCGCTAAGAAAGCTGTTGAATATGGCGGTTCTGTTTCAGCTGAACACGGTATTGGTAAAATCAAACATGAATATTTAGTAATTATGTATGGTGAAGATGCCATCGATCAAATGCGAGCAGTTAAAAATACTTTAGATCCAGATAACATTTTCAACGAAGGAAACATATTTCCGGAGGAAAAAGAATGAAGTTAGTTGTTTTAGTAAAACAAGTACCAGAAGCAGATAAAGTTGCAGTTGACCCTGAAACTGGAACATTAATACGTGAAGGAGTAACTGCTATTCTCAATCCTTATTGTGAGTATGCTTTGGACCAAGCTGCAAAACTCAGAACAGATAATCCTAATTTAGATATTGAGATTACTGCAATCAGTATGGGACCACCTCAAGCGAAAATGGCTTTACTTAGATGTTTAGAATTAGGAGCTGATAAAGCCTATCTATTATCTGATCGAAAATTTGCTGGTTCAGATGTTTGGGCAACTTCTTCAGCATTAAAAGAAGGAGTATCTAAACTAGTCCCAGATTTTGATTTGATTCTAACAGGGAAACAAGCTATAGATGGTGATACCGCTCAAGTTCCTGCAGAAACAGCTGAACAGCTAGGAATTCCTCAAATCACCTATGGTGTTGATGTTAAACTTAATAACAAACGTGTTGAAGTCAAAAGAGAAGTTGAAACTGGGTATCAAGTTCTTTCAGCAAAAATGCCTGCTTTAGTTACTATGAGTAAGGGTTCAAATATTCGAAGAATTCCTTCTATGCAAGCAATTCTAGATGCCAGAAAGAAACCTCTCGAATCTTTTACTGCTGACGATTTAGGTATTGATGAAGAAAAGGTTGGGTTAAGTGCATCTCCTACTCAAGTAGATAAAATCTTTGCTCCACCTTCTAAGACAGGCGGTGAGATTATTTACGGTAGTGATCCTAAAGAAGCAGCAAAGAAGCTATTCGAGTACCTAAAGATGAATGGATTTTTGAGGTTGTGAGAATTATGTTAAAAATAGACATTGATACATGTATTGGTTGTAAAATTTGTGAAAGAGTCTGTCCTTTTGCAGCTATTGTAGTTGATTCTGATACAAAGAAAGCTAGAGTGCTTGAAGGTTGTACTTTGTGTGGAACTTGTGTAAATGCTTGCCCAGTAAACGCCTTAAGTATTGAAAGAAAAGCCATTTCCCAAGAAGAGATAGCTAAATACAAGAATATTTTTATCTGGGGAGAATGGGAAACCAAAGGCAATGAGATTAGAATTAAAAGCGTAGTTTTAGAGCTCTTGGCGAAAGGAAAGGAACTTGCTAACAAATTAGGAGAATCTTTAGCTGTTATTTTACCAGGAAAAGACGTAGAGCATCTGGTACCTAAATTATTCCACTATGGAGCAGATATAGTTTATCTATGCCAACACGAACTCTTAGAGAAATACTCCACTGAAGGGTACACAAGTGTCATAGCGAGTGTGATTGCAGCAGAGAAACCGTCTATTGTCCTCTATGGTGCCACTCCGAATGGAAGAGACTTAGCTCCTCGTATTGCTGCACGTTTAGCTTTAGGTTTAACAGCTGATTGTACAGCTTTGAACATCAACAGTTCAAGACAATTAGTTCAAACACGTCCTGCTTTTGGAGGGAATATTATGGCTTCTATCCTTTCCCCATACACTCGTCCTCAAATGTCAACTGTTCGTCCTGGAGTATTTAGAAAACCAAAAGAAGATTTGACAAGAGAAGGAGTCGTTAAGAACGTTGAAGTGACTCTCAAACCTGTTAGTATAAGAACAAAGATAGTTGAGGAAATTTTATCTGAAGATGAAGGTATCAACATTGAAGAAGCTAAGATTCTAGTATCAGTAGGTAGAGGTATAGGGAGTAAAGAAAATCTAGGAATTATAAGAGAAATGGCAAATGTCATTAACGGAACTGTCTCTGGCTCAAGAGCTTTAGTTGATCTTGGATGGCTTCCTCATCCACAACAGGTGGGACAATCTGGTAAAACCGTAGCTCCGACCTTATACATAGCTCTTGGAATTTCAGGAGCAATCCAACATCTAGTTGGTATGAGCTCATCTGATACAATTGTAGCAATCAATAAAGACCCAGAAGCTGGTATCTTTGAGATTGCTGATTTCGGAATTGTTGGAGACATAAAGAAAATTGTTCCAGAATTTATACAACTAGTCAAAGAAGAGAAGAAGAAACAGGAATAAAACTAATATTCGTATCAATCCAAAGAATCATGGGATTTTTTGGGGTATTTTTTCATATCCCCACTTTCTTATTGTTTGGTTCCAACGAGCATATATTCTTTTCTTGTCTTCTGAAGTTAATTCATAATTACTAGGTTGATAATCTGCTACGGAATCGAGATATTCTTGGATTCTTGATTCCGCTTTCTCAAAATTCTCAAGGGATAGCGAGTTATAAATTTTCTTAAGTTCTCTCACAGGATTTTGAGTCAAATCCTCAAATCTCACCTCTACATAATTCCCTTTTGGAATTAATTTAATTTCTTCGTAGAACTTATCGTACATTTCTACAAAATTATCTAAAACAGCTTGGTATAAATCATAAGTAGGTCTTTGCAAAGCGTATATCTCAGCGTTGTGCTTATGTAGTTTCAAAGTTGAATAGAAGACATCGTATGGATTCCTATAGATATGAATGAACTTAGAATTAGGGAATAAATCTAATATTAGTTTAATCCTACATGTATCTAAGGGATTTTTTAACACAAGCTGCTTTCCTTCTGATTTGATAGTTAATGTTTTGATAAGAAAAAGAAATTGTTTTTTCCATTCAGCAACTTTTCTCTTAGATACGTTTTCAAAGGTTGTGTATCGCCTATAATATTCAAATTTTTCAGGAAAAGTTATTCCGAGTAGAGGAGTAATAGAACTGAGAACCATAAGTGCAAATTCATGTTCATGAGGCATCTCAGGGAACATTTCTACATTATCTGTAGGTCTTCTTTTAGGAGTAAAAGGACGTATGAGTCTGTGGAGTAACTTTGATTGTCCCAGAATAAGGTGAGGAAAAGCTGTTTCAGTGAGAGTTAGAAAACCAAATTGCTGATCTAGAGCTAGCATTTTATGTAAATGAGTTGTTCCGGTACGCCAATGACCAACGATAAAAATCGGATCTTTTAAAATCAAAGTATTTTTGATTCTTTTTCTATCTTTAATGCGTTCAATAAGAACAAAAGGATATAATAGAAAATTTATGAATGTAATTGCCATGACTTTTGGTACATGTTTTAGACGTATGTTGAATCCATTAAAAAATAATAATCTAAGCCACTTAAAAAAACTATACCCAATCATCAATCAAACACTATTGAAGTTTTTACTAGAGCATTAATAAAAATTTTATTGTAACACAAAATAGACAATTTTTTCATAAAAATATTTAGAAACTCCTTTTTCTACAATTAATTTTTTAAGAAGTTTGTTCACGATATTATTGTGATACGAAGTAAAATGGCAATAAGCTCAAAAGATTATTATTCTTGTGAGCTTACAAAAAAATTACCTGTTAGAGTTTCCATTTTAGCTGTAAACGGTGCAGAAGGTTTAGGATTTTATGAGGCATTAGATGGCAATATAAAAAATTTAGAAACTTATGTTCAACTGATGCAAAACTCATCTCAAATAGAATACATCAAATTAACTGATAGAGGTGAAAAAAGGTTCTGGACGAGGGTTGTTCATAAACTTGATTATCCGTCTATTCATGATACGATACTTGAAAGTGGTAGTATGACCATCATGCCGATTATTATAGAAAATGGCATTCAATACCACACCATACTTTCTCCAACACCTAAAGCTTTCAGAGACCTTCAAAAGAAGCTTCAAGATAGATTTTCTACGATAAAATTAAGATCGCTATATTCTAAACCAACTGAAACAATCCAAGAACTTCTAACCGATAAGCAATATGAAGCGATACAATTAGCATTTAGAAAAGGATATTATGAGATTCCGAGAAGATGCACCTTGGAAGAGTTATCAGAAGGACTTGGAATCAAGCGTGTTGCGATGCAAGAACGTATAAGAAGAGCAGAGATAAGAATTATGAATGAATATGCAAGCTCAAAGATTTTCTTCTAAAGGTAAAATATGTTCTTCCTTTCTCTTTCGTGATCCTATTATCGGAAGTATTAATCCAACTACAGCAACAATGGTTAATCCGATCCATTGGGCAGCTGTAGGAAGTTCCCCTAGAAAAATAACAGCTAAAATTGTAATCTGAAAAAGCATAGTATTATTGATAATAGAGATCTCTAGAGCTTTCAACTTTTGCATGGCAAAATTCCAAATAGTAAAGGCTAAAGCAGTATTCAAAATACTCAACCACAAGATATAGCCAATTGATGTCAAAGAGAAATGAGGGATATCTTCAACAATAAGACCTGTAATTAATAATACAATTGAACCAACAAACATACTAACTGCAGTAATTACAACAGTACTGACTTCTTTAGCTTGATTAATAGAACGACCATAAATAGCAGAAAAGGTGTTTGCTAGGACACCAATAATAACAACTACTAGACCAACCACTTTCAAGGATGTTGCTACAATAGGTTGGGGTGGAAGAATAAACTGATTTGTGCCTGAGACAATTAAGAATTGCTTTGCTACTAGTTCTGGATTAAGGAGAAAATATAATAAAGCCCCAGCAATTGCTAGAAGAACCAAGATTAACTGAATAAAGTTAGATCGCTCTTTTAGTACAAGATTAGCAAAAATAAGGACAAGTATAGGAGTAAAACTAAGCAATAAACTAACTGTAATTGCATTGAGATAAAGTAATCCAAAAAACTGAGCACCTTGAGTAATAGTGTAGAAAATTAAGCCATAAGAGATTAGACGTAACCACCATCTCTTCGTCAGATTTTTAAGTTCTTTCCTATATTTAGGACGAAGAAGAACAAAAACAAGTAAAATAAAGGAAGCTATGACATATCGTAAGCCTGCAAAAATCAAAGGTGGCATTTCTTTCATTCCAAATTTAATAATAGGCCAAGAAGATGACCATAAGATTGTAACAAAAAAAGCAAGAAATACAGAGAAGAAATGTTTACTAGCTAGGTTTGTGAACTTACTCATTCATTAATCTCCAGATGTTCAAAGAAAATATAGGAAAAATGAATAATTAAGATTTATGTGACATATGCTGGGAATTTTAAAAAAATGAAAAAGAATTAACTTCAAAAAAAAATCTTTGTTATGTATTATTTGGCAAGAGAAAAAACTCAGAAGATTAATTGAAAAATAAATCATACTTGTGTGAAACATACACTTATTAATGTTTCGGGGGTTCTAGCCAAAGTTGACCAAAATAATAATAAATGCCTTAAAGGTCGGTCTCATAGCGTGAGAAAAAAGTCGCGCAATAAAAGAATAGTAAGGCGAGCTTAAAGATGAAAAAAAAAGCAGTTTATTTAACACTATTTATCTTAGCTAATCTTCTTATCACAAGTGGATTTAACTCCACAGTCACAGTGAAAGGTTCAGAACCCATAGCAAATTTGGTTTTTAAGACAAATGGAGGCGGCGTACGCCCTGATTATGGGTTGTTTATAGCACAATATTTACGTGACATAGGGATAGAAGTAGACGTTAAGATTGAAGAATGGTCAGTATTCGTAGGAACACTGATCTTGACACACGACTACGATATAGGTATGGTGAGCTTATCAGGTGGAGGAGCTTCTCCAGATATGAGAGATATCTACACCACAGATGGATCGTTGAATTGTTACCAGTTAGACAGAGAAATACCATACGGTAATGAAAGTGAAAACATGCAAGATATCGGTGTCACTATCACTGATCTAGCAGAAAGACAACAATGGTATTATGACTGGCAGGAATTGATGATGGACAAGATAGTTCCGATTTTACCACTTTATGCCCCCAGATCTTATGTAGGAATCTGGGCTAATACCGAGGGATATGATGGTCGTTGGGGTATCGTTGATTCCTTACCATATATGAGTTATGATGGCTATCATGATGGTCAAGTATCTTTAAATGAGTTTAATCTTGCAGATGCTAATTGGCGAGAACTTAACCCATTATTCTCAGATGATACCTCAAGTTCATTCATCTGGAGTTTAATGTCAGAACCTGTTGTACAATTCAGTCCAGATCTTGCTCCTCTTAAGACTGGTCTAGTTGAAGACTGGGAACAAGTTGATGAATTTCACTGGAAATTCTACATGAGAGATGATATATATTGGAATCCTTCATACAATGTAACTTTAAGAGATGCAAGTTCTGATCCATTAAGTAGCATTCCGACTGGTGACCTCATGGTAGGATTGAAGAATGGTGAATACAGTGATGGAACCAACCAGCAAGTCACTGCAAAAGATGCAGTTTTTACATACTTAGTCTGGTCTAATGCAATGATTAGTGAAAGTACTACTTATCATGATTGGATTTCAGCATGTTATGTTGATCCTGTAGATCCTCTAGCATTCCACATCGAAATCGATGGTAATCCAGACACTCCTGGGGTTGAGCATTATGTAGATTTCTGGGCGAGACTTCCATGGGATGTTTTACCTGAATTCTTCTTGAACTCCACTAATCCAACCATCTCATACACTGATGGTCATGCTCAATGTACTGGTTTATATCCAGAAATGTTAAGCACTCCACAATGGGTGGCATTCAGTACCTCAGCTTTTGGCTGTGGAAAATACATGCTTGATTATGCTATTGATAATTCTGTAACAGTTCTAAAATCAAGTCCATATTGGTTTGGAATTGGAGCTTTCGATGGTACTGCTCAAGATTTAGATCTTGATACAATCAATATTCGTGTTATTCCTGACACCTCGGCTGAATTAGCAGAATTTAAAGCAGGAAAACTAGATTGGACAGGATTGACAGAATTTCCAGCAGAAAGAAAGCAGATGCAAGCTGATCCAAGATTTGAAGTGCAGACATTCGTTTCAGCTTCAATGGGTTATATGTTCTATAATCTTAAGAGACCTTTTGTTGGTGGTGCAGATAACTTCATTTATCTTGATGCCCCAGGTAAAGAGGAATACACCAAAGGTGTAGCTGTTCGTAAAGCTATGAACTACGCCATTGACAGAGATGAAATGAACCAGGTATTACATGATGGTGAGTATTTGATTTGCCAAAGTGTCTTATATCCATTTACAGCATACTACTACTATAACGACATTATCAAGTACAATTACGACTTATATGCTTCCTTTGAATGGCTAGATGCTGCAGGTTATCCAACCGGTGAATTACCACCAACTACAACAGGTGGTACAACAGAAGATACTCCATTCCCAGTGTTTGCATTAATTGCAGCTATTGGTGCTGCTGCTTCTATAGCTTTCTATCGTAGAAGAAAATAAGATTCAAAACTTATTTTTCTTTTTTCCTTTTTTTCTCTTTTCTCTTTTCTTTTCTCTTTTAAGAAAAAGATATAAATTTGATTACAGAAATTTGTCTTTATAGTTCAGAGAGATTTAAGAAATGAAGAAGAAATTTCAAGTGATTACTTGTT
>Ga0307444_1000349_pt1 | contig 22564 bp, 15 predicted proteins | sample SalMarSW160340MG_FD_202145 | JGI IMG/M metagenome (GOLD analysis project Ga0307444, IMG submission 202145) | Salt marsh sediment microbial communities from the Plum Island Ecosystem LTER, Massachusetts, United States - SW1603-40 | ecosystem: Environmental > Aquatic > Marine > Intertidal zone >...
CTTGAAGTGGCAGCGGCCGGAGGCCACAACGTCATCATGACAGGTCCGCCCGGGGCCGGCAAAACCATGCTGGCCAAGCGTCTCGCGACGATCCTGCCACCTATCACTTTTAACGAGGCGATTGAAACCACAAAGGTTTACAGCGTGGTGGGAATGCTCGCCAGAGATCAGGCGTTGATCACCAACCGACCCTTCCGTTCCCCGCATCACACCATATCTGATGCCGGCCTCATCGGCGGCGGCCACATGCCCAGGCCAGGCGAGGTGAGTCTTGCTCACAACGGGGTTCTTTTCCTGGATGAACTGCCCGAGTTCAAGAAAAATGTTCTCGAGGTGCTCCGCCAGCCCATGGAAGACGGTAACGTCACCATTGCCAGAGCCCTGACCAGCATCACGTACCCGGCCAGATTCATGCTGGTAGCGGCTATGAATCCTTGTCCATGTGGATATTTTTCGGATCCTAATCACGAGTGCACCTGCACCTACACGAGGATTCATCGGTATCGGGCAAGGGTCTCCGGCCCGCTCATGGACCGGATCGACATCCATGTGGAGGTGCCTGCCGTGCGATACAAGGAGCTGGCAAGCTCAGACAGGGTGGAGACCTCCGACACGATTAGAGAGCGTGTGAAGGGGGCTCGTGCCGCACAGTTTGAGAGGCTGAAGCGGACCAGGCTCCACTGCAACGCCCAGATGAACAACCGCCAGATCAAAAAGTATTGTACCATCGGTCCTGATTCCCACAGCCTCCTTGAAATGGCTATTGACAAACTCGGGCTTTCCGCCCGTGCCTTCAACCGGATACTGAAGATCGCCAGAACCATTGCGGACCTTGAGCAGGCGTCGGTCATCGGGGTTCATCACGTCTCAGAAGCGATTCAATACCGAAGCCTCGACCGAAGCAGCCTCTTTGCGTAACCGTGCCACCAACACCGCCTTCCCTCATCCTCGCCATTTATGTCCGTATCAGCAGTGTCCAAGATGTTTTGATTTGTAAACAGCCATGCCCAGAAGACGTGGCTGTTTGCTTGACCGGGCCACAGGTTTTTCAGGGGAGGGCTTGTGTTTTCTAAGAGGCTTTATTATGATGTGTTCGATAACTTGGGAGGGTCAAAATTCTTGGAACTTCACAAAGGAGGGAAAATCATGAGGTACGCCGCACTGCTATTGGGAATCGCCTTTTTATTGATTTTCGCTGCATGCGAAAAGGGTGAGCAGCCAGCCAAGAACGAATATCAAGGAACTGTCGAAGGGGTACAACAGGAGTCTCACGGCGTCACACAAGGGGTGGAAGGCCAAGCAGAGGAAGCTGTCAAAGACGTGGAGGAAGAAACGCACGAGACTGTTGAAACCTTGAAAGAAAAGACCGGCGAGGCTGTTGAAACGGTGAAAGAGAAGACCGGCGAAGCCGTTGAGACGGTGAAGCAGAAGGCCGCAGAACCTTTTGAAGGTATGGCAGAAAAGATGGGGGGTCACAGCGAAGCTGCTAAAGAGGCCATGGAGTGAGAAAGTGGTGTGTCGGATGCACCATTGATTCTGCCCACTCCGGTTAAGTGAAGCTTCCCGACCACAGGTCGGGGCCGTCGCGAAGCAGCCCGGTCAAGACTCAGTCAGGCAGAGGCCGGCGATCAACACAAGGAAGGTCATGGCGATAAGCCTTGAGGCCTTTATCGTATAATCTCGCCTTATGCGAAATGGGCCGGGACAAAGGCCAGCAGGGCATGCGCAGGGACTATCTGTGTTGTTTTCCTGTGATTAGCAATTCCAGAACCAAAGCGGCCATGGCCCCGACGATCCCTGCGGCTATCATGAAAAAGATCTGAGTTTCCATATGACTCCCTCCTCTTGACCATTGGATCCGGCAGCCAACACGGCCCTTTGACGCTGCTATCAAATGCCGTGCCAAACTGACTCAACGAATAATATGATTGTACTTCCGGATAGTTAGCCGACAGGGCAGTCACAGCCAAATCAAGAATATCGGCCAATCAGGGCCACAAATCGCCAAGGGATATGACAAGAATTGTCATGCGAGAGAGGAAAGTCGGCGACATTTAGAGGAAACCAAAACAGTTGAGAGGCTTATGACTTGAGATTACCCCCGGTCTCCTGATGAAAGTTCCGGTGGGTGCCGGGGCTATGGCGCTGTAATTTCCACCTTCTTGTAATTGCTCTTCATCCCGTCCTTTTCCAGCCATATGAACTTCGATTTGCCCCGCCAGCCATCCTTCACCTTCAGCCTTACCACCACCTTGCTGTCGGCCCAGTGCTTGACCGTGGCGAGGCGTTTCCCAAGACCCAGGGTCGGATCGACCGCCTCGGATTTCTTGCCGATACGGACTTCGCCGTTTGTCTGAATGTCGCCAAAGTTGATTCCTACCAGCCTGAGCCTTGAGTCGTCAGCGCACTGCGTTGGTTTAATTCTTGAGATATAGGGCTCATTGGTAAGCTCGAACAGCAAAGGGGTGCTCACGGCACTTTGAAGGATGGAATCTCCAACGGTGAAGTTCCCGCTACTGTCGTCATCACGGTAAGAGATACTCTTCACGTGCACAGACCAGGGCTCCAGGCCGAAGCTGTCACAGGCCGAAACAGTGGCCTCGGCCCCATCCTGGACATAATTCCTGGGTTCAGCGTCCTCGAAAAAGTCAGTGACCTTGAATTTCACCGTGTCACCTTCCCACCTCGTGATCTGCAAGGCCGTGAAAGTCCCCTGAGAGGAAACCATGTCTATCAACCGGAAGATGCCATCGTCAGCACCCGGGGCAGAAATCGTGTCTTGGGCGGAGCCGAACGAGCCTATGCCACTTAGAAGCGTTATGAGTGTCTTGCAGGGGCCTGAGTCAGGATGCAAAGTAAGAGAACAGCAGCTGCCCTTGATGGTCAACACCACGTGATTGCTGCTGTTTACCCGCACCCAATAGTTCCCCGGCTCCAGCAGGGCGCAGGGAACGAAAAACTCGATACGCGTGTCCGACCAGTCCTGGATAGCGGCGTCCGGCAGATCGATCCACTGGGCCCCGCCATGCCTTTTTTTGAACCGAACCCTGTCGCCTTCTTCAAAGGCCTCGCCAAAGCACTCGCCTGTCAGCTCCACAAGGGCGCCGGGCATAGCTGCCTTTGGCGTTATGCCTTGGGGCTCGATTCTGATGGCAGCCCCGCAATAAGGAGATCCGCAATACCGGGGCACCTCATCCCCGTGGCATGCAACGCACTGTCCGTCTGCCATAAAGGTTCGGTAGACAGTCGGTTCGGTCCCCGGGCTGCCCGGGACATTAAAACCAGTCTTCTCCCAGCCGTTCACGGCGACCGGATTGCCAATTCCCTCCGGACCCACGTGGGGAAAGATGGTGTGCAAGGTCGCAACATCATGGCAGGTCTCGCAGTAGCGGATCAGCTCCGGGTCATAGGGATCCCAGCTCGGGTCATTCGGATCATTGGCATGGCACTTCCAGCAGGCAGCCGCCACGTTGCCCTTGAAACCCATGTGGTGGGTGTCAAAGTTTCCAAGGATCGGTTTTCCATACTCGTGGTACCCTGCAAAATCTCCCCACCACTCATAGTGGTCATAGGTAGATGGATGGCCTGCATCACTGTTGGGGTTCGTATCAGGATCAAAGCCGGGGGCCGCCAGCGTTACAGCCTGTGGCCAATGACAGTTGTCGCAGGAGAAGGGCGTGGGTGTCACCACCGAGGGGGGATACTCCTGAAAGCCGCTAAAGGGGGTGATTTCTGCCACCAGATTTGGATTGTGGCAGCAAATGCAATTCTCAGATCCCGAAAGGTCGGTGTCGTGGTGCCAGCCATTGGTGGGAACGTCCTCGCTGCTGTGGCACCCGCTCGTGGTGCAGTCCCGTATGAAGACAACGCCTGGCGGTTCAGGTGTGATTTCATGGCATCCACCATTGTCTATTGAACACGTTTGCTGCTCTAATACTATGGAAGTATAATGATGTCGGTCTGCAAGGCTTTCGCCGTGACAATAGCGACATTGGACCTCGGTCAGCAGCTCATACTTCGAATCAAAGACCCCCATTTCCTGAGGCACATAGTCCATTTCAGGCCAGGCACGGGTATAAGGTCCATAAACCCATATGCAATCAGGCTTGACCCTTTCATTTGAGCCTGCAGGGCCTGTAACGGTCAACGCAACCGTGTAGACGCCCGCCCTGTCAGGGCTGTTAAAGGTAAACGTAGGGTTTTGCTCAGTGGCGTCTGTGACCCCGTCGCAGTCAAAATCCCACGCCCAGGTGTCAATTGTCCCTGTGGAGGCGTCTGTGAAGGTGACCTCCAGGGGAGAAGGGCCTCTTGTCGGGGCGGCGGAAAAGTCGGCCAGGAGTGGATCGGAATGTGCCGTCTCGGGGGCGATGAAAACGGCCCAACTTGCCAAAACAAGAGGACAAAGACATGCAAGAAGTCTTTTCAGCTTTTTCTCCATGGTGCAACGCATCTCCTTCTACGATAGGAGATCGCTCCCTCCGGTCAACAAAGACAACGAGGCCTGAAGGGACAATGAAGGCCTTGAAGACACGACAATTTTCTCAGGATTTATGTAAAAATAGTCCAGGCAACAGTGGTGCAGACACGCTATTGACATGCAAAAATCCTGCCACATCAATGGGTTACAAATTCTATTTATATTTGGAGCGGTTATGGGAAAGGGGGCAAATGACAGGTCCAGGCAAATAGGAAGCGAACTGCACAGGTTTGGGAAAAAAGTACCAGTTGAAGCCCCCCGTGGTCTCTTAAATCGGGACATGGATAATCGCTTCTCTTCGGCATCCAATGCCTTTAAAGTACCTATGCCATTCGTGTAGATGGCAATGGCTGTATGCCTACGTTCAGCGATCCTTCCTATCCCTTTAACTGTCTGCTAAAGGGGTTTGCCTCAACCTTTGAACATTACCGATCGTTTTCATGGAGATGCGTGGTGAACGAAAAGGTCTTGACGTGCTGAATCTGAAATCGCCGTGACAGCGGGATGCTTGATGATGCGCTCAAAAGAAATGGCATAGAATCGCTCGCGGACCGCATCAGTTCGTCCCACAATCTCAACATGATACTGGCATTGCACCTCTTTTTCGACCACAGAGGGGGCCGCAAATATTCCGTCGCCATGCTGGCCGAATTCTTTCAGAAGTGCGCTGTCTTCGAACTCGCCCACAATCAAGGGCCTTATGTCAAGGGACTCAAACCACGCCTCCAGCGATTGCCTCAACGCCGTCGTTTCCAGGGGCAGCAACATCGGCCCCCTGTCCAGTGATTTTGGGAAATCCGGCCGAAAGGAATTTGCCAGCTTCTTAACCGCAAGGAAGGTGACCCCGCATTCTCCAAGAAAATGATTGTATGCCCTGATGTTCAAGCCCTTTCGTACCGGCGAATCACTCAGGACCACATCTAGTCTGTGCAGAGCCAGTTCGGCGAGCAGGCGTTCCTCCTTGTTCTCATAACACACCAGGTGCACCTGTTCCGGAAGATTAAATGCCGGCTCCAGGATTCTCCGCACAATCAACTTGGGAAGAACATCCACCACGCCGACCTTCAATGAAACCGGGCCCACAACCGGCCGGCCACGGATGGTGTCCATCATCTCACGGCCAAGAGAAAAAATCTCATCGCCATACAAAAAAACCTTACGCGCCAGATCGGTCGGCTCCAATCCCCGCCCAACACGACGAAAGAGTTTGCCGCCCAGCGCCTCTTCCAGCTTCCCTATCTGGGCGCTGACCGTCGACGGCGCAAGACGCAGGCGCGCGCTGGCCGCTGTCAGACTCCCTTCACGCATCACGGTCCAGAAATAGAAAAGATGATGATAATTCAGCCACTCCATGGAAGACCTCCTTGTTTCGAGTATTACGAACGAATATATCATTATTTTCTAATTGATAAAAGCATCTATCCCCTTTACACTTTTTACTCGTTAACGTGGAGCCAAATTCATTTCCTGGAAGGGGGGGGTGACAACCGTGATGGAATTTCCGTGGCCGGAATGGATGGAATGGGTCATCGCCGGGGGCACGACAGTCTTTGGCGTCATCACATTGCAGATTATTGACCGTATCCAAAAATAGTAAAAGCCAGTCTACGAGGGCGCGATTTGCAAGGCCGTGATCGCTTGCGGGGAGCGAAATGTCTATTTGGTGCAACCTGTTACCATTTCATCAGCGTTCCTGCCCCATTTACAGGTAGTCTCGCAGCAATGCCTTCAAGGGACCAAGGAACTGTGCATAGTTCTTCCAGCGATCAACCGATGACCGATAGATCGGCTGTCGAACCTGCCAGTTACTACTGGTAAATACAGGCCGCCTGTTTTTGTAGAAATCAAGGCAACCCGGATGCCACTTCAAGCCACAGAAGGTCAGTAACTGGCGAGAAACCCTTTCCTGATGGCGAACCAAGTCTTCATAATTCACCTCAAACATAGGTACTTGTAAGCCATCAAGCCAGTGAGCCATGAGTCTCCGGTATTCTCTGTAAGCCAGTCCTATTTCACTCAGATCATAGGCGTAATCATGTCCACTGGCAAACTTCTGAAAGTATACGGACAGACAATTGTCCAAGGGATGGCGTCGGCAATGAATGAAACGGGCGCGTGGAAACAGCAGGAACATGAGGCCCAGGAAGAGATAATTATGGGGCATCTTGTCGGTGACACGCACCTGATTGGCTGATGATCTGCTCAAGTTTTCCACATGGCTGATATAACCTTCGGAGACCTTGCGTGCCGTGGCCTCATCCATCCGCTTCACGTATTTCGGATAAGCCGTAGAACCGAGTGCAGAGGCGAATCTCTTCTCCAGGCGAAGAAAGAATTCCAGCTCCCCTCCACCAAGGACATCTGGATGACTTGAAATGATCTGCTCAACGAGGGTCGTCCCGGACCTAGGCATGCCAAAAATAAAAATAGGCATTTCGGAATCGTTGGCCCAGCAATCCTTGTTGCGGAGAAAATCAGCGGTCAAGGTTTCAATGATGCTTGATATGTATGCCCTGTAGGCTTCAGGGTCGTGTTGGTGTTTTGCACGCTCATACGTATTTCCAAGGCGATAATACTCGAAGGCCTTTTCGAACAGTCCCAACTCATCGTGCACTTTGCCCAACGCAAAATTCAAGTATGTCAGGCCGTCTTCCGTTGTTGCGCCATTCAGTTGTTCCGACAATTCCAGAAGGCCCTTCAGGTCCTGGTCAGTATTCTTCCGCGCCCTGGCCAGGAGATAAAAGGCTTCCGCACAATCAGGCTGCAAGTGTAAGGCCTTCCGATAACACGAGATCGCCTCACCAAACCTCCCAAGGCCCTTGCAGGCATTGCCCATATTATTGTATGCATCCACGTCATCAGGTCTGATCTTCAAAACGTTCTCATAACATGCAATGGCTTCATCCAACTTGCCTTGATCCTGGAAGGCGTTGCCCAGGTTGTAGTATACGTAGGGGTCCTCAGGTTTCAGCTTCAGGGCTTTTCTGTAACAGGACGCGGCTTCATCAATTCTGCCATCAGATCTTAAGGCGCCACCCATGTTATAATACGCGTCAAAACAATCAGGTTGTACCTTCAATGCCTTCTTATAAGATGAGATGGCCTCGTCAAGGTTTCCTTTACTTTGAAAGGCATTGCCCATGTTTAGGTGGGCTGCAACTGCCTGGGGCTGTAAACGTAATGCCTTTTCATAACATGAGATGGCTTCGTCAAACCTGCCCTTGCTCTGAAGCGCATGACCCATGTTAACATGCGCTTGGACCATATCCGGCTTGAGCTCAAGGGATTTTTCATAACACGATATCGCTTCGTCAAGCTCCCCCCTGTTCAGCAAGGGAAAAGCGAGGTTGTAGTAGTAGATTGGATTGCCGGGGTTGTTTTCAATGGCTTTGCCGATGAGGTTTATCGCCTCATCATGCTTGCCGGCCTGGTATGCCATGAAACCTCTCAGGTGAAGGCATTCTGAATGGACGGGATCGGCTTTGAGAATCTTGTCATAAATCCCTTGGGCCTTTTTCAATCGACCTGATTGATGATATCGCAGTGCCCTGCTCAGCTCTCGGCCTATGTCAAAAGGTGTCACGCCCCTGGATGTTCTCCGGTTGCCTGAGGCTGTCTTCTTCTTTGTCTTCTTCGAACTCACCCTTATATCTCAGCAGCATCCAAAATTATGTGATTCCCAATGGGCAAACCGTGGGGTCGGAGCCATTGATCATCGTACTTTGAAGCGCAAAAAACAGCAAGGCCCGCAGGGCCGTCGAGCAGGCAAATGAAATGTTCGGGGAAGGGCGAAGGGCTGGCGGTCGACCGGCCGGTTTAGGAGGAAGGTGTCAAGATGGCGACCTTTTTGTAGTTGGACTTCTGCCCGTTTTGTTCGATCCAGACATATTTCTTGGTGCCTTCCCACGCCTCCGGCACAACGTCTTTGCTGAGGCGAGCCTTGATCTTGGTCGGACTCCAGAGCTTTATTTTATTGAGGCGTTTGCCCTTGCCCAGGGCCGGGTCGTCGTAATGCTTACGTCTACCTATGCGGACCTCGCCATCGCCCGGCTCATCACCGAAACCCGTGCCGATGAGCCTGATGATCTCGCCCCGCTCCCGGGATCTGGGCCTGAGCTTGTCGATGACCGGTCCGTTTTCCGCCCACTGATAGACATGGACTTCATAGATGCCGAAATCATCCGTGAAGTCGCCATCTGACATCGTGAGCTGTCGACCGCCTTCAAACAAGGTTTGAACCAATGCCGGCTTGTTTGCCAAATTGATCTCGAATGATACGCCGGTGACGGGTATCGGGTCGCCATTCGTATTGACCGCTGTATTGACGGCAAACAAATAGTACGCATTACCTTGTCTCATCAACTTGAAGTCAATGTCGGGGTTGTTGCACATGATGTCATTGGCATTCGCCTGGTAAGTGGAGAGAAAAACGGGTCTCAGGCTATCAATCTCGCCAGCTATTTCCTTTATCTGCGGCCACCGTTGGTTAAAATCCGAGTCGTCGCGAATGTTGAAATAGGAATAATAGATGAGACCCTTGGCCCCATGATTGGTGGCCAGATACGACATCGCGCGCATTTCTTCTCGTGTCGGGGGCCTGCCTGTGGCGGCACGGAAATCCCAGGGGTAGTCCTGCCAGTTAAATATCTGAGGAACAAACCACAGGGGCTTTCCGGCTTGCATGGCGGCATCGGCAAAATCCGCCACAACGGTGATGGGAAGATTGTCTATGGGGTAAGAATCAATGCCCACGACGTCTGTCGTATGAGCCTCAGCAAGCATGTGCTCAGGCCACCAATGGACCGACCATACAGGGTGGTTTTCATCAAGTTCCCTGATCTTCTGGTACCGCTCTTCCAATTGGCTCAGGTATGCGGTTGGATCCCGCTCGTCATTGAGATACCAACTGATGATGGCAGGATGATCCTTAAAAGTGTTGACCTTGTGAGTGATGGTATCAATGTCGGCCTGTCCGCCGTCAAAGTACTCTGAAAGGGAGAAGATCAGTTTGAGATTGCGCGCTGCCAGCTGATCCAAGTAGCTCAGGATCTGGGCGTCGGTGGCATCAGTGCCGCACTGGTTGACCCCGTAATTCATCACAGTGTCGAAGGGGCTGGCCGCTATCTCATCCAGCTCGGCAGTGTAACTCCCGTTCGTGCACTCGACCACGTACAAGCCCAGGGGGAAAAAGGGCGCTCCGTTCAGGATGAAGCGGTTGTGGGCATCAATATAGGTCGTCTGTTCAGCGAACGTGGTCCCCAAAGGCAAAAAGAAGATGAGGGGAACGAGAAAAACAGCCCATGCTTTGAAAGGCCTCGTCGCTTTCATGGTTTGACGTCTATGGCTCACTGGTAAGACCTCCTGGGCCACAGGGAATTGACTCGATTCGATACCTTAAATTTACGAACGATTTGTCCATCTGTCAAACGCCTATTGCGCGACTCGCCCTGTCTCGTGATGATGATAAATGGACACTTGATCAACTCGTAAAAAGTATTTTGTGAGTGATATTGAATAGTTTTGGCTGAAAACAGGGTCTGCCGAGAGAACTGACCATAGCCCTTGGAATTGTGGCATTCAAGTGCCCACACGTTGCATTTTGTTTCTCCTTTATGACCGACCGTTTCCCCCTTTAAAAGCTAACTTGTTGAAATGATAAGCCCAGTTCAATGGCATGTTTTTTGCGAAATTCTTCGGAAATAGGGCTATCGGCCTTATTTTTCCCTGTTGCCTGGACCGTATTTTGCGTTGAAGATAATGATGCTCGTGGGCTTCAATCCTGCGAAACCAGGGTTTCACTCGTTCATGAGGCGCACACAATGACCATGGGCAAAGCCAAGTCACTCTTTAGCCTGTCCGCCATCGGGTTCTTCATTTTAGGGACCGTGGGAACCCTCTGGGCCTTGAACGCCGACTACAACCGTCCAAACCCGCTCCTGGACTATGTGCCGCAGGAGATCGGCATGTACGATGCCAGATACGATGAGCTGACGGAAATGGACTGTCGAGGTTGTCACGGAGACAGCCTTACAGACAGGCATCATTATTCCCCATCGGGACTCGATCATCAGTGCGACCATTGCCATGACGTGATCTCAGAGCCTCCGGGGGTTGTCGTCATCCACGACTGCACGACCAGCGGCTGTCACAGTTGGGACGATGTGCTCGGCAGCAACGGTTGGCATCATGGCACAGATCTTTCCGCCCCTGAGAACTGCGTGGTGTGCCATGATCCCAACCTGGTAGTCCCGATCGCCCCGTTTTTGCCTTTTGCACAATATCCACCATCGGTGGTAACGCCTACGCCCTTTTCTTGCGAGAACTGCCACTGGGCACAAGCGGTGGTGGACAGCGGCTGGGCCGAAGGCGATCCACCCCCACCAGAGGCTGATGCCGGGCACCCCTCCACGTATGATCATTATGACCCCTGGGGGAATCCCATGGGCTATCATGAATACGGGCGACCCATACTCGGAAACTTTGACACGCATCACATGGGCTTCAAGACCAGCTTTGGCGCGCAATGCGGGAGCTGCCACGCCGATGACCCCAATGCCCAGGGCTGGGACCCCTATAATTCCGAGCTGATCCGCTACTGTGAGACGTGCCACGATCACCCCACCCTGCACACGGTGCATCTGACGGGAGATCAGAACGCGTGGGAAGCTATCGGCTTTCACGCCGGGGGTGGGGGCCCTGAGCCTCCCAGTTATAGGACATTTCCCGTCCAGGAAGCTTGCTGGGAATGTCATGAAGGGTTCCCTGAGCCCAGTGGCCGCTCTTGCAGCCCGGCTATCAGGATGAATCCCCAGGGCATTACGCCCAGCGCCGGTCCAGCCACGTTCCTGGTGGAGCTTACGGGGGAGTGTTTTGGTGACACGCACGGCGAGGGCCAGGCCGTGCAACTCAAGAACCGAGTCGATGGGGGTGCGTGGATCGACATGCCCATTGATTCGTGGTCCCACGACAGGGTCGTCTTTGACGTCCCCTGCCTGACCCTGACCCCGGGAAACTACTGGGTGAGAGTGCACAACGAGGACAGCCTGCCATCTAATCCCAATAGTAATCAGGTGGTCTTCACCTTTACCGGGGATGGGTGAGGTTGTCCCTGTTTGGCTCCGAGTTCGGGGCCCTGCATGACAACGCTAGGGTTAAACAGCCCCACGGGCCGCTTCGGTTCTTCACAGGATACCATTTCTGGACCTGGAGCCGGTGACGGCATGTACAGGCTGATAGATCTGGTTTCTGAACACGGGACTTTTACGGCCATAAAGATCACAAACTGGCAAAGTACCCAGGTGAAATTCAAAGCCACTGACTTTTTCGTCGACGCTACCCCCCGAAACTATATTCAGGATCCAGGCGAACCCTTTGTGGCGGCGTGCGGCGAGCTGGCTCCAGGCACCTATTCCGTATACCTCAGGTACATTTCATATAGCGACGACGACGGCACAGCAAGCTTTACGGCCGGAGACACCATCCTCCAGGTTGATACGGACCTTCCTTTTTCCTTTGAACTGACCGATGCAGCCTACATTGCAAAGGTGAAACCCCAACAGTGTGTCAACGGTTCAAGGCTGAGGCTCAAGGGGATCAACTTTGGAGAGGCTCAGGCGGGCGCCGAGGTCCGCATTGGCAAAAAGGCTGATGCACTAGACCCTGCTCTGGGCAAGGGGAAACTCCTCAATCGGGTCAAGCACTGGACGGACACCATGGTGGTCGTGAAGCTCAAGGTGAAACCCGGCTGGCAGGACAAGACCAGATTCGTGTGGATGGAAAAAGACGGGCAGAAGACCAACTACAAGAAGGTGGAAATATTGGCGCCTTAATAAGCCACAGGTGCATGATCATTGAAGCTTCCTGTAGCCAGGCTAGAGGGAATCTTCGACCGTAAGGAACGCTGACCGGCTTGCTCCCCTCCTTCCCCCTTTTCCCAAGGCTCTCCACACGGCCTGCTTACCGAGGCCCGTGGCAGCAGAAAAGACGATGAGCGATGAAGGATCCCTACCCAGGTCCTTTGCGATGAGGGCGCGCTGCCTCGCCTGTTTGTTCCTGTTCAGCTTGTCTGCCTTGGTGAGGACCACGATCTCAGGAATCTCGTAATGGGCGAGCCATTCCAGCAGGTCATGGTCTGCCTGGTTCGGCAATCTGCGGATATCCAGGATCACCACCACGGCACCCAGGCCCGTCCGGGATTTGAGGTATGTTTCCACCATGGGTCCCCACTTCTTCCGCACGGCCTCGGGAACCTTGGCATATCCGTAACCGGGCAAGTCCGTGATATAGAAGCTCTCGTTGATCAGAAAGAAGTTTAAGGTCTGGGTCCGTCCCGGCTTAGAACTGGTTTTGACCAGATTCTTTCGACCCAACAGTGTGTTGATGAGGGAAGACTTGCCCACGTTGGAACGCCCTGCAAAGGCCACCTCGGGCCGCTCGGGCAAGGGGTACTGGGAGGGCTTGACCGCACTGGTGATAAACGTAGCGGACTTGATGTTCATTTGGGAAGCTTGAAGGTGATGGTTTCGTAAAAAGTCGATTTTGCTCGCTCCGTGAACATTTTGGGCGCCCCTGAGGTGCTCAGCTAAAATGCTAAAACTCGGGCTAACACCCTCAAACAGTAAGCATTTCTTAACGCTGAACACCTCAATTGCTTTCTTCCCAAAATGCTCAATTTCGCTCACAAAAGACTTTTTACGAAACCATCAAAGGTGAAACCGGCCTGCGGGCTCAACGGATCACCAGCTCGGCCAAAAATGTAATAGGTTTAGGCATGTTAGGCACTTAAGCCAGCCAGATACCGTTCTATCCTGTCCATCCCTTCGGCAATATTTTCAAGGGCATTGGCGTAGGAGAAGCGCAGGTAGCCTTGTGCATTGGCCCCGAAATCGATCCCCGGGGTGACACCCACATGGGCCTTGTCAAGGATATCAAAGGCAAGCTTATACGAATCTTCCGAAAACCGCTTTGCATTGGCCAGCACATAAAACGCCCCCGTGGGTTCCACGGTGATCCCGAAGCCGATTTCCTTGAGCCGCTTGATCATGAACCTGCGGCGCTCATCATAAACGGCCCGCATCCGTGCCACGTCAGGGCCGGCCTCTTCCAGGGCCGCGATCCCGGCCCATTGCACCATGGCATTGGCTGAAATAAAAAAATTCTGCTGTACCTTCTGGATCGCCCGGATAAAGGCCTTTGGTGCAATCAGATAGCCCAAGCGCCAGCCCGTCATGGCATAAGCCTTGGAAAATCCGTTCAGGACAAACACCCTGTCGGCATATTCCAGAATGGAGTGTTCCTCCCCTTCGTAAACGAGGCCGTGATAGATTTCATCGGAGATGATGTACGGAGACAGCTTTGAGATGGCCTCCATCCGTTCATGGGACAGCAGGTTGCCCGTGGGATTAGACGGCGAGTTGATGAAGATCGCCCGGGTCCTGGGATCGATCTTCTCCTTGATCAACTCCGGACGGAACTGGAAGCCGTCATCTTCATAGACGGGAACCATGACCGGTTCGCCGCCGGCGAAACGCACAAAGTTCGGATAGCAGGCATAATGGGGATCTGAAATGATGACCCTGTCTCCGGGCTCCAGGAGGGCGGCAAACAGCATGAACATGGCAGGCGACGTGCCTGAAGTCACCACCACCTGATCCGGTTCAATGACCACGCCGTAGCGGCGGTGATAGTGACGACAGATCGCCTCACGCAGTTCCAGCAGGCCGAGGCTGTGGGTATAATGGGTGTGCCCGTCTTCCAAGGCACGAATAGCGGCTTCCTTGATGCAGGCAGGCGTATCGAAGTCGGGCTCTCCCACCTCCAAATGAACGACATGGATGCCCGCGCGCTCCATGTTGTGGGCCTTTTCCAGCACGTCCATGACGATGAAGGGTTTGATCTCCTGGGTGCGCCTGGATATCATGAACAAGCTCTCTCCGCCTCTATTTTACCGTTGTCGGTGGCCTCTTGTCCTCCGACTGACAACCGACCCCTGACAACTGCTCCGTGCCAGGCCGCAGGCCACTTATATGACCTTGTTCAACGGATACTCAATGATCCCCTCTGCCCCATTCTTCATGAGCTCGGGGATAAGGTCCCGTACCACGGAAGATGCCACCACGGTTTCCACGGCAAACCAATCCGATTGATACAGGGGGGACACTGTTGGCGCGTTCAGGCTGGGGAGAAGCCCCACGACCTTCTCCAGCTGCGCTTTGGGCACATTCGTCTTCAGCCCCACCATCTTCTCGGCCTGCAAGGCACCCTTAACAAGGAGGGCGATTTGCTCAATCTTCTCCCGTTTTTCCGGGTTCGCCCATGCCCCATGATTGGCGATCAACTTTGTATTAGTCTGGAGCAATTCATGAATGATCTTGAGACCGTGGGCCTTGATCGTGGAGCCCGTCTCAGTCACCTCCACAATCGCGTCCGCCAGGCCTGAAACGACCTTGGCTTCTGTGGCCCCCCAGGAGAATTCCACCTTCACATCAATGGCCCGATCCTGGAAGTATTGTTTTGTAAAATGGACCAGCTCAGTAGCAATCTTTTTTCCTGCCAGATCCTCCAAGGCCTTGACATCAGAATCGTACGGAACCGCCAACACCCAACGGGCCGGCCGCTGGCTAACCTTTGAATAGACCAGGTCCTCTACGATCTGCACGTCCGATTCGTTTTCATAGATCCAGTCTATGCCGGTCAGCCCCGCGTCCAGGGTGCCGCTCTCCACGTACCGGGACATCTCCTGGGCGCGACAGATGGCGCACTCAATGCTGTCGTCATTGATTTCAGGAAAATAGCTCCGTCCGTTTACATTAATCTTCCACCCCGAGTGCTTGAACAATGCAATCGTGGCATCCTGAAGACTCCCTTTGGGAATGCCCAACTTCAGTTTATCTTTCACTTGACTTGTATACCTCCTCAGGCTCAAAAATCTTCTCGCCAACCACTTGAACGGATCCGTCCACCACTTTCCTGAAAAAACAACTCCGGTATCCCGTGTGACAGGCCGCTCCGCCCACCTGTTCCACCTTCAAGAGCACCGTATCGTCATCGCAGTCTATGCGGATCTCTTTGACGAGCTGGACGTTACCCGATGTCTCGCCTTTCACCCAAAGTTCCTGGCGCGTCCGACTCCAATAGGTCGCCCGGCCCGTCTTGAGCGTCTCTTGCCAGGCCTCTTCGTTCATAAAGGCCAGCATGAGAATTTCACCTGTTTCAAAGTCCTGCACAATTGTTGGGATCAAACCGCCACATTTTTCAAAATTGAGCGTAATCATGCGACAAGCTTATTAGTCGGAATCCGTCACGGGTGTCAAGCCTATTTCCGGCTGCCGGCTCTGTTTCCTTCCATGGACATTTGAAACTGGAAGGATGCGGCCGTGCAGTCACTGCCGGGTTGACGAGCCCCAACGGGCCGTGCTTGCTTGTTCCTGGGCTTTTTGTTAAAAAAGGATTATCATAGTATGAAGTCAGCCTATACAAAGAATGGGCGCAAACCGTGGGAAAGCATACAGGCAATCCGATTCTAAAGCGGGGCACTGTTTGAGCGTATTCGTGAGCGTTAAGAAAGAACAGCAAGATGGCAAGCCTTGTCCGTGGGTTGAATAGTATTCGCAGATAACCTCGATTCTATTTGCAAACATCACCACCTGTGCTTTCTTTATCCTCACTTATGCGCGAGTTTGACCGGCCTGCTTCCCGCAAGCCCCGACCTCTGGTCGGGGAGCTTCACACGGTTTAGAATTGGATTGCCTGTATGCAAGAATATTTTCAAAGGGCTAAAATGTTACTTGTCATCAGACCCAAATCGAAATGGTAACGAGGGGCACGAAACGATGGTCTCTTCCGGAAGTTCGAATGGAAGCAAAGAAATCAGGTCCAGGCGAGGCAAACGCGCGCCGCTAGGCAGGTTGCTTCGCCTTTTCTACGGCGTCGTTATTGCCTTTTCTCTTCTTGCCGGGCTTTTCATCGGCGGGGCCTATTTCTACTTCACAAGGGATCTTCCCCAGATATCTTCTCTGAGGGATTACCGCCCCCCTATTATCACGACAGTTTACTCGGATGACAATCGTAAGATCGCGGAGTTTTTCAGACAACGAAGGATTATGCTGCCCCTGTCCAACATTCCGAGGATGCTCATAGATGCCTTTGTTGCCGCCGAAGACGCTCGCTTTTACAAACATGAGGGGATCGACTTCGTAAGCATTGTCCGGGCATTTCTTAAGAACATTGAAGCAGGATCCATCATTCAAGGCGGAAGCACCATCACCCAGCAGGTCGCCAAGTCCTTCTTCCTGTCCCCACAAAGAAGCTATGCACGAAAGACCCGGGAAGCTGTGCTCGCGTATCGTATAGACAAGGCCCTTTCCAAGGAAGAAATTCTATTCCTTTATTTGAACCAGATATATTTAGGACACGGCGCCTACGGGGTTGGGGCCGCAGCAGAAAACTACTTCGGAAAACCGGCCTCCGAGCTCAATCTGGCTGAATGCGCTCTGCTCGCCGGCCTTCCTCAAGCCCCCAGCCGTTATTCTCCGTTCGTAGATCCTGAACAGGCCAAGCAGCGCCAAATCTATGTGTTAAACCGAATGATTGCCGCAGGCTACATCACGAAGATCCAGGCCTCCGAGGCCATTAACACGAAGCTCGACATCAAGCGGAGACGCAACTGGTACATCGAGGAGGTTCCCTATTACACGGAGTATATTCGACAGTATGTGGAGGGAAAATACGGTAAGGATATCCTTTATAATCAAGGTCTCAAGATATACACAGCCATTAATATCGAGATGCAAAGGATCGGCCGGAGCGCTTTGAACCAGGGGCTTGAGGCGCTTGATAAAAGGCAGGGATATCGCGGCCCGATCAAACACCTGGCGCCCGAGGACATTGAGACTTTTTCCCAGCAAATCCAAAAAACCCTTGAACGACAGCCGCTGGAACAAGACAGGGTCGTCCAGGGGGTCGTGGTGGCAGTCAACGATGATGAAGCTGAGGCCACGGTTCGCATGGGAAGCGACCAGGGACGTCTTCAACTCAAGGACATGAAGTGGGCGAGGAAGCCCGATCCGGAGGTTCGCTACTTTGATGTAAGGGTGCAAAAGGTGAGTGATGTGATCAAGGTAGGAGATGTTATCACCGTTCGTGTCAAGGGAAGGCCGGAAGGCACGGACCTGTGGGATCTCGCACTGGAACAGACCCCTGCTGTGGAAGGCGCTCTCCTTTGTATGGAGACTGAGACCGGCTATGTGAAGACAATGCTCGGCGGCCGAGACTTCAGGGTAAGCCAGTTTAATAGGGCCATACAGTCGAGGCGTCAGCCAGGATCTGCTTTTAAGCCGGTTATCTACGCAGCCGCCCTCGACAAGGGCTATACCCCCGCCACCATTATCATCGATTCCCCCATCGTGTTCGAAGACACACAAAGAGATTTTACATGGAAGCCAAAGAATTACGGCAAGAAGTTTTACGGTCCCACCCTCTTTCGGACAGCTCTCGCCAAGTCGCGCAATGTGGTCACTGTGAAGATATTAAGAGACATCGGGGTTGGTTATGTGATCGACTATGCTAGAAGACTCGGCATTGAATCGGAGCTGAGTAGAGACCTTTCCATCGCCCTCGGATCTTCAGGCGTTTCGCTGATTGAAGTCGTTCGCGCCTACTCTGTTTTTGCCAACCAGGGCTATCGCGTAAGGCCATGTTTCATTACAAAGATACTGGATCGGGATGGAAACGTCCTTGAGCAGCATTATCCTGAAAGCGAAAAAGTCATCGAAAAGAGTACGGCTTATATCGTCACAAATCTGCTGCAGGGCGTGGTTCAGCACGGAACGGGCTGGCGCCTAAGAGCCTTGAATCGCCCCGTAGCCGGCAAGACCGGTACGAGCAACAACCTGCATGACGCATGGTTTGTGGGATATACACCCGGTTATGTCACCGGGGTTTGGGTGGGATTTGACGACGAACAATCACTGGGCATGGGTGAAACGGGGTCCATGGCTGCCAGCCCGATCTGGCTGGCATTCATGAAGGCCGTCCTCAAGGACCAGCCCATGCGGGTCTTTCAGGTACCAGACGGCGTGGTCTTTGCTAAAATAGACGCGGAAACCGGGCTCCTGGCCATTCCCGAATCAACCGGTACCATCTTCGAGTGTTTCAAGGAAGGGACGGTTCCCACCAAGTATGCCAAAAGGCTTGGAGCCATCACGGACCCGGGCGAATTCTTCAAGTATGACATGTAAAAAGCATTGAAGCTCAAAGCTGAAAGGTAACAAGGGGAAAAACGGGGCTATTTCCTTCCTGCCCCATCCAAGTGCACCCTATCCATCGTCGGACATTCATCACTTGCCGCGGAAAACCCCAAAAAAGAGATTCCTACCCTTTCAGCTTTGAGGCTTTCTGAGGTCACGGGATCCGGACTCTTCGTTTTTCAACCTCCTCTATCAAGTCCTTAGATGCATAAAGCATAATAAACTTGTCTTCCAGCCTCTTGACCAACTCCCTCAGCTTGTCATCGGGCAACGTGGTAGAGCGAATATACACATTCCGACGTCCCTCTTCAGCCGTCTCCCGTGTTGACAGGATACTTACAATGCGCCCACCGTAGGAGCGGATCACGTCAGCGGCCTCCTTGATTGAACCTGGACGATCCTCAAGACTGAAAGAAAACTGAACCCCGCCGGCGTAAACCCCTGCAATATTGATCATCACTTTAAATATGTCGCTCTGGGTGATCACCCCCACCAGGGCATCCTTCTCATTGATGACCGGAAGGGATGAGATCTTGTTTTCAAGCATCAAAATAGCAGCAAATTCCACCGTCTCATCAGGCCTGGCAAACACCAGGTTTTTCGTCATGATGTCCTTGATCTTCATGGAGGAAAGGAGATAATTGAGTTCATACACATCCAGAGTCGTGGCCTTAGAGGGTGCGGCATCCCTTAAATCCCGGTCGCTGACAATGCCCACAACCCGGCCTTTCTTGTTCACCACGGGCAGGCACCGGATCTTCTTTTCCTTCATGATCATAGAAGCCTTCATCATGGAGGTCTCCTCGTCCACAGTCACCACGTCAGTCGTCATCCATCCTTGAACCAGCATGCAACTCTCCTCCCTGTTGTGTATGGATGTCTATGTTGTCCTTATGCGTTTGCTATTTCTTTTTCCCATAAACGCTCAATGTCACTTATAACGGCTTATTACGAGTCTATCATGTTTTAGTCAACCCAATAAACCCGATGAGCCTCATCAACACACCACCCACACCGCCATGTCCCTCGCCTGCTGGACGACCTTGTTGGAGACGCTGCCAAACAGGAAACGCTTGGTACGTGAAATACCCCGACGCCCGATCATGATGGACCCATAGCCGCCCTCCTGGGCCTCCTTCAGGATCGTTCGAGCCACGCCAGGCACCCTTGTCTCAAGTCGGGTCTTGATGGCAAAGGCGGGCACGTCATTTTCCGTCAAATAGGTCTTGGCCTGAGCAAGCATCTCCTCGGCATCCTCGATGTGCCGCTGTTCGACGGCAGAGGCCCTGTCTGTAAGCCCTGTCCACAGGGATGCCATCTCCTGACCAATGAGCGGGGCCAGGACGTGCAGAATGGTCACTTCCATGGGACCTGCCTCAGCAAGAAGCCATCCTGCTTGCTCCAGAACACGTTTAGAATTCGCAGAACTGTCCACAGTGATCAGAAGCTTTCGGGCCTTGATGTCGCCGTGGACCACGCACAGGGGGAGGCCTTTCGCATGTTGAAGCACTTTTTGGGTAACACTTCCCATAAGAAATCTGTCCACAGCGCTCATCCCGTGACGGCCGAGCACTAGGGCGTCGTAGGCGCCCTCCTGTTCCAGTTCCAGGATATCCCGCGCCGCACCGGCAAATGGCTCCCGGATTAAGGGCCGAATGTTCGTTCGTTCAATGCCTGCTCCAATTAAAATCCTTTTGGTCTCCTCTATCATAAATGTCCCTTTGCGGCGATTTTGTTCCTGTACCTGCTCCGCAACGTCTTGCAGTTGCACCATCTCAGCCATACTTTCCCCTGGCTCCAAGAAAAGGGGTGCGATGTCCGGCAGGATATGGAGCAGATCTATCTTTACCCGAGTGTTCTTCCCCAGCATGAAGCCAAGGTATGCCACGGCCGCCATGCTCGCCTGCGACCCGTCTATTGCCACCAGAATGCGCTTGGCCATGTTCATTCCTCGCTATTCTTGACGGCTTCGTAAAAAGTCCAACTGCCCCGTTACGCTTCATCTTTCGTCATTGCGACGTACGAGAAGTACGCCTCATTCCTCAAGATTCGCGCGCCTTGCATTTGGAGCTTTTTACTGTGCCGTCTGTTTGCGGACTTATTAGTAGTCCATCATTCTTGCATCGGGAAACGTTGTTGGTAAGTCGAGACCAGCTTGCCATTGCACGATCCTCGATCTTCAATTCGCCATAGCCGTAATCATCTCCCGGGCGTGATCCAGGGCCTTTTTCGTGATCTTAACGCCTGCCAGCATACGGGCTATCTCCTCCACCCGGACCTCCCCCCTTAAAGGCGTGATCGTGGTTCGGGTGCGCCCTTTGTGAACGCTCTTGGCAATCTTGAAATGGTGTGTTCCGAACTGAGCGATCTGGGGCAGGTGGGTGATACATATCACCTGATGAAAACGGGCCAGGGACCTTAACTTGTTGCCCACCATTTCGGCCACGCCGCCGCCAACACCTGCATCCACTTCGTCGAATATGAGCGTCTCCACAGAGTCCGTGGTCGCCAGCATGGCCTTGAGGGCAAGGATAATTCGGGAAAGCTCACCGCCTGAGGCAATCTGTGCAAGGGGCCTGAGATCCTCACCCACATTAGGAGCAATGAGGAACTCAACACGATCCATACCCGTGGCCTCGATGCCGGTGTCGCCTGAAACAAGATAAGGGCCTGTGCGTTCATCGGCCGGCACATCCTTGAACTTGATCTCAAAGCCGGTCTTGGCCATCCCCAGGCCTCCGAGCTCTTTTTGAACGTCGTCCGCCAGGCGTGCGGCCGTTTGTTTTCTCCGGTCAGAAAGCTCCCGGCATGAGTTCACAAGCGCCTTATGCACCCTTTCAAGCCGTGTCCGGGTCTCAGCGATTGCGTCGGGCAGGCCCGACACACGCTTCAATTCTTCTGCGGCCTCCCTGCCGTGGGCGAGCACTGACTCAAGAGACCCGCCATACTTCCGCTGCAGTTTCCGGAGCGTGTCGAGCCGCAGCTCAACCGATTCCAGTCGCTCCCTATCAAAGACAATCCCCTGCTGATAGCCCTGCAGCTCGTTGGCAATATCTTCCAACTCGAAGGTGGCAGTCTGAACCCTGGCCTGCAGGGGCCCTAAGGCATGATCAATCCCGGCAAGCCCTTGAAGCTCCCTTCCGATTCCGGTCAGGTGTTCAATCAACGCCCCTTCGGCACCATAGAGGCGGTCCACACATAGGCCTACAGAGTCATAAAGACGCTCGGCATGCTTGAGTCGTTGAAGTTCCTGCTCAAGTTCGTCGTCTTCACCCGGCACGATTTCAGCCTCTCGTATTTCCCTGGATTGGAACTCCAGAAGTTCGCGGTGCTCTGATTGTTCTGCTTGCTCGCGGCTCAGGCTGGCCAGCTTCCTGATCAATGGAAGTACGTCATGATAATACCCGGCCACCTGGCCCCGAAGTTCGGACAATCCGGCAAACTGGTCCAGGACCATGAGGTGGTATTCTGGTTTGAGCAAACTCTGGTGGGCGTGTTGACCGGCTATGCTGGCAAGCTGGTCATTGATGCTCGAAAGGATCTGTGTGGTGGCGAGCCGCCCGTTGACATAGACCTTGTGGCGGCCATTCCTTTGGATAATGCGACGCACCAACAGGCCGTCTGAGAGATCAACGCCCCGTTGCCGGGCGGTCTCAGCGGCCGGACCCTGAGGAGGGACTTCAAACAGGGCCTCCAATTCAGCCGTGTCTTCAGAGGTCCGAATCAGGTCAGGGGAGGCACGGCTTCCCAGGATGAGGTTGACCGCATTGATGATAATCGATTTTCCGGCCCCCGTCTCCCCGGTCAACACTGTGAGACCTTTTTCAAAGCTGATCGAAAG
>Ga0307444_1000350_pt1 | contig 22530 bp, 24 predicted proteins | sample SalMarSW160340MG_FD_202145 | JGI IMG/M metagenome (GOLD analysis project Ga0307444, IMG submission 202145) | Salt marsh sediment microbial communities from the Plum Island Ecosystem LTER, Massachusetts, United States - SW1603-40 | ecosystem: Environmental > Aquatic > Marine > Intertidal zone >...
TCTGGATTTACAGAGAGAATTGGCTGACACGGAAAATAAAATTCAGGCAGCCCGAAGATTTTATAACGGCAACGTGATGGATTACAACACCAAAACCGCAACCTTCCCGACCAATTTGATGGCCGGAATATTCGGCTTCAAAAAAGAAGAATTTTTCGGAACGGAGCAATCTCAAAAAGAACCAGTGAAAGTGAAGTTCTAAGTGTTCTATCTCTTCGCTTGTTCTAGTTGTTCTAAATGAATTTATGGGAAAAGTTGAGTATAGTTTTTATCGTCTTGATGTTTGGAAATTAGGCATGAATTTGGTGAATGAAATTTATACGATTACGAAAAATTTTCCTAGCGAAGAAAAATTTTGTTTAACTTCTCAATTGAGAAGGGCGGCGGTTTCCGTACCGTTGAATATAGCGGAAGGAAGTGTTAAACGAACCAAAAGAAATTTCGCTTCTTTTGTTAGAATCAGTTTGGGGTCTTTAATGGAAGTAATGACTTGTTTTGAAATTTCGTTAAATCAAAAATATATTAAACAAGAAGAATACAATAAAATTCAAAAATTAATTCAGGAATTATATTTTAAACTGATTTCTTTGGATAAGTTTCTAACTAATAAAAACAATTAGAACTAGGGGGAACATTACAACAAATAGAACAATTATAACAATTACAACATTACTATGACTTTATATTCTCAGAAATCTTCAAATATCAGGAAAACCTGGGTGTTATTTACGCTCTTTTTGGTTATCGTCATTGCCATCGGCTGGGTTTTTAGTCAAATTTATGGGGACCCGTCAATCTTGTATTTCGCGGTAATTTTCAGCGTTTTGATGAACGTCATTGCTTACTGGTATTCTGACAAAATCGTTTTGAAAATGGCTCGGGCCGTATTGGTAGAAAAGAAAAATATTCCCGAACTTTATAATATCGTAGAAAATCTTTGCATTACCGCCGGCTTGCCAATGCCGAAAATTTATCTGGTCAGAGAAGCCCAGCCCAATGCTTTCGCTACTGGTCGAAACCCCAAGCACGCGGTCGTAGCCGTCACCGAAGGGCTTTTGCAAAAATTGGACCGCAGCGAGCTGGAAGGTGTTATTGCTCACGAGCTGTCACATATCGGCAATAGAGATATGTTGTTTTCCACGGTAATCGTCGTTTTAGTCGGATTTATTTCAATTTTATCCGACATATTTTTACGTTCCAGAATATTAGGTTTCAGGGGCAGGAATAACAGGGAAGGCGGTCAGTTGGGGGCAGTTTTGATGCTGGTCGGCGTGGTTCTGACAATTTTAGCGCCGATTAGCGCGATGCTGATACAACTGGCCATTTCCAGAAAACGGGAATTTCTGGCCGATACCTCCGGCGCTTTGCTGACCCGTTATCCCGAAGGTTTGGCCGGCGCTTTGGAAAAAATTTCTTCGGATAATACGCCGATGAGAACAGCCAATAATACTACGGCTCATTTATGGTTAGGGAGTCCGTTTAAAGGAAGAAAAAAATCTTCTTGGTTTAGCCGTTTGTTTCTCACGCATCCGCCAGCGGAAAAAAGAATTGCGGCATTAAGGGAATTAAAAATATGATTAAACATTCTTTTATAAATCTCTCAAACGTTCCAGATTCAACCCGCCGACTCCCTCTTTTGTCAATTGAAAGCAAAAAACCCGGACCAGTCATTTTTTTAACCGCTTGTCTCCACGGCGATGAAGTCGGCGGCATGGCGATTATTCAGGAACTTTTTAAAATCGCCGAAAGAAATCTTCTTAATGGTAAAATTTACGCTTTTCCCTTATTGAACCCCATTGGCTTTAAAAATTTGTCCCGTTACGTTGATTTTAAAAAAGGCGACTTAAACCGCTCCTTCCCCGGCAGAAGAAACGGTTCACTTCCCGAAAGAATTACTTGTCAGATTTTCAACGTTATCCTGAAGAAAAAACCAGATTTGGTCTTGGACATTCATAATGATTGGGTAAAATCAATTCCTTTTAATCTGATTGATTATAATCGCAAAGTTATGAAAACCGATGCCTGCAAAAAGGCCAGGGAAATCAGCAAATGGAGCGGATTGCTGTCTGTTTTAGACGTTAAAAACAAAGACATAAAAGGCGCCCTTTCTTATAATTTAATTAAAAAGGGAATTCCGGCCATCAGCATGGAATTAGGCGGAGCGTATGCAATCAGCGAGAAAAACGTAAAAATCGGAGCCGGGGCGATTATGAATATTTTGAAGAAAATGGGCATGCTAAAATCAAGAAAGCGGCTGCCCGTTCATCCAGCGGCAAAGATTATGTCGGGCAGGACATTAAGGTATTCGGAACAATTAAGTTCCGTTGCGGGCATTGTCAGATTTTCCGTTAAACCCGGCGAAATAGTCAAGAGAAATCAGGTCTTAGCAAGAATATACGACGTCTTTGGAAGATTGAGAAAAACCGTGAGAGCTTCGGCTAAATGCGTTGTTTTGGGGCGTACTGATTACTCGGCCGTTTCTTCTGGTATTGAAATAATATCGTTTGGGTGTTTAAAATAGATAAGGGAGGGTTCGCATAGTGGTCTAGTGCGCGCGCTTGGAAAGCGCGTATACCGAAAGGTATCGTGAGTTCGAATCTCACACCCTCCGCCTTCGCTCGCCGAAGCGAGCTACGGCGGACGCAGTCCGCCAAGTAGATCGTGCAAGTAGATCGCGAAGGAGAGATCCATCTATGAATTATTTCGTTTATATATTAAAATGCGCCGATGGAAAACCATATACTGGCTGTACGGATAATTTAGAAAGAAGAATAGAAAGACATAATAAGGGTTATGTTCCCGCGACAAAAAGTAAATTGCCAATTGAGTTAATGACTTCTGTTAATTTTCAAAATAAATATAAAGCTTTTGAATTTGAAAAATATTTGAAATCCGGCTCCGGTCGTGCCTTTATAAAAAAACATTTAATCTAAAATAGCGAAAATCGCCAAGGCCCTCGGTGTTTCTATTGAGAATTTATTGAAATAATGCGGACACAAAAAGTCGAAATTTAATAAAGCAAACATTCAAATTATAACAAAAATCGTCAAATCACCAATAAACATACCAAATAATTATGTTTGACCCAGAGCAAAAATTTGAAGAAGCAAAGAAACGACCAGAAGAAAAAGAGTCAGTTTCAAAAGCTGATAAACCGGAAGATAACCACGGTCTCAGGCCGTTAACATTTGACGATTTTGAAAAAAGCTTGGGTGAGGGGAGGGAAGAAAGAGGTTCGGCAAAAGAACGGATAACTCAAATTATGGATGAGGTTCTTGGTGGTTCGCGTGCGGCTGAAATTACTTTCAAAATTAGCGCCAGGCCAAAAATTAACGTTCTTTTGGATATGGTTAGGAAACGGGAAATAGAAATTAAAAGAAACGATGAAGTTGTTTTGCAGACCGCTTTTGACACCGGAAGATGGGATGCGAATCGCCGAAAAATTGATATTATTTTTACGGATAGATTCAACGAGAAAGCAAAAGATAGATTTATAAAGGAATTCGGAAATCTTATTGGAAGGATTGAAACCATTGATTAAAATTTGACTTCAAGCGCGGCTGGTGATAATATCTAAACGGCTTTTAATAAGTCGTTTTTGATGAAGTACATTAAAAGTATTTATTAAATATAATTTTTGCGATAAATAAAAGAAAGGAGAAACGGTCGTGAATAAAAAACAGATTTTTGAAAAAGTGAAAGTAATTACCCATAAGGTGATAGAAGTACCGCTCAAAGATATCGGTCGTGAATCAAGATTTATTGACCTCGGAGCAGATGAGGATGATATGAGGGAACTGATGTTTGCCCTGGAAGAAGAATTTAATGGAAGGATTCCCAACAAAGATGAAAAAACAATAATTACTGTGGGGGACGCCGTAGATTACATTTATCAGCGCCTGACTGCACCGGAATTTAAAATTATGTCAAGGGGGTCAAACGCTATTTTCCCCAGCCGTACCGGATTAGGAACAGCCCATTAACTCCTTATTATATTCGTAGTGCGCTCAGCCAACTCGGTCTGGGCGCTTTTTATTTCTCATTTGACAAACCATTTTAGCTTAGGGATGATTAAAAGATATAATGTTTCTCCGTACCAAAAACATTAAGGTTTCGCCTATAAAACAGATGGAGCTTTTAGCCGCCAGGATTCCCGACGTGGTTTCTCTGGCTCAAGGCGTACCTTCTTTTGACACGCCGGAAATTATAAAAAAGGCAAGCATCAAGGCGTTAAAAAGGGGAGTGGTGGCGAAATATTCGCTTACCCCGGGTTTGCCGGAACTGCGCGAAACCATTGAACAAAAACTGGCCGAGGAAGAGATGTATTATGATTTTGAAAAAGAAATTATCGTTACGGCCGGCTCCATTGAAGCGATTACTGCCAGTTTAATTGCCCTCATTAACAATAAAAAAAACCAGGTGATTTTATTTTCACCCAGCTACGCTTCATATCCTGAAGCAGTTAAAGTGGCCGGCGGCCAGCCGGTGTTCGTTAATCTGATTGAGTCCAAAAATTGGCAGATTGATTTCAAACAATTAGTCAGAAAAGTTAATTCCAGGACCGCGGCTATTTTATTGTGTAATCCGAACAATCCGACCGGAACTTTTTTTCCGAAAGAGGATTTACTGAAAATTGCCGAACTGGCTCACAGGAAAAAATTTGTTATTATCAGCGATGAAGTTTATAAGGATTTTGTTTATGAAGATTCAATATTAAAGACATCCGATGTCCAAAACATTAACGACGACTTTGGGGCATCGGATGTCCAAAGATTAAATTTCTTTTCTCTGGCGCAGATTCCTGAATTAAGGAAAATAGTCATTCGCGTTTTCAGCCTGTCCAAGGCATATGCCATGACCGGCTGGCGAATAGGATTTCTGCACAGTGATGAGGAAAACGCCAAAGAAATTCTTAAAATCCACGATTCATTGGTAACCTGCGCACCGGTGATTTCCCAATACGCCGCTATCTCTGCCCTGGATTTCAGCGATAAAGAAGTGGAAGAATTTCGCCAGGAGTACCAGCGCCGCCGCGATTTAATCTGCCGGCACTTGGACGAACTTTCTGATTTCTTTTCTTACCAAAAACCGAACAGTTCGTACTTCGTCTTTCCTAAGATTTTAAAAACAAAGAGTTCCTGGAAATTCGCTTTAAACCTGTTGGAAAAAGCCCACGTGGCGGTTGTGCCCGGAGTGGCTTTTGGCCCGAGCGGCGAAAGCCACGTTAGAATGTCATTTGGCCGCAGGAAAGAAGACATTAACGGGGCGATGGAAAGGATTAAGAAATTTTTAATTAAATAAAATTATGCATGAAGTCGCTAAAAAAATAATTCAATTTATACTAAAATGGTGTTCGAAGATTTATTTATGGCGAACTAAAGCGCATACAATCGTCATTGCCGGAACAACCGGACGACATTGGATTAAGGAAACAGTCGTTGAGGAATTGGAAGAAAAGGGATTTTCTGCCCGGGCAAATACGAAAAATTTCAACGCCGAAATCGGCTTGCCTTTGTCAATTTTAGATTTGCCTTCGGGCGAAGGAAACTTATTCCGTTGGTTAAAAACTTTATGGCAGGCGGTAAAAAAAGTTTTGGTCACCAGACATCAGGCGGCGGGAGAATACCTGGTTTTGGAAATGGCAATTGACCGACCCGATAATATGAAATATCTTTTAAGCATTGTTAAACCGAAAACGGCGGTTTTCACCACGGTTACGATGATTTATCGGGAAAATTTTGAAAATCTTGACGGAATTTTTTTAGAATATAAAAAGTTAATTAAAAGTTTGCCGTGGAACGGGCTGGCGATTTTGAATTTTGACGATGAAAGAATAAGAAATCTGGCTCAATTTTCACACAGCCGGGTAATCACTTACGGTTTTGACGAGGGGGCTGATTTTCGGGTCAGGAATTTCAAGAAGGTTGCCGACGGCCAGCAGTTAAAATTTCAAATAAACCACCCTAAGAAAATCCTTGAGGTTAAAATCAACCGTTTCGGCAATCATCACATTTACGCCGCTCTGGTAAAAGAAATAATCAAGGAAAATTACAGAATGCCGACTGCCGATTTTTTCAGCCAGATGTACGCGGACTCTCAAAAATTAACCCCTTTGATTCCCCGAAAATAAAAGAGTAAAATATCAACAAGATGACGACCTCGCCAATCCAAGAAATTAAAGACCGCTTGGATATTGTAGAATTTATCCGCTCTTATATTCCCTTGACCCCAGCCGGCAAGAATTTCAAGGCGCTTTGCCCCTTTCATAAAGAAAAAACGCCTTCTTTTATGGTTTCTCCGGAACGGCAGACCTGGCATTGTTTTGGTTCCTGTAACGAAGGGGGCGATATTTTTAAATTTTTGATGAAGTACGAAAATTTGGAATTTTACGAGGCGCTGAAAATCCTGGCTGAGAGAGCCGGCGTGGAATTAAGAAAAATCAGTCCGGCTGACCAAAAGCAATTCGGTATTCTTTATGAAATCAACGAAGCAGCCAAAATTTTTTTTAGGAAGCAGTTAGAGCAATCACCCGAAACATTGGATTATCTTAAGAGTAGGGGATTAAAAAAAGAAACAATTGAGGAATTTGAGGTTGGATTGGCGCCGGATAAATTTGACGAATTAAATAATTATCTAATTAAGTCCGGTTACAGCGTTAAAGACATTGAGAGGGCGGGTTTAAACTTCAAAACCGAACGGGGAAGCTACGTTGATAGATTCCGCGGCCGGATAATGTTTCCTCTTTGTAATCATTTCGGCAAGGTGGTCGGATTTTCCGGCAGAATTCTTCCCCGGCTGGAATCGTTAAAACCCGAGTTGGGAAAATACGTCAATACGCCGGAGACGCTAATTTTCAACAAATCAAGAATTTTGTACGGCCTCCATAAAACCAAAAGAAATATCGCCAGACAAAAAACGGCCGTTCTGGTTGAGGGCCAGATGGATTTTTTAATGGCTTATCAGGACGGAATTGAGAACGCCGTCGCCACATCGGGCACCGCCTTGACTCCCGAACACTTAAAAACCATTCGCCGCTTTTCCGACGAATTGGTTTTTTGTTTTGATAATGACGAGGCCGGATTAAACGCGGCTGAGAGGGCCATTGACTTGGCTAACGTCAATGATTTTAACGTTAAATTGCTGGTGCTGGACGAATTTAAAGACCCGGCTGAGGCGGTTCAAAAATCGCCCGGGAGGCTGTCTGGGCTCGTCAGGGAAGCTAAGCCGGCGATGGAATTTTACTTTAATAAATATCAAATATCAGGCGCCGCCCACCAGGACGATGTCGGCAAATTAAAGAAGAATATCAGAATTATTCTGGCGAAAATAAAGAATTTGGTTAGCGCCGTGGAAAGAGCTCACTGGCTGAAACAGCTTTCACTTAAGACGAAAATTGAGGAAAAAGCCCTGGCTGAAGAAATGGAACAAATAAAACTGGGGAATTGGCCAAATGGAGAATTAGTTAATAGTAAAATAAAAACCAATCAGCCAATCAGCCAATTAACCAATCAAGCAAGTCGTCGGGAGCTGATTTGCCAGCGATTAATTAGTTTGGTCATTGTTAAAGAAGAGCTGAAAGCGAAAATCAATGATTATTTGGATTATTTGCCGCAGGATTATCTAACAATTTTGGAAAGCTTGGCCAAAGAGGCGGAATTGGAGGAAAAACTATGTAGTTTATTAAATCTGATTTCCCTCCGTTCTTCTTTTGAGTCCTCCACGCTCGGCGAGGAGAAACTGGAGGAAGAATTTGACGAACTGCTTTATCAGCTTAGAATGGAGTATTTGAGGGAGAAGAGAAACGGGCTGGCGCATTTAATAAAGGAAGCAGAAGAGGCGGGTGACGAAATGAAAATCAGTTCGGTATTAAAAGAATTCAGTGAAATTTCAAAATCAATTCAAAATATCTAAAGGCCATGCCCAGTAGTGAATCCGCGATAAATTTAACCTTAATTTATTTACCACTGCTGGTATATTAACAAGAAATAGTTATTAATCAATTTTTTAAAACAACCCGAGATCGGTTAAATTAATAAATTACCATCGCGGGTCTACTACTGGGTATGAAAGGAAAAAAAAGGAAAAAAATCAAGCGCGTTAAGCCGAAGAAAAAACGCGCAGGGAAACAACTTAAAAAAGCAATAAAAAGAAAGAAAGCCAAGCAAAGCAAGAAAGGAATTAAGAAAACCGGACGAGTCCGGTCAAAATTGCCCGGTAAAACCAGAAAATTCAAATTTGATGAATCACTGATTAATGAAATAATTAAAACGGGAAGACCGCGGGGATTTGTTACCGATACGGAAATCCTTTCCCATTTTCCCCGTATTGAAAACGACGTTTTCTTTTTGGAAGAAATTTACGACCGCTTAGAGAAAGCAAATATCAAGGTTATTGAAACCAGTCAATTAATAGAATTTGAAGACAAGTCGGACATCAGCGAAAAAGAACTTAAAGAGGCTTCAAAAGTTGAAGAAATCGGTTTGCCTGATGCGGTTCAAATGTATCTTAAGGAAATAGGAAAAACTCCGCTTTTAACCGCTGCTGAAGAAAAAGATTTGGCCAAAAGAGGAGAAAAAGGCGACGAAGAAGCCAGGCAGCAGCTTATCCGGGCGAATTTGCGTCTGGTTGTTTCAATTGCCAAACGCTACGTCCATCGCACCCCCAACCTTAACATTTTGGATTTGATTCAGGAAGGAAACATCGGGCTTTCCCGGGCGGTTGATAAGTTTGACTACCGCAAGGGATTTAAATTTTCCACTTACGCCACTTGGTGGATTAGGCAAGCGATTACCAGGGCGCTGGCGGACCAGTCGCGGACAATTCGCATTCCGGTTCATATGGTTGAAACCATTTCAAAATACACCCAGACGAAAAGGAAGCTGGCGCAGGAACTTGGACGCGAACCATTAGCCGAGGAAATTGCCATTGAGATAGGGACAAGCGTGGAAAAAGTCCGTCATATCCAAAAAATTTCTCAGGAAGTACTTTCTTTGGAAGCGCCGGTAGGAGAAGAAGATGAGGACTCCGCCCTGTCAGAATTCATTAAAGATGAGAAAAGTTTGACACCGGCCCAATTGGCGGCTCACTCTTTACTTAAAAACAAAATTGAGGAAATTTTAGTTGATTTGACGCCTCGCGAGCAGGAAATTTTGAAGTTGCGTTTTGGTTTGGAAGACGGCATCACTCATACCCTGGAAGAAGTGGGTGTGAAATTCGGCGTGACCCGTGAAAGAATCCGTCAGATTGAGGCCAAAGCATTGGCTAAGATAAAAATTCATCAGAAATCAAAAGCCCTGGAAGAATACTAGGAAAATCAAAATTTAAAAATCAAAATGTAAAATTCAGGTATTTGCCTGCGGCAAAGAGATTTAAAAATTTCAACATTTTACATTTTGAATTTTTATAGTATCATATAGTAAAGGTCTTAATGTTAAACATTGTTATTATTTTATGAATAAAATAATAGTTTTAGTATCGTTATTGGCGATTGGTTTTTGGGCAACGACCGCTTTGATTTTAGCTCAGGAACAAACTAGCGCTAGTCAGGCGACAACCAGCGTAGTTGAAAACGTGGATTTAGACGTGGAAAATCCCGGTATTTTACCCAGCAGCCCTTTCTATTTCTTAAAAGAATGGAGGAGGACGTTAACCAGGGTTTTCACTTTTGACCCGGTAAAAGAAGCCGCGTTGGAATTGAAAGAAGCCAATGAACGGGCCGCGGAAATCCAAAAGATGGAGGAGACAACGCCTTCCAAAACCGAAGCGATTAGCAAGGCGCTGGACAATTATCAACAAAATATGGAGCGATTAAAGGAGCAATTGCAACAATTAAAGCAGACGAGTGAAAATCTCAAAGTTGACGAGTTAATGAATAATTTAATTGACCGTTCAATCCAACACGAAGAACTTTTTGACGGATTGAAAGTCAGATTTGAGGAGCAGGCGGAATTAAGGGAAAAAATAGAAGCCGGACAGGAAAAAATAGACGAAGTGGTCAGCGAAATACCGCAGCGAATTGAAAATATGGCTACTTTTGAAGAAAGGTTAAGAGAAAGAGCGGAAAGTATTTCCGACAATCCGCTTAATGAACTGCGGGCAGTTGAAATACTTGATAAGCTTGAAGAAAAATTGCCGGAACAAGTGCAAGAGCTGCGGGAATTAAAAGACAGCTTGATTCAAAACGTTGAAAATAAATTACAAAACATAGAGAAGGTCGCAACGACGACCATTTTAAGAGAAAGAATTCAACAAAAAATTCAGGAAGTCAAAGGAAAAATCAACGCTCAGTAATAATGTCCGCAGAAAGAATCCGCCAATTATTCTTGGAATTTTTCAAAAAGAAGGGGCATACGATTGTCCCTTCTTCTTCTTTGATTCCCGATGACCCGTCGGTCCTTTTAACCACGGCTGGTATGCAGCAGTTTAAGTCCTATTACACCAATGAAAAGTCCCCGTACGGCGATAATGTAGTTTCTATCCAAAAATGTTTTAGAACTTCAGACATTGATGAGGTGGGCGACGAATCGCACCTGACGTTCTTTGAAATGCTGGGTAATTTTTCATTTGGCGGTTATTTCAAAGAGGAGGCGATTAAATATGCCTATGAATTTATTACGCAGGAACTGGGTTTGGAGATTGATTACGTCAGCGTTTTCGGTGGAGACAAAGAAAATAAGATTCCGGCCGATGAGGGATCGGAAAAAATTTGGAAAGAGATTGATGCCAGAATTGAAATAAAAAAAGCGGGTAAAGAAGATAATTTTTGGGGACCAACCGGCGACGAAGGTCCTTGCGGCCCCACAACGGAAATTTACGTGAACGGCGTTGAAATCTGGAATATCGTCTTTAATGAATATTACCGAACCAAAGAAGGTAAATTTACGAAATTAGAAAAGCCGGGCGTGGACACGGGAATGGGCTTGGAGCGTTTGGCAATGGTGGCGCAAGGGAAAAATAACGTTTTTGAGACGGATTTGTTTAATTTTATTATAGAGGCGCTTTATAAAGATTTACCGGAAAAAACAAAAAGAATAATCGCTGACCATTCTCGCGGTATTGTTTTTTTGGCTGCTGATGGAATTCGTCCATCCAATAAAGAGAGGGGATATGTTTTAAGACGGTTAATGAGGCGAGTTATTGTTTATGCGTATGACAAAAATATAAAAACCTCACCCGAAGATATATTAGAATTAGTGATTAATAATTACGTAAATATTTATCCAAATTTAGATTATAAAATCATTAAAGAAGTTTATAAACAAGAGTACGTTCAGCTTATGAAATCTATCGGCGCGGGACTGAGGGAATTAGAAAAAATTAAATTTCTTGATGGTGTTGCGGCTTTTAGACTGTATGAAACTTTTGGCATACCCTTTGAGATAATAAAGGAGAAAGGAAGAGAAAAGGCTAAAGATTTAAAACGAGAAGAATTTGAAGAAGAATTAAAAAAACACCAGGAACTTTCCCGGACTGCTTCGGCTGGGATGTTTAAATCAGGTTTAGCTGATACGGGCCAACAGGCCACTAAATATCACACGGCTACGCATTTACTTTTGGCTGCTCTACGACAAGTTTTAGGCGAGCATGTTCTCCAAAAAGGTTCAAATATTACCAGTGAGCGTTTGCGTTTTGACTTTTCGCATCCGCAAAAATTAAGCAGTGAGCAAATCAAACAAGTTGAAGATTTGGTTAATGAAAAAATCAAAGAAGATTTGCCGGTAAAAATGGAAGAAATGGATTTGGAGGAGGCGAAAAAGCAAGGTGCGATGGGCGTTTTTGAGGCCAAATACGCGGATAAAGTTAAGGTTTATACGATGGGCAAACCAAAAGCTTTTTCCAAGGAAATTTGCGCTGGCCCGCACGTCCAGAGAACCGGCGAATTAGGCCATTTTAAAATAATTAAAGAAGAGGCTTCGTCCAGCGGCGTCAGACGGGTTAAGGCAATCTTGGAATAATTAACAGTTGAAATTAGACCTAATTTTTATTAAAATAATACGGAACTAGAATCCTAAAACATAAAACAATGCTAAAGAAGCCTTCATCAAAACAAAGAAGAAGGAGAATGACCGACATTAGTCGGCGAGTTCCCGTAAAATCAAAAGAGCCGGAGATAAAGCCGTTAAAAGATAAGAAACCAGAGCCGAAAATCATTGCCGTGGAAGAAAGGATTAAAAAACTGGACAAAGAAATTGAGCAGTTTGAAAAAAAAGAAGAAAGGCAGTTTAAAAAAGAAGAAAAAACAAGAAGGAGATTTAGAATAAGAAAGTTAAAGATTAAAGCCTGCGTCTTAACTGCGTCAATAGTCGTTTTGCTGGCGGCACTGCTTTATTCGGCGCTTGAATTTCTGCCAAGAACGGACATAAAAATTACCACCAAGAAAACAGAGTGGAATTATATGGAATCAATAACGGCGAATAAGAACATTGCGCAAATTGGCGTTGTTGAAAAACAAATACCGGCCGAAACTTTCTCTTTGACCAAGAACTTTACGGCTTCTTTTGCGGCCACCGGCAAAAAGATGGTGGAACAGAAGGCGAGCGGGAAGATTACCATTTACAACGCTTACAGTTCTGACTCCCAGCCATTGGTGGCAACCACTCGTTTTGCCGCGCCGGATGGAAAAGTTTTTCGTTTGACCGAAAAAATCGTCGTGCCGGGCGCAAAAATAGTGGAGGGCAAAATCGTTCCTTCAAGCATTGAAGCGACCGTGGTCGCCGACAAGGCAGGGCCGGATTACAATATCGGGGCGGTCAGCCATTTCTCCATACCCGGTTTTCAGGGTTCGGCGAAATATCAGGGTTTTTACGCTGAATCAAAATCAGCAATGACCGGCGGTTTTATCGGCGAAGTCGCTTACCCGACCGACAATGACATCAAAAAGGCCAAGACGAGGGCCGCCAGCGACCTTCAGGATTACATTATGTCTTTATTGGCGGTCCAGATACCGATTGATTTCAAAATAATTGAGGGTGCTAGGCAATTCAATCTTTTGAAACAGGAAATAAATCCGCAGACGGATGAAAATAGTAATTTTAACGTTTTTTCTGAAGCCCAATTGACAGTCATCGCTTTTAAAGAATCAGACGTGAAAAATTTAATGGAAGAAACCGCCAAAGCGAAATTAGGGGATAGTTTCAGGATGAAAACTTCTGAATTGGAGTACGGAGCCGGGAGGAGCGATTTCAAACAGGGAGAAATTTCGTTTGCCGTTGATTTTCAGGGTTCTTTTGAGGAGCCGGTTGATACAGACTGGTTCCGACAGCAAGCCGCCAATAAAAGCGAACAGGATTTGAGGGTTTTAATATCTTCTTTGCCCAACATCCAAAAAATCACGATTTCTTTTTGGCCATTCTGGGTCAAACGCTCACCGGATAATTTAAACAGGATAAAGGTAGAATTGGAGTAGGGAATTAAACTATCTTTCTTTTCACTAAATTTCAGACCTCAATAAATAATACTCGTTTCACTTAATTTTCCGACAAAAATTCGGTTCCCGTCGCTCGGCTCCGACCAAATTTTTGTGAACGGAAAATTTGTGCTCAACCTCGTTTATTTATAATGAGGTCTTCAACAATCGTTCAAAGAAAAATAGTTCAACCCAAAAGATGATAAAATTGGAAATAAAAAAGGCGAGGTGAATCACCACGCCTTTTACGTTATGATAAGAAGAAATTAATGTGAAACTAATCCAAGTAGCTTGGCACCCCCGCCGGCAAAAATGAACCAGCCGGCGTAATACACGGCGTAAACGATTCCATCGCCGACGTAGTATAAACCATAGACAAGCCACGAAACGACAACAAGGAAAAGACCCAGGGGCCAAGCAGCACCGTAGGCAATATTGGCGCAAAGCCATATATTTAACCCATCTCTTAGGAAAAAAGTGTGGTTGCTGCTAAACGCCCATCCACCAGCAGCGACCCTGCCAAGAGTTGTTAAGTCTTGCGGCTTAACTGTTAGCACATTATAGCGATAATAATTTCCGACTACCCACCCTATATTAGAATATAGAGTGACAACCAACGCTGCAATCAATACCTTCTTAACTATCTTCTTAAAATCCCTCTTCTTTGTCATATTTCTCTCCCTTCCTTTTATTTTTCTCTATCCTTATATTTTAAAAGACCAGTATAGCTTCCAAAGCTACGCCATAATTATAGCAAGGTGTCAAAAATAAGTCAAGTTCCGCAAATTCAGTTGACTTTATTTTTAAGATAGATTAATATTTTGTTATACTATATGTCTGATAAGAATAAACAGAAGCCGGTTGAAGGAATCGTGATGGAGGCCCTGCCCTCTGCCACTTTTAAAGTCAAAATCTCGGATAACGAGGAGATTCTTGCTTACACTTCCGGCAAAATGAGAATATACCACATTAAGATTTTGCCGGGAGACAGAGTGCTGGTGGAAGTAAGCCCTGACGGAAGAAGAGGCAGGATAGTTCGTAGGCTATAAGCGCGATGCTAATATACTAATTCATACGAATTATACTAATGTAAAAAGACGTAAATATATTCGTATTATTAGTATTCATTCGTATATTGGCATCGATTAAGCGAAGCGATGAAGGTACGTTCATCCGTTAAAAAAATCTGTAAGAATTGCAAAATCGTCAGAAGGCGGGGGAAAGTTTACGTTATTTGCAAAAAAAACCCGAAACACAAACAGAGACAAGGATAACAATTTTTCTCGCAAGCCGTAAGCGAGTTTGTATCAATTTTTCTCAATCTTTATCTCATGGCCATAAAGATAAACATAGAGAAAAGGTAGAGATATATTTAACCCAAAGGTTTCGTGAGAAGTTTAATGTATGCGATTACTTGGTATAAATATTCCGGATAACAAACGCATTGAAATAGCGCTGACTTATATTTACGGCGTCGGACGTCATTTAGCGGGTAAAATTCTGAAAGAAGCGAAGATTGATTTTAATAAAAAAGCGAAAGATTTAACCTCGGATGAAATGAACCGCTTAAAAAACGTGATTGAAAAAAGTTACAAAATTGAAGGTGAATTGCGCCAGACAATCAGGCAAAACGTTTCCCGGCTTAAAGAAATCCAGTCGTACCGCGGAATAAGGCATTTAAAAAAATTGCCGGCAAGAGGGCAGAGAACGAAAACTAATTCCCGGACCGTGCGGGGGAACGTTAGAAAAACTGTCGGCAGCGGCAAGAGAAAACTGGAAAAGACATAAATCCTACCAATATACCAATCATTACGAATATTACTAATTTAATTCGTAAAATTAGTAGCAATTCGTAAATTAGTAGGGAATATTATGGGGAAGAAAAAAATAATAAAAAAAACAGAAGAAGAGATTTTAAAAGAAAAGGAAAAATCGGAAACTTTGATTAGTAAGGCGACCAGCGCAAAAGGCCCCAGTAGCAAAAAAATAGAGGGCGGCCGGGTTTACATCAATGCTACTTATAATAATACCGTTCTGACTGTTACGGATAAAACGGGTAATGTCTTTGCCTGGTCTTCGGCCGGCTCTTTGGGGTTTTCCGGACCAAAAAAGTCCACGCCTTTCGCCGCTTCAAAAGTAGTGGCCGTTGTGGCCGAAAAAATGAAGAAAGCAGGGTTTGTTAATCTTGATATTATCGTCAAAGGCGTCGGCAGTGGCCGCGATTCAGCCATTCGTTCATTGGCCAATCAGGGTTTTAATATCTTGTCAATTAAAGACGTGACGCCTGTTCCTCATAACGGACCAAGACCGCCAAAAACGAGAAGAGTATAACGTCATGAAACTTGTAACTTGAAACATAGAACATTTTGTGTTTCGGGTTTCATGCTTCATGCTCCATAAAAGATTGTGAACCCGGATACAGCCAAATTAGAGCAAAAACTCGGCATTAAATTCAAAAATAAAGCCTTCCTTAAAGAGGCTTTGACTCATCGTTCTTACCTTAACGAAAATCCTGCTTGGGGAACGCCCCATAACGAGCGCCTGGAGTTTTTAGGAGACGCTGTTTTGGAATTGGCAGTCACCGAAAATTTGTTTAGCCGATTTCCTCAATATCCGGAAGGGCACTTAACCAGCTTACGAGCGGCTTTGGTCAATTACCAGACAATGGCCAAGGTGGCGCACGATTTAAAACTGGAAAATTTCATATTGTTATCCCGCGGAGAAGCCAAAGATAAGGGCCGGGCAAGAGAAGTGATTCTGGCTAACGCAATGGAAGCATTAATCGGCGCGATTTATCTGGACGGCGATTATCAGGAAGCAAAAAAAATGATTGAGCAATTTGTCATTAATCCCTACCTAAAAAACATCATTGAAAGCGAACTTTATAAAGATTCAAAAAGCCATCTTCAGGAAATAGTTCAGGAAAAATTTAAACTGACGCCGACTTACCAACTGCTTGAAGAGTGGGGGCCTGACCACAAAAAGATATTTAAAATGGGAGTTTATTTCGGAGAAAAATTGATGGCTGAAGGCGAGGGATATTCCAAGCAGGAAGCGGAAACCGAAGCGGCCAAGAATGCGTTAGAAAATCTCTAATCAATCCCGAATATTATCTCTAATAATCGCTAATAAAAATTCGAGATAATTCGGGATGAAATTGGAGATTAATTGGCGATTTTATGTTCTTAAAATCTCTTGAACTTAACGGTTTTAAATCCTTTGCTCAGAAGACGGTTTTGGAATTCCCGCCGGGCATTACGGCGATTGTCGGACCGAACGGCGCCGGCAAATCAAATTTAATAGACGCCATCCGGTGGCTTTTAGGCGAGCGCGAAGCGAAAAATTTAAGAAGTGCCAAGGCCGAAGACCTGATTTTTAACGGCACGCCCAAAAAGCCGCGAGTGAGCGTGGCCCAGGCGGGTCTTTATTTTGACAATAATTCCGGCTTTTTCCCGGTTGATTTTAAAGAAGTGGTAATTACCAGACGGGTCGGCCGGGACAGCATTTCCAATTATTTTCTCAATAAAGACGAGGTGCGGCTCAAAGACGTAATTGATTTTTTCAGCCGTTCGCGTCTCGGCACGAAAGGATTGACGATTATCAATCAAGGAGACAGTGATTTATTCGTTAAGGCATCGCCCGAAGAACGCCGGACAATGATTGAAGAAATTCTGGGGCTTCGCGAATACCAAATTAAAAAAACAGAAGCTGAAAGGAAATTAAAAAACACTTCTTTTAATTTGGAAAAAGCCGAAGCGATGATTGAAGAGGTGGCGCCGCGTCTTCGGATGCTTAAACGCCAGACGAATAAATGGGCGAAGCGCATCGGTCTTCAGGAGGAATTATCGCAACTTGAAAAAAATTACTTTTCTCATAAATTAAATGAAATTAACAAGGGTCGGACCGAAACCAAACCGGTCCTTGCGCGTTTAGAACAAGAGATTGGCGAGAAACTTAAAGAGGTAAAAGTTTTGGAATCAAAACTTAAAGAGATAGAATCACAGCCGCAGGAGTATCGTCAGATGAAAGAAATCAAGCAGGAACAGCAAAAATTATCAGACCAGCGTTCGCAGATTCAGAAAGAACTCGGCCGCTTAGAAGCTAAGCTGGAATTGTTCGCCGCCGGCGGCGAAGAAAACAAGGGTTTTAAAAACGAAGAGTTATTTGACCTGGTTAACGAGATTAGACAGGGCCTTGAAGGCGTTTTAGACCATTCAAGTTTGGAAAAATTAAAAGTTTCCATCAAACAATTAGTTGATAGAATCAATAATTTTTTAAGTCGCAGCGAACTCAAGGATTCCAAGACAAAAGAATTATCAGAGCTGGAAAAAGCGAAAAATGATTTGACTGATAAATTTAACGCCATAGAAAAAGAACTGGAAATTCTGGAAAAAAAAGAAGCCGATATCACTTCCGGCTTGGAAACGTTTAACAGGAATTTTCAAAAAACATTTGAGCTGACTGAATCCAAAAGAAAAGAATTGAGAGAATTAGAAGAGAAGAAAAACAAAATTCTCTTTGAAGAAGAAAGGCTGAATTTGAAATTTCAGGACCTGGAAAATCAGTTAAGACAAATTGGTAGAAATATAAAAGATTTAAATTTCTCGCAGATTGACGCAGACTTGACGCAGACAAACGCAGAAAGTTTTGACGACGTTGAAAAACGAATGTTCAAGCTTAGAAGCGAGCTGGCCGCCATCGGTGAAATTGACGAATCTTTAATTAAAGAAGCGCAGGAGGTGGAAAATCATTACAATTTCTTAACAAGCCAGTCGGAGGATTTAAACAAGGCAATTACTGATTTGAAAAATCTCATTAAGGAATTAAACGAGAAAATTCATGTTGAATTTAACAACTCTTTATCTTTAATTAACGAAGAATTCAATAAGTTTTTCCGCCTAATGTTTAACGGCGGTCGCGCAAAGCTTAAATTAAAAGAACAGAAAATAAAGAAAAGAGAGGTTGATGCGGAAATTGAAGAAGGGGACGATACGGCGGCAACTCCGGGTGATGACGTTGAAGAGGCTGAAGAAAAAGAAAAATCAACGGGCGTTGAAATCAATTTGAGTTTGCCAAAAAAGAAAGTCAGCAGCTTGGAAATGCTTTCAGGCGGCGAAAGAAGTTTGGTCTCCATTGCCGCTCTTTTTGCCCTGATTTCAATCAGCCCGCCGCCTTTTTTGGTTTTGGATGAAATTGACGCCGCCTTGGACGAAAATAACTCCAAAAGATTTGCCGATTTAATCAAGGAATTTTCCAAAAAGACGCAATTTATCGTGGTTACCCACAACCGGGCGGTAATGGAAGCGGCTGACATTCTTTACGGCGTTACGACAGGAGAAGACGGCACCTCTAAAATTCTTTCCTTGAAATTAGAAGGCAAAATCGGTAATATTTTAAATAAGAGTTAAATTCTCAAATCCATCAATGATTACGTTTTATAAAAGGACAATTAAAGAGCCGGAGATGAAGGTTTTGCCCAAATTTCAGGTAGGGTGTTGGGTTTACGTGGAGAACCCCACAGAGGAAGAATTAAAGCGGATTTCCGCGGATTTTGATTTGGAAAAGAATCTCTTGAACGACGTCTTTGACCCTTACGAGGTTCCGAGAATGGAAACGGAAAATGGCAGTGTTTACGTTTTCATCAGGGTTCCGTTTAGGGAGGAAGACGGCAAGGTATCCACTTTTCCTTTTCTGCTGGTGATTGGCTCAGACTACTTTATGACCGTTTCAGAAAAACCATTGCCGTTTTTGGAAGATTTCATTTCTCAGAAACCGAATTTTTATACAACGCAAAAAACCAAATTATTACTGATGATTTTTTCCCGGGTTGATTCGCTCTACAATAAATTGCTGACAGTTATCAATAAAGGCGTCCGGATGGTAAGCGTCTATCCCGAAAAGATAAGCAATAAGGATATATTAAAATTTGTGGATTTTGAAATAGTGCTGAACAGTTTTATGGGGTCGCTTTCGCCGACCAGATACGTTTTGGACAATCTTTTGTCCGGGAAATCCCTCAAATTTTACAAAGAAGATAAAGATTTAATAGAAGATTTATTGCTTGATAATGACCAACTTATCAGGACTTGTAAGAGTAATTTGGAAAACATTACCAATATCAGAAGCGCTTATGATGTCATTTTGACCAACCGCTTGAACAGAGTTATCAAGCTCTTGACGGCCCTGACAATTATATTTTCAATTCCCACCATTATTGCCAGCTTTTACGGCATGAACGTGCGTCTGCCCCTTGGAGATTCTCCGCTGGCTTTTTTCGGCATATTGGTTTTTACCGTCTTGATTATTGCAATATTGGTGGTCATCTTCATTAAAGAAAAGTGGATGTGAGCTTATTGACCCCTGAACGAGAACTTGTTATCATTATGCCCGTCGCTACGCGTTAATTATTTAAATTATGCTCGCAATTAAACTAAAAAGAGTAGGTAAAAAACACCAGGCATCGTTCAGAATTATCATAGTGGAAAAGCGGTCAAAACTGGACGGCCGCTATGTTGAAGACGTCGGCTGGATGAACCCAAGGACGAACGAGTTCAACGTTAAAAACGAACGAATAGAGCATTGGTTGAAAAACGGCGCCCAGCCGACCGATACAGTTCATAATTTATTGGTAAAAGCAGGTTTACTTAAAGGGCCCAAAAAGGCCGTGCACGCCAAAGCAAAAGAAAAGAAAAAGCCGGAGGAACCAGTCAAAGAAAATAAATCAGAACAAAAACAGGAAAAAGAAGAAGTCGTGGAAGCCGATGCCCAAAAAGAAAATAAAGTAGAGGATACGACTCCCGTAGAAGAACCCACAGAGCAAAAAGAGAAGCCGCCTGCGTTGACAGAAGAAAAATAATTTGTTATTATTACAGTTAAATAATAAAAGGTCGAAGGAAAGAAATTAAAGAAATAGAATTATGGAAGCAAGAGATGAACAATTCCTTGAATTTCTCGTTAAATCCATTGTGGATCATCCTGAAGACGTGAAGGTTGACCGCAAAGTAGACGAGATGGGAGTCCTTCTTAGCCTGAAAGTCAACCCTTTGGATATGGGTCAGATAGTAGGCAAGAAAGGGTCAACTGCTCAAGCTATCCGCTCGCTCCTTAGAATAGTGGGTATCAAGAATAATGCCCGGGTCAATCTTAAGATTATTGAGCCGGAAGGTTCAACCAGAGGAGATAGAGGATTTGCTGATAAAGCAGTTGAAGACCTTAAGTTATAAATATCTTAGATAATCAAGGCAAAAAGGCGTTTGATTCAAGCGTCTTTTTGTTTTAATATTTTAATTAATATTATGAGATTTGACATAATCACTATATTCCCCAATATTTTCAACTCTTATCTTAACGAGTCAATTTTGAAGCGGGCGCAAGCCAAAAAACTAGTTCAGATTAAAATTCATAATCTTCGCGACTTTGCCGATGGCCGCAGACTCACGCGGACTAAACGCGGAACCACGCAGAAAAGAAAATATTCCAAAGTGGACGACAAGCCTTACGGCGGAGGAGCGGGAATGGTCATGCAAATTCAACCTATTGTTCGGGCAGTTGAATTTGCAAAACTAAAAACTACTGTTGCGAAGCAAGTCCCCGGAGGGTCAAACCAAAAACTAAAAACTAAAGTAATTTTATTTGCGCCGACCGGCAAACAATTTAACAATAAAATTGCTGCTCAATTGGCGAGAAATTACGACCAATTGGTTTTAATTTGCGGCCGCTATGAAGGAATTGACGCAAGAACTAAAAAGGTGCTTCAAGCTTCAGGTTTCGGGCTTCAGGAACTATCCATTGGTCCTTATGTTTTAACCGGCGGCGAATTACCGGCAATGGTTTTAATTGACGGCGTTTCACGGCAGATTCCCGGCGTTTTGGGCAAACAGGAATCGCTTGAGGAAAAGCGGTTCGGCATCGGCGTGGCCGCTTATACCAGGCCGGAAGTTTTTGTTTATAAGAGTAAAAAATATCCTGCGCCGAAAGTTTTGCTTTCCGGTAACCATAAAAAAATTGAAGAGTGGCGGAAAAGACAGTAAAAATAGAGATATTGATTTTTTTACCTGTTTTTGTATAATTTATAAATCGCGATTCGTCGCGAATTAAAGGGCTTTTTTTTCCACTAAGCGGGAGAAACAAAACCTTTACCCCGCCCTTTCTATAAAAAACGTCAGAAAGAGCGGGGTGCTCAGTTTTATAATAAAATTTCCTGCTCCACCTTTAGTGAAGCAGGAAATTTAAATAAAAATGGCAGAAAACCAAGATTTACAACAAGAACAGCAGGGGCAGGAATTAATTGCTGAACCGGTAAATGAGGTTGATTTGTCAACTTTGCGTGAAATGATGGAGGCTGGTTTAATGTACGGTCACAAAAAATCTAAAACCAATCCCAAGTTCAAAAGATATATCCATACCAACCGCAATGACCTTGAAATAATTGATTTAGAACAAACCCTTTCGGCTTTGGAGTCGGCGGTTGAATTTATGGGAAAGCAGATGAAAGAAGGAAAGTCAATCTTGCTCGTTGCCACCCAGCCGGCGGCCAAAGAGGCGATAGAAAATTTGGCTGAAAAATTCAATTTCTCTCGCATTAATGAAAAATGGATTGGCGGCTTACTGACGAATTTTAAAGTAGTTTCTCAAAGGATTGAATATTTTAAAAAGGTTCAGACTGATTTGGAAAAAGGGGATTTTGAAAAATACACCAAAAAAGAAAGATTGGTGATTAACCGCAACATTCACCGGATGAAAAAAATGTTCACTGGCTTGGAAAACCTGACAAAATTACCCGACGTTATTTTTATGATTGACCCCTCATTGAAGGGGCATACTACCGCGGTTCGAGAAGCAAAAAGAATTAATCTTCCTATTGTGGCGATTTTAGACAGTGATGATGACCCGGATTTGGTTAACTATCCGATTCCCGCCAACGACCATGCAAAATCAAGCATTGACTGGATAATTGAGAGAATCGCGAATAGTCTCGAATCACCGATATCTCCCGAATCAAACGCGAATTAAATTAGAGATAATTCGCGAAAATATTCGTGATTGATTAGCGATATGATTAACAATATTCAAAAACTCCGTGAAATGACCGGAGCCGGCGTGATGGAATGCAAAAGAGCTATGGA
>Ga0307444_1000358_pt1 | contig 22187 bp, 21 predicted proteins | sample SalMarSW160340MG_FD_202145 | JGI IMG/M metagenome (GOLD analysis project Ga0307444, IMG submission 202145) | Salt marsh sediment microbial communities from the Plum Island Ecosystem LTER, Massachusetts, United States - SW1603-40 | ecosystem: Environmental > Aquatic > Marine > Intertidal zone >...
GACGCCCCGGTTCAGCCCGAAGGCCAACAACCGGACAAGCAGGAGCAGGGTGGTGGTCAAAACGGAACCGGCGGCTCAAACCAAGGGAACGGCAGACAACCCTGACGCTGGCTTCATGGCAGATCAGAAGCGGAGACCCATTTCGGGTCTCCGCTTCCTACTCGGGTTGCGTTTGTGCTTGGTTTCAAGCTAGACCTCGCTGTAGTTTTGGTTGACGACTCCCTCGTACCCGTGGTATGATCCGCGCGTCCTTGGGCCGCTCGACACTGGACCGGGCGGCCTGTGCTTGTCCATAGGAGGAGCTGAACATCAGCGCATCAGAATTCAATATAAACGAAGGTATCCCTGCACGCGAAGTGCGCCTCATCGGCCCCAACGGCGAGAACGTGGGGGTGGTCTCAATTGAGGAAGCGATGCGGATTGCCCAGGAGGCTGATCTCGACCTGGTCGAGGTAGCGCCAAACTCAGATCCACCTGTTTGCCGAGTCCTGGATTACGGCAAGTTTCTGTACGAAAAAGCCAAGAAGGACCGGGAAGCACGCAAGGCACAGACAAAGGTTGAAATCAAGGAGGTCCGGCTCCGACCGAAGACCTCCGATCATCACCGCTCTTTTAAAGTTCGTGATGCTCACCGCTGGCTGACTGAAGGGAAGAAGGTCCGGGTCCGCATCCGGTTTCGTGGCCGTGAAATCCACTACCCCGAAATCGCGCTTGAGGACCTGCAGAGCATCGCTGAAGAATTAGCAGATGTAGGCGTCATCGAACAGGCCCCGATCATGGAAGGCCGGACGATGCTTATGACGCTCGCCCCGGGGAAGCCCAAGTAACATTCAGGGTAGAGCATTGTCCCAAATCCAGACGACGTCCCCGCGGACAGCAGTATCGTCCGCGGGATTGGTTCTAAGATCAAGTATGGTCGCGAGACCATCAGGCAGACTGCAGGAGGATAGAAACGTGGCTCGCAAATCGACCAAGAAGGGTAAGTTCAAGCTCAAGACGCATAAGGCGACCGCCAAGCGTTTCAAGTTGACAGGATCCGGCAAGCTGGTTCGGACAAAGGGCTCGCAAAGCCACTTGCGGCGCAAGAAATCCGCCCGTTCCAAGCGCCTTTTTACTAGAATGTTGCCGGTTGATTCGAAGGGGATTACCAAGCGAGTCATGCGGCTGGCGCCTTACTTGAAGAAATATAAGGCCAATCCAAACGCCCGTTCGGGCGGCTCATCTAAGTAGCCGCACCTTATTGTGGCTGTTGGGTGCTCTCAACGAGCATGTACTCCATGCTGGCGCCCAGGGGTTCACAGGAGAGTGACACGTGACACGAGTTAAGGGCGGGACAATTACCCGCAAACGCCACAAGAAGATCCTCAAGCTAACGAAGGGCATGTATGGCTCACGCAGCAAGCTTTTCCGCCGTGCGAACGAAGCCATGCTCAAGAGCCTATGGTACTCCTACCGCGATCGCCGGACACGCAAGCGTGACCTGCGCCGCTTGTGGATTGCCCGCATCAACGCCGCTGCCCGGCTGAACGGCACTACATACAGCCGGCTCGTATACTCCATGAAGGGTGCCGGTATCGAACTGAACCGGAAGGTCCTCGCAGATATTGCCGTTCGTGACCCCGCCGCCTTCAGCGAAGTCGTTAAGTCTGCCCGCGCTTGATGCTCGGTCTAATCGACAACAAAGCGGGGCGCCTCGGCGCCCCGCTTTTCTTTTCCGCGCCATACTCAACAGTCAGTTCTTGGAGATTGAGCTACGCATGCGCCTCAGGAGTACAGCCACTAACCCGTACAGTAGGATTAAGTCGAGTACTACCGCACTCACGCCAAAGGCCGCCCGCCCAAGAGCATTCCCTGTTTCCGGCGCTGGTGTGAAGAGCGGGTTCGTAAGCACACCCTGGATATCCCTGTCACCAGGGCCAAAGGCCACCCAGTTTCCCAGTGTGATGAAGATCAAGACCAGGAGCAGCCCGGTCAGCGTGCGCAGGATGCTAACGAGTGATGCCGCACTAATGTGCATATTGGTTTCCAGCCGCCTGACTTCGACCAGCACGGTCAGTACGCCTGCCATCACAAAGGCCAACCCGGCCAAGACGATCGGCCAGCGTTCGGTATGCCATGTTCCTTCGCCAAGCGTGATGGCATCCACAGCCAGCAGCACGATCAAGCATCCTGTGCCTGTCGCCAGACCGGCGGCAAGTACTACGCCCTTGCGCATGGTTACGCCTCCGACATAAATTTAGCTGGCAACCATTGGGAATCGATCTTCGGAATTACCTACAATTGTATGCACGCTCAGCCATCGGGGCTATAGGACTCTGGTGCAGGTATGTGAGCCCCTGCCTGGTTGGGGGCAAATGTTACAATTGCGACCATACCGACCGTGGGCAGTATCATCGATAGCATTCGCAGGGTAACACTTCCGAACGATATCGAGTTCTCCATCGTGCAAACTGACATAACCCAACTCGATGTCGATGCGATCGTCAACGCCGCCAATGCTTCACTTCAGCACGGCGGGGGCGTGGCCGCGGCGATCGTCCGTGCAGGGGGGGTGACGATCCAAACCGAGAGCGACCGCTGGGTACATGAACATGGCAAGATCAACCCCGAACACCCAGCGCTCACCTCAGCTGGAGACCTGCCCGCTCGCTTTGTCATCCACGCGGTGGGACCGATCTGGGGGGAGGGTGATGAGCACCGCAAACTCGATCAGGCCATCGCCAGCGCACTCGCACTCGCCGAAGACCAGGGATTGAACAGCCTGGCGCTGCCGGCGATCTCTACCGGTATTTTCCGTTTCCCTGTGAACGACGCAGCTGAAATTATCCTTGATAGCATTGCGCGATTCGCGCAGACCAAGCAGGGGAAAAATCTAAAAACGATCATCATCGCCCTCTGGGATCAAGCGGCCGTTGAGGCCTTCAGTACCTCCTTTGATCAGAGATGGGCGGATGCGGAGTCCATCTTGTGATCACCTCCACCAGCAACGCGCGAGTGAAATGGGTTCGCACTCTTCAGAATAAACGCAACCTTCGTGAAAGCGAGAACGCCTTCATTATTGAGGGTCGCCGCCTGATGCAGGAGGCCCGGTCGGTAGGATCCCGCGCCCAGCTTGTCTTGTACACCGACGATTTGGAGCCAATCGACAAAGATCTGGTTGAAGCCCTGCTCGAACAGGGCGGCCAATGCGAAATCGTCAGCGAGCATGTCCTTAAGGCCTGCTCGGCAACCGAATCACCGCAGGGTGTGCTGGCCGTCCTAACCCGGCCGGAGCTGAGGGTACCACCTGACCCTGGGTTGGTCCTGGTGCTTGATAAGATCGCCGATCCGGGCAACCTAGGGACGATTATGCGCAGCGCACGCGCGGCGGGTGTCGAGATGCTCTTCCTGCTCCCCGGCAGCGTTGACGTCTTCAACCCTAAGGTGGTGCGGGCGGCAGCCGGCGCGCATTTTCACCTACCCGTCCGGGAAATCACCGCGGCCGAGCTCCATCAGGCCTTGTCCGGGATACCGCTCTGGATCGGGGACGCTCACCTGGGGCAGGAGTACCACTGCATCGACTGGACCGGACCAGCCGCCCTGGGCATCGGTAGTGAGAGCCATGGCCACAGCCCGTACCTAGGTGAAATCGCGACCGGCTATGTCCGCATCCCGATGCGATCTGGCACCGAATCGCTCAACGCCGGTGTAGCTGCCGCCGTAATCCTATTTGAAATCGCACGCCAGCGAGGGACGCCATGCAAGTCCGAGCGTTAACCGGTTTTCTTGATCCCGGGTGGCCATTGGATACATCTGCTATCCAGCGCGTAGCGGAGGGGTTAAAGCAGACCTCGCAGGCTTTGCAGGACGCGGGCTACACGGTGCAGACACTGCGCCTGGCTAGCCCACCCCCGGCCGAAATGTCCGCTCCGGTGCCCTACACAGATCTATTAGATTTCGCCCGGCAGCTCGAGGCGGAAGCCTTCATTCACGGCCTTGATTTCGCCGCGCTTGGCCCCATCTTGCTTGATGATGTGGATGGCTACGATTACTTGCCTGAGATCCTCGCCGGAACCGAGATCATCTTCACCTCCGGGTTGTATGCCGATGCCTCCAGCGGGGTCTCGCTGGCCGCCGCGCACGCCTGCGCCAAAACGATCCGGGCAATTTCGCAAATTTCGGCGGATGGTTTCGGTAACCTGCGCTTCGCCGGGTTGGTCCATGTCCCGGCCGGAACCCCCTTCTTCCCGGCAGCCTATCATCGGGGTGGACCACCCTGGCTGGCAATTGCCACCGAGGCCGCCGATCTCGCTGTCCAAGCAGTGAAGGAAGGCAGCTCGCTGCGCGACGTGAGAAGTAAATTGATCCAATCCATCGAGACTCATGCCTCCAGGCTGAGCCAGGTTGCCCAACGGACTGTGCAGGAGAATGGCCTGCGTTACACAGGGATCGACTTCTCGCTTGCCCCCTATCCGGAGCCCGAGCGCTCGATCGGGACAGCGATCGAGGCGTTAGGCGCGGCCTCGGCCGGTCTGGCGGGCAGCGCTGCCGCCGCTGCGTTCCTGGTCGATAGCCTGGAGCGAGCGAATTTCAAGCGGGCTGGTTTCTGCGGACTTTTCCTTCCCGTTCTTGAGGACAGCGTCCTCGCCGCCCGGGCCGCGGACGGCAATCTGCAGTTGAACGACCTGCTGCTGTACTCCACACTCTGTGGAACCGGGCTTGACACAATCCCACTCCCCGGCTCGACCAGCGTGGAAGCAATTAGAGCCCTCCTCGTAGATCTGGGCGCAATCGGTCTTCGGCACCTTAAAGCGCTTACCGCGCGCCTGATGCCCATCCCCGGAAAACAGGCCGGCGATCCTGTTCACTTCGACTTCCCCTACTTCGCCGACAGCGGCGTCATGTCTTTGCCAGAAGCCGGTCTCAAGGGACACCTTGCCGGACACGACCTGCTCGACATCGGACCACGTGGACCTTAGCTATAAGCGCTCCCCTTGTCTTGCCGCAGCCACTGACGCCCGTTAGAATGAACCCCTGATTGGAGCCTGATGGATACGCTTGCGAATTTAAATACCCGGCAGCTTGAGGCCGTGACCACGTCCTCGGGCGCGGTCCTGGTGCTTGCAGGCCCCGGGTCTGGCAAGACGCGCGTGCTGACCCATCGCGCCGCATATCGCGTCCACTCGATGGGCGCCGACCCCCGGGCTGTGATGGCGGTGACTTTCACCAATAAAGCCGCACGCGAGATGACCTCCCGCATCGTCGAATTGCTGGGGGGTGACCAGGCGCATCTGCCAGGTATGACGCTCGGCACTTTCCATGCCCTGTGCGCACGCATCCTGCGCCGCGAGGCTGACCGGTTGCCTTTCACGCGCGAATTCGTCATTTTCGACGACACAGACCAGAACTCGCTGATGCGTGAGATCGTGAAGCAACTCGGATTGGATCCCAAGCAGTACTCACCGGCCCGCCTGCTTGACACCATCTCGCGCGCCAAGAATGAACTCATCGACGTCACGGAATTTGCCAGCGATACCTATTTCAACGAGATCGCTGCCCGCGCCTACCAACGCTACCAGGAACAACTACTCCTCAACAATGCCCTTGATTTCGACGATCTGCTGTTTTGGACGGTACGCCTGCTGCGCGGACATGATGATGTGCGCGCTGCTTACAGACGCCGCTACCAGCACATTCTCGTCGACGAATTCCAGGACACGAACAGCGCACAGTACGCCCTGCTCAGGCTGCTCAGCGGGCCGGAACCAGATCTGTTTGTTGTGGGAGACCCTGACCAATCGATTTACCGCTGGCGCGGCGCGGACTACCGCAACGTCCACCGGTTCCAGGAAGACTATCCTCAGGCACAAACGATCTTGCTCGAGCAAAACTACCGCTCCACGCAAACCATCCTCGACGTTGCCATGGCTGTTATCGACAGGAACCCGGGACGGCGGCGAAAGCAGCTCTTCACGGAGCGCGGGGCCGGTCGGCGGGTCACGCTGCATGAAGCGTACGATGAAGCGGATGAAGCCAATTTTGTGGTCGAGACGATCGCTCTGCTCACGCAGGGCGGATTGGACCCCCGCGATTGCGCTGTGATGTACCGCACCAACGCCCAATCCCGCACGCTGGAGGATGCATTCCTGCGGGCCGGGCTTCCCTACCAGATCGTCGGCGCCCAGCGCTTCTACGGCCGGCGTGAAATCAAGGACTTGATCGCCTACCTGCGCCTGATCCATAACCCCGCCGACCGGGTAAGCTTGCTGAGAGTTCTTAATACACCACCGCGCGGCATCGGCGATAAGACCGTCGCCGCCTTGCTCCAGCTGGCAGAAGCGCATCAAAAAGGACCCTCTGATATTTTGCTTGAGCTTGCCGCATCCCCCGACGATCTTTTTTCTGAGCTGCTTGACCGGCGCTCTCGTACGGCACTGCTTTCCTTCGCAAAGCCACTGTCTCGTTGGCTCGAGCGGCGCGAATCATATTCGGTGATCGAGCTGGTCGATGAAGTGCTCGAAACCATCGCCTATCGCAGCTACATAGAAGACGGCACCGAGGAGGGCGAGCAGCGCTGGGAGAACATCCAGGAGCTCCGCCAGGCAGCCCACGAGTTCACCGAGTTCGGCCTGACGACATTCCTCGAACGCGTCGCTCTCGTTTCCGATCAAGACACGCTCTCCGAAGAGCAAAATGCGCCAACGCTGCTTACGCTGCACGCCGCTAAAGGGCTCGAGTTTCCAGTCGTCTTCATCATCGGCCTCGACGACGGTGTGCTCCCCCACCAGCGATCCTTCGATGATCCGGAGGCAATGGCCGAAGAACGCCGTCTCTTCTATGTCGGGGTGACTCGGGCCCGGGACCGGCTCTTCCTGTTGCGCGCTTTCCGGCGGCGATTGGCAGGCCCATCAACTTTGAGCGAACCATCCCGCTACCTGCACGACATCCCACCTGAGTTGGTAGATGGCGATGTTCCTAGCGTACAGACCTGGGCTCAGGCTTCCTACGATTTTCAAACAAAGTGGGAAAGCCCACCCCGCCCCTTGGCGCAAGCCCGCTTTCGCGCCGGCATGCGCGTCCGACATCCAGCCTTCGGTGAAGGGATTGTGATTGATACCCAGGTTGACCTTGATGACGAAGAAATCGTCATCGAGTTCACCGGTGAGGGCGTGAAACATCTCGTCGCCTCAATGGCTCAGCTGGAGATCCTTGATTCTTGAGCGCACGTACTGCAGGATGAAGGTGGAAAGCGAGGTTTTCCTATGAACGTGTTTGTGACAGGAGGGGCAGGATACATCGGCTCCACTGCAGCCGAGATGCTGCTCCAGGCCGGCCACCAGGTGACGGTCTACGATTCGCTCGTGAAGGGGTACCGGTCGGCTGTCCCAGCAGAGGCCGAGTTCGTCCAGGCCGACCTCGCCGACGAGGACCAACTGCGTAAAGCCCTAAAGGCACAGCCCTATGACGCGGTCCTGCATTTTGCCGCTTTCATCGAGGCCGGCGAAAGCATGCGTGAACCAGGCAAGTATTTCCAAAACAACCTTGTCCGGTCGCTGGGCCTGATCGAGGCCTGTGTTGTAGCCGGTGTGCCGCGTATCGTCTTCTCCTCCTCTGCGGCTGTCTACGACTCCAGTGACGAGCCGCTCTCCGAGCAGTCCCCCATCGGACCGTCCAATGTCTACGGCCAGACGAAATGGATGATCGAGCAAGCGCTGGACTGGTATGCCCGGCTCGGCAGCCTGCGCTACGCAGCCCTGCGTTATTTCAACGCCGCTGGTGCGCTCCCCGGTCATGGCGAAGCACACCAACCCGAGACGCACTTGATCCCGCTCGTGTTACAGGCAGCTCTAAGGCTGCGCGACTCTGTTCATATCTTCGGAACCGATTACCCGACGCCGGACGGAACCTGTATCCGGGATTACATCCATATCGCCGATCTCATCTCAGCCCACCTGCTGGCGCTTGAGGCACTCGAGCACGAAAACGTGCTTATCTATAACCTGGGCAATGGCTCCGGATATTCGGTGCGCGAGGTAATTGAGAGCGCCCAAAAGGTGACGGGGGCCGAAATCCCGGTCGTCGAGTCGCCGCGCCGGCCCGGCGACGCCCCACGCCTGGTCGCCGATGCACGCAAGATCCGGAGCGAATTAGGCTGGCAACCCGAACATCCAAGCCTGGATGAAATCATCGGTAGCGCCTGGACGTGGCTACAGGAGCACCCTCAGGGTTACGATGTGTAGCTCTGCCTCGCACACAGCATGCTATAATCCCGCTGGCTTGGCGAGGGGCAGCATTTGCGTGCCCCTCTCGCTTTAACCTCAGGAGGAATCAATGCCATACGAATATGCCGTCGTCCCCCCGGACGGCGAGACGATCACCATCGCCAGTGGGGCTCTGCGCGTCCCCGATCGGCCCATCGTTCCCTTTATCATCGGTGATGGCACCGGCCCGGACATCTGGCGCGCATCGGTCCGGGTGCTGGATGCTGCGATTGAGAAAGCCTATGGCGACGGCAAACGGATCGCCTGGATGGAGGTCTTCGCTGGGCAAACCGCATTCGATCGCTTCGGCGAGTGGCTTCCCCAAGAAACCATCGATGCCTTCCGGGAATTCCTGGTCGGGATCAAGGGGCCCCTTACGACCCCGGTCGGTGGCGGTATCCGCTCCTTGAACGTCGCCCTGCGTAAAGCGCTGGATCTCTACGTTTGCCTGCGGCCGGTGCAATACTTCTCCGGCGTGCCCTCCCCTGTCAAAAACCCCGAGAGGGTGGACATGGTGATCTTCCGTGAGAACACGGAGGACATTTACACCGGTGTCGAGTTCGAGCTTGGTTCCGAGATCAACACAGCATTCCGTTCCTGGTTGAGCGAGAATTTTCCAGCCGAATTCACCAAGATCCGCTTCCCAAACAGCGCCGGTTTCAGCATCAAACCGGTCTCGCGTGAAGGTACAGAACGACTGGTGCGTGCCGCTATCCACTACGCGCTCGAGAACAAACGCCGCTCGGTGACGCTGGTCCACAAAGGGAACATCATGAAGTTCACCGAGGGCGCCTTCCGCAATTGGGGCTATGCTCTGGCAGAACGCGAATTCGGCGAGCAAACCTATACCTGGTCCCAGTGGGAACGCACCAAAGCGGAGCGAGGAGAGCAGGCGGCGAACGCCGAACAGCAGGAAGCGCTCGCCTCCGGGCGGCTGCTGGTAAAGGATGCCATCGCTGACATCGTCTTCCAGCAGACGATCACACGCGCCGGAGAGTTTGACGTCATTGCCACCATGAACCTGAACGGCGATTACCTGTCGGATGCGCTTGCCGCCCAGGTGGGCGGGATCGGTATCGCTCCCGGCGGGAATATCAATTACGACACCGGTCACGCCATCTTTGAAGCGACGCATGGTACCGCCCCGAAGTATGCCGACCTGGATAAAGTAAACCCGGGCTCGGTGATCTTGAGCGGCGAGATGATGCTGCGCTATATGGGATGGGCCGAGGCAGCCGATCTGGTAATTAAGGGCGTAGAAGGGGCCATCGCCGAGCGGAAGGTGACCTACGACTTCCACCGCCTGATGCAGGATGCCACCCTGCTGAGCACATCTGCCTTCGGGGACGCCGTCATCGAGCAGATGGGCTAAACCCGGGCGCCCCCGGCGTGTCTGCCACCCGCTTTGGAAGCGACCGGGCTGCAAGGTTATAATCACCACGTGGAACCCCTCCAGGCACTGGCGGATTCGGTACGACACCGTTTGTTCGAGGCCTATGGTCAACCGAGCTGGCGCAACCCGTTGCCGGCGCTTGATGAACTAATTTCGACGATCCTCTCCCAGAACACGAATGATATTAATCGGGACCGCGCCTTTGAAGCACTGCGCGAAAAATTTCCTGCCTGGGAGCAGCTTCTTGATGCAGCTCCAGGCGATGTGATCGAGACCATTCGTCCGTCCGGGCTCGCCAACCAGAAGGGCCCGCGCATCCAGGCTGTGCTGAGGGAGATCGCCGCCGAGGCGGGCAAGCTGAGCCTAGAGTACTTGCGCGACCAACCCGCAAGCGACGTCCGGCAGACCCTGCTGCGCTTCAAGGGTGTCGGCCCGAAGACCGCCGCCATCGTGATGCTTTTCTCGCTCGACATCCCCGCCTTTCCTGTCGACACGCATGTTTACCGGGTCACCGGGAGATTGGGCCTACGGTCGGCGAAGATGAGTGCCGATGCGGCGCATGAGTACCTGGCACAGCTCTTTCCGCCCGATAGTTACCAGGAGGTCCATCTCAATATCATTCGCCACGGCAGAGAAGTCTGTCATGCCCGCACGCCGGCCTGCGAAGACTGTATCCTACAGGACCTGTGTGAGTACTACGCGCAACGGCCGGCGGGCAGCGAGGAGGGTGGGGAATGAACGAATCCACACCGGTCAATCCAACCGGGAGCCTGCAGGCTCTGCGCATTGTTCTCCAGCGCCTGGATTTCGAGTATCCCGGAGCAATGCAGGAAGCCCTGCAGGAATTGGAACAACTCGAAGCGCAAGTTCACCACCTTGACGAGCAGCCGCGGCTGGCAGCGCTCTACCGGGTTTCCCGGACTCTGGGCTCTTCGCTCAACATGGATGACGTGCTGAGCGAGACGATGGATGCCGTCATCCACCTCGCCGGCGCTGAGCGCGGCTTCCTCATGCTGATCGACCCCCAGACCGGAGAACTGGAACTGCGTGCCGCCCGTAATTTTCAACGTGAAAATCTTGATCGGGAGGACATGCAGGTCAGCCGGAGCATCATCCAGGAGGTGGTCCGCTCTGGAACGGGCGTCATTACGACCAACGCCCAGACCGACGAACGATATTCCGATCGCGAGTCGATCCAACATTACGCGCTGCGCTCGATCCTCTGCCTGCCGCTGCTTGTCCGTGCACAGCCGGCCGGTGTGATTTATGTCGATAACCGGATCAAGGCAGGCGCCTTTAGTACCGGGGATCGAGAATTACTGGAAGCCTTCGCCGCACAGGCTGCTATCGCACTCGAGAATGCCCGCCTGTATACCCAGGTCGACACTCAGCTCGCGGCGCGCGTGGCCGAACTTGAGACTTTCGAACGGATCGACCGCGAGCTCAATACCAGCCTTGACCTTGAGCGAGTGCTCGAAATAACCCTGGAGTGGGCGCTCCACAGCACCGGCTCAGAAGTCGGCTGGATTGCCCTACTGCCTGAGCCGGGCGAGCCAGCGGCCATCGTCGCTGGTGCAGGCAAGGGGTCCCTGCTCGATCTTGAGGATCCTGCACTGCAGGAGGCCATCGTGGACGGTCACCTTACACGCACGCAGGTGCCCGGTGAAAATAATATTCACATGCTGGTAGCACCCGTCCGCCGCGAAGGAACAACGACTGCGTTAATCGGCTTGCGGCGCGCTTCGTCACCCCACACCAGGGAGGCGGAAGCGTTCTTGATGCGGCTTGTAGAGCACGCGGCCGTCGCCATCGATAATACCCGGCTTTATCGAGCCGTGCGCCAGGCCGGGGAATCCAAATCCCAATTCATCTCGATCGTCTCACATGAGTTGAAGATCCCGATGACCTCCATTCGCGGGTATGCCGACCTCATCCGTCAGGGTGCAGCGGGCGACATTAATGAACAACAGGGAAAGTTTCTAAACACCATCGTCACCAACGTCGACCGCATGGCTGATCTGGTTTCCGATTTATCCGACATCTCGCGCATCGAAACCGGGCGGCTGCGGATTACCCTCGAGCCACTCCCGCTGGCTGATCTCGTACGGAATACGACCGGAGCCATGCGGCCCCAGTTCGAGGCCAAGCGCCAGCAACTGCACCTCGAACTGGCAGAAGGATTGCCAATGGTCGTGGCGGACCATAATCGCTTGATCCAGGTACTCACGAACCTAATGAGCAACGCCAACAAATACACACCCGAAGACGGCGAGATCACCATCCGTGCTGCGGAAGATGATGGGCAAATCCGCCTCAGCATCCAGGACAGCGGGATCGGCCTGAGCATCGAAGATCAAGCGCGGTTGTTTTCCCAGTTCTTCCGTTCGGAGGAACCCGAAGTACGCGAACAGGCCGGGTGGGGCCTTGGCCTTTATGTGACCCGGCGGCTGCTGGATTTGATGGGTGGAAGCATCGGGATGAGAAGCGAACTCGGCGTCGGAAGCACCTTCTGGATCACGCTGCCAACCAGCATGGAGAAAAACGCTTGAAGCACACCCCGCACGAGACACCTTTCGCCGGAACGAAATATCCGCTGCGGCTGTACCGCCACATCGTCCAGCTTCACCGGCGCGAGGCTCTCCTGCTCGCCCTTCTTCTGCTCGGACTGTGGGTGCTCAACCTGACCCCGTTTGTGATATGGATGTCGGCCGGTGGTGAGCGCTGGCTGCTTGCCGGTGGGCTGGTGGCAACCGCGTACTGGCTGTTCATCATCGTCGGCCCGCTCACGGCCTACGCGCAACCGCTCTCGACCCACCTGCGCGTGCAGACCCCAATCTACCGCCTCAAGATCTCATACCAGCGGGTTCGATCCGTGCGGCCGATTGATGTCAGCCGCTCGATCGCTCCCGGAAAGCTCACCACCATGCAGAGGAAAGAGCTTGAACCTTTCCTGGGTAAGACCGCCCTTGGCATCGACCTGCGTGAATGGCCGCTGCCACGCTGGGTACTGCGCCTCTTCCTGAGCCGCTGGATGCTGGCCAACGACCAGCAGGGCCTTATCTTGTATGTCGATGATTGGATGGGGTTGAGCAACCAGGTCACACAAGCTCTGCAGACCTGGCACGAGCGCCGCCGTCCACAGCAGCCTGGCCGGGGCGTGGCGGCCGAGATCATCGAACAAGGTAACAAGCGCCGACGCCGTTTTTGACATGCGGCCTGCGCTCGATCTATACTGACTCCCCGGTCTGCGTTCTTCTCTATGGAGGGTGATCATGTCCCTGACCCTGACCTGGTACGGTCATGCAGCTTTCGGCATCGAGACGGACGGACTCCAGATCCTGGTCGATCCGTTCCTGTCCGACAACCCGCTCGCCAGCGTGGACGCCGGTTCACTCCCGGCGGATTTCATCCTGGTCTCCCATGGCCATGGCGATCACGTCGGGGATGCGGTCGAGATCGCCCGCCGCACTGGTGCGCTTGTGATTGCCAATTATGAGATTGCGACCTGGTTTGAGGGTCAGGGCATTCCCGCACACGGCCAGCATATCGGGGGAGGTTTCAAGCATCCATTCGGGTACCTGAAACTCACCCAGGCCTGGCACGGATCCATGCTGCCGGATGGAAGTGACGGCGGGAACCCGGCTGGTTTTCTGCTAACCAGCAGCAAGGGACGGAAGCTATACCTCGCATGTGACACAGGTCTCTTTGGCGATATGCGCTTGATCGGCGAGGAAGGCATCGACCTGGCTGCCCTGCCGATCGGTGATAACTTCACCATGGGGCCGGATGACGCGCTGCGTGCGGTGAAACTAATCCAACCCAAGCAAGTCTTCCCGGTGCACTACAACACTTTCGACATCATCCGGCAGGATCCCGCTGCCTGGGTGGCGCGTGTCGAAGCCGAGACCGCCTGCAAAGCTCGTGTGATCCAACCCGGCGAGAGCATCACGATCTGAAGGGTTTCAGCGACCCTCTCCATCACGCGCGACTGCAGAATAGGACACGCCCGAGGTACGTGCATGGACGCTTCAACCCGGCCGGAAACACCACTGCACTTACGGGATCACCTCTTTATCAACAGCAGTTGGTTCGGGCTCAATGTCGCTTCGGGCATCATCACGCCAGTCCTGCTGCCCTATCTTGTGGCGCTCTTCGTCATTCCTGCACAGAAAAACACCTACCTTGCCACAATCCGCGTCATCGGGCTGGCTGTGGCAATGTTCATCCAGCCGTTCGCCGGCATGCTCAGCGACCGGAGCACCTCACGCTGGGGGCGGCGCCGGCCTTTCATCCTAATCGGCACGCTCCTTGATCTTGTCTTCCTGCTTGTGATCGGGCTATCACCCCGCATCTCGGGTTCGCCAGTTGATGCTGCCTTGAAACCGCTGCTCGGAGTCTCCAGCGCCTATCTGGTTCTGCTCCTGGGGATCGTCCTGTTCATGGCCTCGACCAACCTTTCCCAGGGTGCAGTGCAGGGTTTGATCCCCGACCTGGTGCCCGAAGATCAGCGGGGACGCTCTTCGGGTATTAAAGCTGTTTTCGAACTGCTCCCGGCCCTGATCATCATCTTCATCGGGCCGCTCGTCGATGCTGGTCGGGTGGGTTGGACATTGGGAGTCATTGCCACAGCACTCATCGTCACGATGCTGTTAACAATTTGCTTTGTCCACGAAACCCCGCAGAATCACGTTCTGCGCGAACCCGACGGTCGGAGAGGCCTGCGCTTGCTCGCGCTAACCATCATCTTTGTTGCCGTCTCCCAGGCGGGGGTATGGCTGGTCCGATCGGGTGGGGCCTTCCTCGGCAGCCGGGAGTTCCCCCTTGCTCAACAGATCGGTTTGGTCGGCCTGGCAGGGTTGCTGGCCATGGCCGGCTCGATCCTGATCGGGGTCTACTTCGGCGCCCGGGTCGGGATTGGTGAAGGCGCAACCCGCCATAAACATTTCACCTGGTGGGTGATCAACCGACTTCTCTTCCTGGCGGCAATTGGCTCAATCCAGGGATTTGCCCAGTTCTACATCGCCGACGTACTTAAAGCGGAGGAACCCGCCACGATGACCACGCTCCTGCTGGCGGTTGTCGTGGTTTTTTTGATCCCGTCAGCGCTCTTGGGCGGCTTCCTCGCGGACCGCATCGGCCGGCGCAGGCTAGTTGCGTTCGCCGGACTGGTATGCACGCTGGGTACATTGCTGCTTCTGCTCTTCCCGAGTATGGCCATCGTCCTCCTCAGTGGGTGTTTGCTCGGCCTTGGAACGGGAACGTTCATGGCTACGAATTGGGCGCTGGGGACTGACCTTGCACCAGCCGGGGAAGCCGGGCGCTATCTCGGCATCTCGAACTTGGCCGGTGCCGGGGCCGGGATCGTCGGCGCTGGGATCGGCGGCCCGTTGGCGGATTTCTTCAACTCGCTCGAGCCTGGCCTGGGGTACCTGGTGATCTTCGGGATGTATGCTGGACTGTTCTTGCTCTCGGTGGTCACGCTGCGCTGGATCCCTGAGCACACCCGCGGCGTGCAGGGTATCTCCTGACCATGTCGACTGGTTTTCTCGCTCGTAAAAGGCCATTGTACAATGAAACTAGGCCGCGATTGCACTGGAGGCAAGGCTATGGTCGAGGGTGAGCATATCGGCAAAGTGACGCATTACTACAAAAAAGTCCGGGTTGGGGTGATCCAGCTTCGTGCTGATTTACATCTCGGGGATGATCTCCACTTCAAGGGCGCGCATACCGATTTCGTGCAGAAAATCGACTCCATGCAGGTCGATCATGCAGCGGTCGAACAGGCAGTAGCCCATTCGGAAGTCGCCCTCCGGGTTGATCAACGCGTGCGGCAGGGCGATTCAGTCTACCGCATCAACGCCGAGGCTTGATCATCCCTGCAGGGCTCAAGCGATCAGAGGGATCGCAATCGTAAAGGTTGCGCCAGCGTCGAGTCCTTCACTTTCCACCCAAACCCGGCCGCCGTGTGCCTCAGCAATCGCCTTAACGATCGCCAACCCCATCCCCAGGCCTTCATACCGCCGGGTCAGGTGATCTTCCACCTGGTAGAACAGATCGAAGATGTGCTCCTGTTGGTCCCGGGGAACCCCAATCCCGTTGTCACGCACCCTCAGCCAGGCCTCCCGGCCGTGCTGTTCCAGGCTCAACCCAATTTCACCCGTGCGTTCCGTAAAACGGATGGCGTTATTTAAAAGGTTGGTTACGGACATCGTCAACTTGGGGCCATCGATCAAAGCCTCGAGTGGCCCTAACGGCAGCTTGAAATGTAGAGTTTGACCCTTCGCTAAGACCAAAGCCTCGACCTCATCCTTTGCCAATTGCAGGATGGGTTGAATAGGCTGCTGCTCCAGGGACAGTTCTGCCGATCGGACTTGAAGCATGTTCATATTGGTCATATCTTCGATCAACACCCGCATCCGCATTGCCGAGGAAAGCACCGCTTCAGCTTGTTCAGACAGCTCGACGCCGGCCGATTCCTGAAGCAAAGCCGCGTTACCCAGGATCAGGCCTAGTGGAGTTCGCAGTTCATGGGAGGCGATGGCGATGAAATCACTCTTGAGCTTGTCCAGCTTCCCGAGCTCCTCATAGGCCACATTCAAGGCTTCGACCTGTCGGGCGTTATGGATCGCCACCCCGGCCAGCGAAGCCACATTCGTCAGTGCATGCAGATCAGTCTCATCAAAGATCCCGACTCGCTTATTGCTGGCCTGCAGCACCCCAGTTACCTGCTCGCGTACCCGGAGCGGTACGCCAATCAGAGAACGCACTTCCTCACCATCGACCTCCCCCAATCCGTAGACCGGCTGCGTGTCGCTAGAGAGTTCATTCAAGATTAACGGCCGATCCTCACGAAAGACCGTGCCTGGAAGCGAGCCCTCCCTGGGCACAGGAAGCTTCATCGCGTTCTCGGGTTTCATATCTGTTGCGGCTGCGACGTAAAGGTCGAACGTGTGTTCGTCGACGAGCAGGATCGAGGCCTTCTCACTCTCCAGCAGGTCGGCAGCGGAATGGACGATGAACTCCAGCAAACGATCCAGATCCAACGTGGAATTCAGGGTTACGCTGATCTCTACCAGGCGCGAGAGCCGGACAACCATCCGGCGCAGTTGTTCGACCTCAGCACTTCTCTCATTCATCATCACAGGTGTAGTTTAAGCCAGCGGCTGCCGCCTGTCTACCCGGGATTGTGGGGCAGTCCGGTTCATTGTATACTTCTAGATCGATACCCCACACTTAAGGATAGTTCTCGCATGAAGGTTTCTTGCCTGCAGGAAAATCTTGCCCATGGTCTCAGCATCGTCGCCCGAGCTGTTGCCCCGCGCAGCACACTACCTGTTTTGGGCAACGTACTCGTCGCTACAGATAACGGGCGGCTGCGCCTGTCCGCCACCAACCTCGAGCTGGGAATTAGCTTCTGGATCGGGGCCAAGATCGAGGAAGAAGGCTCCACAACAGTCCCTGCTCGCACCTTCGTCGACCTGGTGAACACGCTCCCCAACGATACAGTTTCGATGGAATTGACCATCCGCAATCAGACCCTCAACGTACGCTGCGGAGCTTTCAACAACGACATCAAATGCATCGATGCACAGGATTTCCCACCCCTGCCACCGTCCGATCTCGATGACGGCTTGGCGCTGGACGCCGAAGACCTGCGCGCGATGATCCATCAGGTGACGTTTGCAGCATCCACGGACGATGCACGTCCGGTGTTGACCGGGGTCCTGGTGGAGGTAGAGGACAAGACGCTCACAATGGCCGCTGCAGATGGATTCCGCCTTTCGGTCCGATCGGCCCAACTCGCTTCTTCCGCCCCGGGCCAGATCAGCGCCATCATCCCTGCCCGGGCCTTGAGCGAACTGGCGCGCGTGCTGGGCGCCAACGATGAGAGCGTGACGATGTCACTGCCTCCCAACCGGGGCCAAGTCATATTCCGAGCGAAAGATGTCGAGCTCGTTTCCCAGTTAATCGATGGGACCTTCCCTGACTACCGCGGTATCATCCCCAACAGCTTTTCCTCGCGCAGCGTCCTATCCACGAACGCCTTCCTGAAGGCTTGCAAGGCGGCCGATATCTTCGCCCGCGAAGCTGCGCACAGTGCCCGATTGCGCATCACCCCGGGCAGCGATTTGGAACCGGGCACCGTTGAGATCTCGGCCACGGCCGCTGAAACCGGTTCAAATGAGACTACGGTCGACGCGACCATCGAAGGTGATGCGGTTGACATCGCCTTCAACGTGCGCTTCCTGGTGGATGTGCTTGTTGCAGTGGACACACCCAATGTCGCCCTCGAGACAAGTTCGGCCTCCTCTCCCGGGGTCGTGCGTCCCGTGGGGAGGGACGACTTCCTGCACGTGATCATGCCCATGCACCTCGGGCGCTGAGGTTTCAATCCCAGCAATATCGATATAGGTCCTCTGCGGAGGACCTTTTGATTCTTCCCCCTCCTCGTTAAAATTATCACGGGCCGAGGGCCTGTCTGGAGCATGGCATGAGTATCGACTCGGGTGAATTCCCTAAAGTTCTGACGCTGTACCTGGCCTTGAGCCAGTACCCCGTCCTCGCGCCCTCCATCCGCGAGCGTATGCGGCAGGAGATCTTCCGGCGCGGCGTGATTACCCCCAAAGCCTTTCACGCAGAGGTGCGGGAGAAGGCGATCGAGTCGCAGAGGCGGGAAGGCTTGAGTGACCCCTTCGGGCAGGAGGATCCCCAGATCTGGGAGCATCGTCTGGGGATCATCGCTGATAACCTAACTGATTTCTATTTCGCCTATAACCTGCCCTATGAAGATTTCGAGGCACTGCTCAAGGAGTCACTCTCAGGCCGGATGCCATCCCAGGATGTCGTACTCACGCTGCATCCCGAGCTTGCTCCCTGGGACATGCTCTTTGCAGAGGGCGAGCGTTATGAAGCACTGCCCCTGGATGAGCGCGAGCCCATCAAGCATCACCTGAAAGAAATCAAGGTTGTTCTGATCAAAGCTATGATCAGCGATCACCTCGCCTACCTTGGGATCGCCAGGGAGTGGTTTGACATCACCGACCTCAAAGCTATCCTTGAGCGGCGTATCGGGCGCGGCAAGATCGGCGGCAAAGCCGCTGGCGTGATGCTCGCACAATGCGTCCTGCGGAAATCCGCCCAGCCGGACCTGATCGAACAGATTGACATCCCCGAGTCATGGTTCCTGGGAACAGATCTTTTCTACCTGTTCAACCAGCGCAATGGCTTGAACCGCTACGCCAACCAGAAATACAAGTCGGAAGATGAGATCCGGGCCGATTATCCCCAGATCCAGACTGATTTCATTCAAGGCCTGTTCGCTGAAGACACGATCACCGAACTGCAGACCCTGCTCGAGCAGGCTGGCACCTCACCCCTGATCGTCCGTTCCTCGAGCCTGCTTGAGGATTCCTTTGGGACATCCTTCGCCGGGAAGTACGAAAGCTTTTTCTGCCCAAACCAGGGCACCGCAGATGAGAACCTGACCGAACTGCTCTCTGCCATCAAGCGTGTGTACGCCAGCGTCTACAACCCGAACGTTTTACTCTACCGCCGTAAGGTTGAGTTGGTGGATTACGATGAGCGGATGGCGGTCTTGATCCAGAAAACCCGGGGCCGCCGCGTGGGGCGATACTACCTGCCTGACGCAGCCGGCGTAGCATTTTCCCGCAACCAATTCCGCTGGAATCCACGCATCGATCGCAGGGCCGGCTTTATGCGTATGGTCTGGGGCCTGGGAACGCGCGCTGTCGAACAAATCGGCAGCGACTACCCTCGCTTGGTCGCCCTCAGCCACCCTGATCTTCGCCCGGAAACCTCCCCTCGCGATATCCATCGCTACTCGCAAACCGAGGTCGATCTAATCGACCTTTCCCGCAATACCTTCTGCTCGCTTCCGGTAAAGCAAGTGCTCGGACCCGACACACCCCACCTGCGTTTCATCGCGCAAGTCTACGAGCAAGGTGACCTGAAAGATCTTGTCAGCCGGCCGCTCGGCCGCTTTCAGCCAGATTACGTTATTACCTTCGACGGGCTTCTGCGGCGGACGGAATTTCCCGAGCTCATGCGCCGTATGTTGGCCACACTCGAAGCAGCCTATAATGGCCCGGTCGATACGGAATTTGCCCTCTCGCTGGCAGGGACAGAGGAAGGGGTTCCCCGGGCACGAATCTGCCTGCTTCAATGCCGGCCCCAGAGCCATCTACGCAGTGAGCGGGTCGAACTACCCCAGGACATCGCCAACGACCGGCGCATCTTTCTGACCCAACGTATGGTGCCAGACGGGATCGTGAAGGACATCCGCTACGCGATCTATATTTCGCCCCAGGCCTACAGCGAGCTGGGGCTACCCGCTGAAAGGCTGGAACTTGCCCACCTGATTGGACGCCTGAACAAGGTCCTGGAGCGGGAGCGCTTCATCCTGCTGGGTCCAGGTCGATGGGGAAGCCGAAATCCGGACATCGGCATTCCCGTTGCGTATTCAGACATCCACCATGCGCAAGCCTTGATCGAGATCACGGATGGCCTGCAAGCGGCCGAGCCATCCTACGGCACACATTTCTTTCAGGATCTAGTGGAAGCGAACATCTACCCCCTCGCCATCGGGTTGCAGGATCCCCAGGTGGAATTCAATGAGTCTTTCTTCAAGGAAGGGAAGAACATGCTTGTCGAGCTCCTGCCGGAGGATAAATCCTGGGAAGAGACGGTGAGCGTAATCGACATCCCCGCCACCACTGGGGGAATGCAGCTCAACATCGTCATGGATGGGAACCTGGGAGAAGCGCTGGCGTACCTGAAACCTTGAACCAGCTCCAGCCCGCTGGATCACCCGGATCGCCACCACATGTCAGGTGGATCAGACTCATCCCAGGCATATGCCCCGATTAAAGGTACGAAGGCCACCGGTGCCAGTTTCTCGATCGTGTAACTGTCTCCCTCCCGGATCCAGCGCTCGAGCACCTGGCCTGAGCGACCCCCGACGGGCAGGACCAACCGGCCGGCATTTGCCAGTTGGTCCTGGAGTGGGCGTGGAACGGAGGGAGCAGCCGCGGTCACCAGGATCCGGTCATAAGGTGCATGGGCTGGCAAGCCAGCCGAACCATCGCCGACATGGACCTCAACATTGGAACATCCCATGTCCACCAGGCGTTGTCGGGCACGCTCTGCCAGCGCCGCGATCCTTTCCAGTGAGTAAACCTTGCGTGCCAGGCGTGACAGGATCGCGGTTTGATAGCCGGATCCCGTACCGACCTCCAGCACACTTTCACCCCCTTGCAACTCCAGCAATTCGGTCATATAAGCGACGATGTAGGGCTGGGAGATGGTCTGGTCATCTCCGATCGGGAGGGGGCCATCGGCATATGCGAGATGACGTCTTTCGGGAGGGACAAACAGGTGGCGGGGGACATCACCCAGCGCCTGAAGCACTCGCGGATCCCGGACCCCGCGGCCCTTGATCTGCTTCTCGACCATGCGCTGCCGCTCGCGCTCGTAAATCCCTTGGTCTGCCATCCTGCCTCCACTATCATTATAGGATCTCCTACTGCCTCGAAACAAAAAGACCCGGGCGGGGTTCCGCCCGGGCCGGCATGGACCAGGGGTTAGGGCTAGCGGTTGACGATCCTTTGTTCCTTCCAGATATCGGCTTCGTTGTGGTATCCGGCTTGCTCCCAGAACCCGAGCTTGTCCTTGCTGAGGAACTCGAGCCCTCTGAGCCATTTCCCACCCTTCCACAGGTAGACATCCTTCAGGCCGTCTCGTCCGGGGATCGCGCCGACGACACCTCGCAACGGGTAGCCATGGTCAGGCGTAAGCGGTTGATCATCAAAATGCGTAGCCATAAGAAAGTTTTCGCCAAGCGCCACGTCAAGCGGCAGGTTGGTGGTGTACCCGTACTCGCAGTGCTGCAGGACAAATTCCGCGTTTGGCTTTAAACGTATCAAGCCTTCATCGAGCAAGGTTTGGAGTGCGACACCTTCCCAGGTCGTGTCGAATTTGCTCCAGCGAGTTACGCAGTGGATATCCATCTGCACCTTTGTGCGGGGCAGTTTATTGAACGCCTGCCAACCCCAACGCATCTCTTCCTCAACCTCTCCCCAGACACGGAACTGCCAGGTGCCTGGGTCAAACGTCGGAACCGGGCCGTAATGCAACACCGGAAACTTGAGCGTAAGTGATTGCCCCGGCGGCAGCCGTCCTTCTTCCCCATACTGGTGCTCAAGGTTACGCCGTTTTCCAATGTCCGAGAGCATGCCAATCTCTCCTTCTGCGCCAAGATTATATCAACTTAAGCTTACAAAACGCTTTCCCGTGGTATTGTTGGAACAAGCCTGCGCCACTCTCCAGCCAGTGCCTGAAAGACATGCCGAATGCTATCCACCATGTGAAGACGCACGCTGTCCAAGCAGACTGAAAGGGGCAAGCAGCCCCCGCACAAACCAAGAACAGAGACGGCAGGACTCTGCCGTCTCTGTTTGAATGTTATAGAACGTGAATTCGTTTTTCGAGCGATCTACCGCACGATTACGGTTCCAATCCCAACATTGAGCTTGAGA
>Ga0307444_1000363_pt1 | contig 22034 bp, 19 predicted proteins | sample SalMarSW160340MG_FD_202145 | JGI IMG/M metagenome (GOLD analysis project Ga0307444, IMG submission 202145) | Salt marsh sediment microbial communities from the Plum Island Ecosystem LTER, Massachusetts, United States - SW1603-40 | ecosystem: Environmental > Aquatic > Marine > Intertidal zone >...
GTTTGATTTTAGTAGCTGTTTTTCAAAATCCTTAGACATTTTATACAAGTAACATTTCACATTTGTGTTATAAAATCATTTCTAACATTTATGAATGCTTATTTATTAATCTAGAACTTTGAAATTGGATTTTAATATTGGAATGCAAATAAAAGAAAAACCAACCTCCCTGAGGTTATATAAATAAAGAATTGTAGAGTTAGTAAACTCCCATCTGTTGGCCTTTAGAGAGATCTCTATGCACGTTTCGCACACCATCAGTATAATTGAATTTACCTCTTGGTTTCACCAAAGTTGCTAGGTCTCCATTTTGGACTAAGGCAGGGATAACTGTCTCAGGACTGATACGTTGAGAAACGACAGTTCCCATCTCACCATAGTTAACTCTTGAGGAGATGTCGTTTTCGTCAGCTACTACAAACATATTCATTCTCGGGTGACTATAATAATCCAGGTTAAAATCATCATGGTCAGGAGATTCGAAAGCTGTTCCAAACAAGCTTTGGCCATAGAATCCTAAAACAGGAAGTCCCATATCCTCTCTTAATACTTTCAAAGTTTCATTATTAAGTGGAGTTCCACCGTGGATTATCGCTTTGAGATTGCCTTTGGTTCTTAAGGCTTGAATCATAGGGAAGGATTTTTCTATTAAAACTCCAGTAGTGAATAAAAGTTCTATAAACGGAAATTCTTGTTTAACTAAAGCTTCTGTCTGTTCTTGGAGATGTTGCATATACATACCTATAATCTTAGGATCAACCATTGCAGCTTTTTTCACCCATCTAGGGTCCATATCGATAGTAAACATGGATTTAGCCAAATCTCGTTCAAAAGCTTTCAAAGTAAATTTACCGATCATATGAGGACCGGTAGGTATAGTAGCTAGCCAGTTGAGATGTAAAGGTATGTTAAAATCTTTGAATTGGTCTAAACAAAGCTTAGTAAAAACATTGAAAGTATCAGTTTCCAAGTCAAAATAGTCCATTTCGTCGAAATCTTGTCGAGTTGTATTCGCGAGAATGATGTTCTTTTTGGGAAGGCCAGTTGTACCGCCAGTTTCAGCCACTTGAAGCTCAACTCCTGGAGTCTTTGCATAATATTCATGTGCCCACCTAGTAGTTGTGAAATTTACAGATTTATCTCTAAAGACATTAGGATCTGTTGGACCAAGATGTTCTGCTAAATCTTGCCAACTTTGTATGTCCCCTTTCCTCACATTTCTCTCTTTTGATAGTTCTATCAAATACGGGGAACCCAATTCTTCACTTATTGCTATATCAACACATTCTATCAGAAAGTCTTTCTGATCTAGTTTGTTGATGATTGTTTTTTGAGCGGATGTAGACGCCATAAGTCTTTTCACCGACTCAATAATAAAACTAATTCATTTATAAAGTCGCAGAATCTATTTAAAGTGAATATCTCTATGCATTACTCTGCTTTTTATAATCAAGCTTATCATATATCAAGTTATTCAATCATTTTTTTCTTAATTATTCAAAGAAAATCTTTTAAGTCATTATGAGAATTTTATATTTGCAATGAAAATGAAAAAACGCTTAATTTTCTCATTTTATTTTGTAATAAATTTAGTTTTTCTATCTTCTACAATTACTGCTGCTAAATCTTCTTCTCCTATTCTCAAATGGATTGCTCCCCTTGGAGATATTAGTGCTAATATTATTGGCTTTGATTCTGAAGGTAATCTACTAGTTTTTCATAATGGTCCAGGTGATATTAGAGAAGTTATGACTAAATTTTCCCCTAACGGAGAGGTTTTACTTAATTCAACTGGAGGTTTTGTTCTTTTAGATACGGATGAATTTGAACTTTGCATTAATGGAAGTGATTGGATATTTGTTGCTGATTTATCCTGTCCAGCAGGTTATTGTCACTTAGACTTATACATCTTTGATAACTTCTTTAACAAAACTGTAGATGGCATCCATCTTGATAATCTAGGATATTCTTATGAAGGCTATTTTGACATATATTGTTTATCTAATAAAAATTACTTCTACCATTTTAACTACATAAATGCATACAATGATTCTGTTCATGAAGTTTCATGGACTGGTGAAGCTTATATCCAGAAATATTATTTTGAAGTTATTCTTGAGGATTTTTATGGTTTCACAGATTACGCTCTTTCAGGCAATATGATACTAAACGAAAGTTTTGTTCCTGAAGGAAAGGCTATCCATATGTTCGAGAATAATAATAATCTGGTTATTGTTACGACTTCCGAATTATATATTTTAGATGCTTTCAATGCTGTTGTAAAAAACCACAAATCATTAGATCACGAAGTAGATTGCTGTTCTGCTCTTGACAATGGCGTGCTGATTTCATATTGGGATTCTTCCCCATATAATTCCGACTATATCTTTGAATTTTATGACTACAATTGCAATAGATTGTGGTTAAAAGAGTTCCCTTTACTATATGATGAGCAAAATATTTGGAACATAGAAGCTAATGAAAAGTATTTTTCGTTTCAAAGAAGAGAGAATGATGAAAATCGTGATATTTTTAATTATGGAATTTATGTTTATAATAGTAAAGGTATACTTCAAACAGAACTCTTTCATAATCTAGCAAAATATGACTTTGATACCAAAGGATGGTTTTATTATACTGATGTAATGCTTTCTAAAGAGACACAATTTTACTGTGCAATGAACAATGATTCTGCTGAATCTTTCTCTAGTATATTCGCTTACTCATTTGTTGAAATTTCAAAAACAAATGGATACTCAATATCTTTGATGGGAATTTCTCTTCTGCTACTATATTACATTTATAGGAAAAATAGAAAGAAATATACTAAGCACTAAACAATCTATTTATATTAAATTTTATAAAACACTTGTTGCTTATTAAATAATACATGGATGATAAATATCTTGAACAACTTCCTCTTTCAAAAATTAAGCAACTGGATTATTCTGTTATCTCTTGGTTACAAACTGACTATGTTGAAGTAGAAGCTAGAATTAAGCTTCGAGTATTCAAGATTCCTTCTCAAAAACCTGAGGCAAAAATAAATATAGTTGTAGTCGCTGGATTATGTTCTAATTTTCTTGGTTGGATAGATATCGATTATCAGCTATCAAAGATTGCTAATATTTTCCATATTGAAACTCGTGAGAAAAAATCTGCAATTCATTCTAAAAGAAGAATTAATTACTCTATGGACCAATATGCATTAGATATTAAGTCTGTTATTAAACACTTTAATTTAGATAAGAAAGGATTCTTCCTATTTGGAGATTCTTTTGGTTCAGAAGTTGTCATTAAATATTTAGATAAGAAATTTACTCCTCCAAAGGGCTTGATATTGATTAGCCCAGAACAAAGTTTCTCGTTTTCCTTATGGATGAAAATAATCTTCACAATCTTTCCTTACTGGTTATTTTATCCACTTATACCTTTTTTAAAATTCATTCTTAAATATCTCAGAACTGATATGAAAACTGATCCGGGGACTTATTATATGAATAGTAGAAATATTGTTACTAGTGATCCAAAGAGAATGAAACGAAGTGCTCTTGGATTATTTATCTATAAATCATCAGCTGATTATCAAAAAATCACTTGCCCTACTTTTATCATTGCAGCTTCAACTGATAAGATGCATAGTTATGAAAAAAGTTTGGAAATTGCTGAAAAAATCCCTGATACAATTTTTGAAGATGTGACCAATTATCAAGAGACTCACAACAGGAAAATAGCTAGGAAAATAATGGAATTTATTAAGAAGATAGATAAAGAAGGATAAAATAGCTAATTGGAAGTTGACTCACTCTATAAACCGAACCTTATTCCTTCATCATCAGTTTCGATTTCATGATCCAGTGTTTTACACTTCTCACGAATGAAGCAATTGTCAATACTATAGATAATGCAAGAGAACTTAAGCAGATTTCTAATTTTTCATTATGCTACGAAGATTCCTCATAAGTTTCTTCCTGCTTATTTTTCTTGAAAGTTGATATTAACTGCATTACGAATGTTCCTACTATTAAACAGATTATCACTATTTCCAACCAGAATTCAACGATAATAATATAGGTTCCAATTATTGTTATCCATTCTACAGAAATGCGGATTAAAAAAAAGATAAACGATTCAGCTCCTAAAGCATAGAAGCTATAAGCCATGTATCCTTTCGTTTCATGTCTATATGTTATTCCTGTAAATACAAGTGCTAGAAGGAAGGAAATTTCTATTACTATCAGATTACTTAGTATATTTGAGGTATCTGTATTATTTCTAAAATAGAACATGAACAAAGACTCTTTGTTTAGAATTGAGAAAACTAGATTTACAATCCCAGAATATTAGAGCTAGAATTCTGTCAAGTTGTAGATAGTCTTTACTTGTTTTTGCGATAGCTAATGAAATTGCGATCAAGCTGAAGGCTATAATGTAAGGAGTGAAGAGAAATGGTTGATAGTAATTTAAAACCTCAAAATCTAAAGACTTGTAATATATCGCAAAGAACACTATTCTTACTATAAAATACCAAGTTAAAAAGAATCCAGCTAATCCTAAGAGTATCCATTTTTCTTTGTTAATTTCTTCCCAAATCGATTTATTACTCAATCTAACACAATATCCAAGCATAGAATAGCAATTCTTGATATTTTTATGTGTTTCTAGTATCGAAAAATTTTGGTAATTATCACTAAAGATTTAACCCTACCAGTTGAAAAAGATTTATATCATCTGTTTTAACAATATTTTTGGTTTATAATATGAAAAATTCTAAAAATCTGACTAAAATTTTCATTTTCATTTTATTATTACAAACGTTTACATTCATTTCAAGTACAAATTCTAAGGCACTAATTATTGATCCTAAATTAATAGATGATTCATTGTTTGGCAAAAAAACTCTTCAAATTTCTGATCTTGATTGGAAATTTGGTAAATTCGTCAGAAATTGGACTGATCCTTTCATTCCTTTAACCGGTGGGGGATATGAATATGAAGTTAATGAAACTTCTGTCCATATTAAGGAAACTGGACCTGGGAGCTATATGAGTCAACTTACTTGCTATACTACTGTTGATGTTCTTGATGAGAAATTTGCTTTAACTTTTGAGTATAAAGTCAAATCTATTACAGCTGGTGAAAGTGATTTTATCTTCTATCTTGTCGACCCTCAAACTAACATAAGTCTCAAATATCCAAAGATAGAGATACCAAGATTAAATCCGGAATTAGAATCTGATTTTCATAAAGCATCTATTCAAACTGTTCTGGAAGGTTATCAACAAGTTATCTTAGTCTTCATCTGCAGAGATGAGTCACCTTTGAATGATGAACAAGAGTTCTGGATTCAAAAACTCAAGTACTATGTTAATGGAGATTTACCAGATATTTTTCCTAACTCTTATTCAAGTTTTAGTGGTTTGAACTGGGAAGTAGGTTCATTTGGTTGGTATCCTTATTTCTTCCCTGAAGAAGCTCAACCTCTGGTAGATTATGACTATGTAATCAATGATACTCTTATGTATTTTGAAGAAACAGGTGCTGGAACATACAAACAATGGGTAGGCGCAGCTACTACTGTGAACTCACGGGGTAGATATTTCTCGATTTCCTTTGATGCAAAAATGGAACGTGATTTAGGATATAATGGTAACTTCTGGCTTTTCTTTTATGATGCTTCAACAAGAGAGAGAATTTATACAGCAATAGCAGGAATGAATTTAGGTGACTATAATTCGATTAAAGACACTGGCTGGGTTCACTTCGAGCTCAAATTAGATTTCCCAGAATATGAGAATATTATACTCTTATTTTCTCATATAGATGATTATAATGCAAATATTCATTCTAAGTTCTGGATTTCTAATCTGAAAATAAAACCTTTACAAAGGCTTCATTCTCATGAACCTATTAGAAATGAAGAATTGCTTACAACTTATGTTCTGACTTCTGATAGAGAACCGAATTTCTGAGCTTGATGTTGAATAACCTCTCTTTCTATTTTTTATTTCATCGTTAGACTTTCTGCTAAGTGTAGATAAATCGAAAATTGGTATAGATTTTTTCTAAAAATTGATATTTATATCTGTAAGACTTCTGTTATTTCAACTAATATTCGTAGGAATATGTTTTTAAGATAAAAGATAGAAATACTTTTTTGAATTCGAGGAATTCTTATGAAACGGCGAAATTTACTTACATTTACAGTGTTTTTGTTTTTAATTTTTATCAGTACAAATATCAGAGAAAATTCTGTTCTTTCAGATACTTCAGGAACTTATGTTGAAGATTTTACTACGACAACTAAACTAGATACTTCCAATACTGATGCTATCGGTTGGGGTACTGGCTCTTTACAACTTCCCGTAGAAGATCCAGCTTATGCTGATCTTATCAAAGTCAGCACTACCTGCAATAATGTCCTTATAGATGGGAACTATGCTTATCTTACATGTGGAAGTAGTGGTTTATTCATCTTTGATATCTCCAATCCTACTAATTTGAATCTGGTGGGCTATTACAATGATTCTGTTGAGGTTAATACATTCTATGCAGTTGTTGTTGAAGATGATATCGCTTACCTTGCAAATGGTGGAGACGGGTTATTCATACTTAATGTAACAGATAAAGCTAATCCCACAAAGCTTGGTGAGATTGATCTTTACCATGGTTTAGATGTGAAAGTGCAAGGAAATTATGCTTATATGGCTTGCTATTCTGGAGGTATCAGAATTATTGACGTATCCAATCTTGCTATTCCAGTTGACGTTACAAATGGTACAGGTAGTTATTTTGGTGCTTCTGCAGATGCTGAAGGTATAACTGTCTCTGGTAACCGTCTTTATGTCACAGTGAATTATGCAGGTTTAGATGTTTATGATATCACCACTCCTTATCTTCCAATTTTACTCGACAACATTGATCTTAATGGATATGCTGAGAAAGTGAAGATTAGAGACAATAGAGCTTACGTTGTTTGTGATTTAGGGGGATTGCAAATAGTTGATATTTCTGATCCGTACAATCTTACTAGAACAGATTGGTTAGATGACAATACCAGGTTCTATGGTGTAGATTTGCAAGATGACTATGTTATAGTGACTGGCAGAGAAGGATCGAGTGATTATCTGCTGAAAATCTATGATATAAGTGATCTTGACAATCCCAAAGAAGCTGGTTTTTATAGCTTGGATAGCACAGGATTTGCTGTCGCAGCTTCTGGATATTATCTTTATGTTGCAGCAGGTTCAGCTGGATTGTATTCTTTACAGATAGCAAATAGTGGAGGATATTTCGCTGAAAATTATAAAACCTCAGCTACAGCCCAATCATCCTACATTTACTTTGCTACAGTTGGAGAACAGCTAGAAAAAGTAACAGTAACAGTTTCTGATACTCTGGATGCTGGTACTTCTATAGATTACTATGTATCCGCAAGTGGAGGAAATTGGGAACCCATCACTCCTGGTGTAGAACATTACTTTACAGCTGTAGGTGCAATTCTTTATTGGAAAGCTGAATTATCTACTAGTGATATTACTACCACTCCAATTCTCAATTCTATCACTCTTGATTACTACGCTGTTGATGTAGGTATAGAATTACTCTCACCTGCTAATGGTGTATATATCCAAGATACAACACCTTCTTTTGACTGGTCAGATGTATCAGGAGCTTATGGATATTTAATACAAATATCAACTTCTGCAACTTTTCGTGGAGTAGAAATAAACGAGAGTCTCTTTATGTCTCCGTCTGAATATACAGTTACAACACCTCTTACATATGGGCAATACTACTATTGGCGTATTGCTTATTATATCGACTATTCCAGTTATAGTGCCTTTAGTAGTGCTTTCTATTTCATCTTAGATGATGAACCTATAGTCAATGAGTTTGGAGTTATTGCATCCATATTTGGATTGATCTTTATTGTCGGGATTTCTAGCACTTTAATTTATATTAAAAGAAGAAAGAGATAATTCTTTCTTTCACATTATTTTTTCTAAAATTTTTTTCTTAACTTGATTCTTATAGTAGCCCATAGTAAAGGTATCGCAAGTTTTGGTTTGAAGAAGCTGAGTTTATCTTGTGAACCAGTCATAATTTTTGCCCATGTAATAAGGTATTCTACTCCCTTCTTGTTACAAAGATAAGCAAAAGCATCTAGAAAGATAGGCATCTTTCCCAAAACCTTAACCATTCTATTCGACCATTTGAAATCCTTCCCAAAAGATTTCATCCATTTGTTCTGATAATTTTTCAGCATTTTTGCGCTGAGATCTTGTTTTTCGAATCCTTCAGCAATAGTTTCAGCTGCTAGTTCTCCTGCATCCATTGCATATTGTAACCCTTCACCTGTTAAAGGATCTATATGTCCAGCTGCATCTCCTACCACCAGAAAATGGTCATCATAACTTTTCTTGACTCCTCCTAATCTAAGTGGGGCTGCATTGATTGGTTCTATTTTTGCTTTAGGTCCTAGTACTTCAACTAGATAAGGTTCTTGAGTAAGAAATTCGTTATGAACTTTTTCCAATTCACTTGTTTGATATTTTCCTCCTGGGATAATATAACAACAAAAAACTAAGTCATCATTTGCTTCTTTGAATAGAGCAACATAACCTGGATGAATATCTCTTGTATATAGACATATTCCGTCGTCTTTGTAATTATGGGTACCAGCTTTCACATAAACACTTGTACAAACAGCTCCAGGAGGATCTTTGACCACTCCAAGTGTTCGAGCTATTTTCGAAACAGCTCCATCTGCAGCTATCAAGACTCTAGCTCTGATTCGAGGTAAGTTTTTATCGAAAGCTCGAATGGTCCAAATTTCTTTCTTTTCTGAAAACTTCACTTCTTTGACATTGTATTCATCTGCAAAAGTTGCTCCTTCTCTAACAGCTGCTTGAATCATTTTATAATCTGCAATTTCTCGTTTTATAGCTATAATCAAATTCTTTCCAATAGCGACAGCAGAATTATCAATGTATTGGATACCTCGAGGACTAATCAAGCCACCTACCGCAGCCCAATTGCCTTCCTTATTATCTAGAATATCTTGAAAAATATCCATTTTCTTCATATGAGTTTGGGCTCGAACAGGATAAGCTTCTCCACAATATTTTCTCCTAGGGAATTTTTCTTTATCAAGAATAATCACTTTCAAACCTTTTTTAGCAAGGTAAAAACTTGAAGAAGAACCTCCAGGACCAGCTCCTATAACACATACATCAAAAATAGATTTTGAAACAGATTCAATGGATGACATTGGATGTTTTCTTCAATAGCTTAAATTTAAAATTTTTCACAAAGATAAACTAGACTTAGTCCAACTTTTGACCGCAGTTGTCACAATATTGTTTTTCTTTGAAATTTTGAGCTCCACAACGTGTACAGTATCTTAACACTTCTTTTTCTTCTTCTTGAGATTCATCTAAAATTGTAGGTCTTTTCATCCCCTTTCTTTTATACTGTCCCATACCAAGTTCTACAGCTGTAGTTATTGCAGGAGCAAATCTAGGAGCGATTTTACTTTCTACATTTGGATTGTTAAATGAATCTAAAAGAAACTTAAGTCCAGTGATACCAAAGAATAATGCATCGATGAAAAATTGAGAAACCATTATCCAATTTCCTGCTTTTGAAGAGCCTGTTATCAAATTACTATTATCTGTTGTTTTTAAAATAATAGCTATAATAAAAATACTAATTCTTGTCAAAAGATAGGACCACGCGTAGACATTAAATAACTTATTTCCATATCCTTTTCTTGGTACATTTAGTTGTTTATTTATTCCATTAAAGGTTATTCCTCTGAATATTGCATAGATAAAAATTACTACTAATCCTCCCCATCCGTAATACCATAACATTAGATTTTGGTATCCCCAAGTGATGAAATAAGGATAGAAATCTGTAAAAGCTTTAAATGCAATGAAGATAGCTAAAAGAACAATTGTAGTTGTCGTTTTTTTCCTCTCATTATCAAAAACTCTGCCTATTAGAAATAGTATAGAAATTAAAGCTACTAGACCAACATATAGAAACACTATGCCTATAATATGCTCTGTGTTGGAATAGGATTGGAAAATATTTATCAAAATATCTGGAGTTTCTACTGGATTAGAGAGATAATTCTGTATAAGTAAATTAGCTACTCCAACAATTGCATAATGAAACTGAATTCCTCCTGTTACTGCTAGAAAGATTCCTGTTAAGAATAGGTAGGATCGTAAATTCTGTCTTTTATAGTAAGAATCCTGCAATATGAATCACTGAAGTATTTAAGCAAGATAATTAGGTAAAATTGTGTTTAAAAAGTTAGCTAAATAAAGTGAGATACTGTAATCACATCTGTTTTTTCTTCTTGGTAGCATCTATCCTACGGAAATTATCGTTTATTATGTCTATGAATAGCTTTTCATCAGCTTCTTTTAGCACTAAAGCAGTTTCCAGATATGCTAAATCTGTTCTATTACATAATTCTTTAAACGATTTGAAAATTGCTGCTCTAGAATTACGATCTATTTTGGAACCTATAGAAATGATGTAGAATTTAGATAATTTCAGGTATCTTATCTCCTTATCCTTAAGCTGCAAATCTTTAGGAGTTTCATGAGAATTTAGACTTTCAGAAATAATATTCTTACCAGTTATTAACATTCTTATCTCATCAAGATTTTTTACTGCTTGTTTCTCTCTAATATTATACCTGAATATCGGATAATCACTATTTGAAACTAGAATTATTTCTTCTGGAAGTTTATTTGAAGCTAGCATATTTAATGGATCTAGAAAAACAGCTATTCCCCAACAGAGAATAGCTACTGGAAAAAGAAAATGTCTAATTAATTTTAGACTTTGAAAGAAAGGAGTAACCATCCAAGTGGCAAGGAAAATAAATCCTATGAAATTACAGTCAAGTTTCTTGTAATTTCTCCAATTTTGGTATTTTCGAGCGAGATATAATATAAAGTATGCAATGAATATAATAAGAATAGTAACTGAAATAGTTATGAAAACATATTTGAAATCTCCAACTAAATAATTAAGCTCCCAATGGTTTGTTTTATCATTATAACTTAGTTGATCTACTTTCAAAAAACCAAAAAGCATTGATGAAACTCCTACCAATAAGGCAGCAATATGTGAGAAAATCGGGAGTCTATCTTCTCTTATAAGGATAAAACCATTCATGAGAGTTAGAAATCCAATACCAAGAGTAATATTAGTGATTATTGCTAATATCAACACAACTGATTTATTACTTTCAGTATTTGAGAAGAAAGTTGTTGAGAGGAGAAAACAATAACCTATGAAATTGATGATTATTCCAAGAGTTATATAGATATAAGAAACACTTCTAGTAATTCTTTGAGCTCTAGCAAACGTATAAATAGCGAAACCAAAGAACAAGATAATTTCTAATAACAAGATTAGATCTGGAAAGAGTTCAAAGCTCATGATTGGTTTTTCAAAGTTATTTTTTAAATGTATGTTTATATATATTTTAGAAAGAAAACATAATTAGCAAAATATCTCACAAATTTTATTTCTTCTTTCTCCTTTTCTTCTGATGTTTATCGCTTTCTTCTTCCTCTTCTAGATTTTGCAATGCTTTACCAAATAAATCCTGCTCCTCAAAATGAGAATGGCAATTAAAACATTTATCATCGTCTGGAGTATTCGCATATCCGCATTTTTTACAATATCGTATACCTGCCATTGGTCGAGTTTCTTTTAGTTCTACTCCATGTTCTTCAGCTAACTCTTCAAAAGCAGTTTTCTTCTCACTATAATAAGTTTTATCTTCCTTTTCTTCTTCAGGATTCTGAGATGACATTAAAGAAAAAATGTCTTACAAATTATATAAAATTATGGAATTCGAATTTTTTCATACTAGATAATCAATTTTTGAATATCTCTCGATAATAGCTCGTTTTTTCTGGATATCTTCTTTTTTGTGCTCTAAATCCCAAACAGTTACTTCCGTTAATCCATCTGTATCCAACAATTTTATCCAAGCTAGAGAAATATTTTTATTTTCATCAATGATGATTTTTCCTTCTTCTTCTAGTTCTTTTATAATAAGAAAAATTTGCATATAGTGGTTTAGAAGGTGATAGGAATGCCAGAATTCCTCAAAAAGATCATAAAGTTTGATAGTTTTTCGTTTAAGTAGAATCTTCTCAATCTGTTCCTCAAGATTCTTTTTTGCGATACTTGATGTATCTTCTGTGTCACCCCAAAGTTTCGAAACCATTACTTTCAGTTAACAGAGTATGCTGAACCTATTAAAGAGCCAAAGAAAGAAGATGACAAAAGCACCGACAATAACTAACAACAAATATAAATATTGTAAAAAGATTAAAGTGTTTGCAAATAATATTATTAGAGGTCTTTATGTTGATTTCAAAAAGAACTATGAGCACTTTAATTATCTTTAGTTTTCTCATCTTGAGTTTTACAACAAATTCAAGCACTCAAGCAACAACAATAGGTAATCCTACTTCTTTAGCAAGTATTGAACAAACAGACAATCCTGTTGATTATAAAGTTGTACAAGTAGATTCTTCTCAAGATATAAATAAAGATCACATTCAAGACTCATTTCATGAAAAATTAGTTAATAGTGACACAACCGCTAGTTTTGATGCTATATTATCTTTTACTGGACCGATTACAAAAACTGATAGATTATTTCTTCAAAATAATGGAATAGAAATAATTACAGAATACGATGTAATTTATGCAGCTCACGTAAGAGGAACAGCTGAATCTCTATTACTAACAAAGAACCTAGACTCAGGTTTATTTCTAGAAGAAAACAGCTTAAGTCATGCTCTCTTACTAGATGTAACAGAAACTTTTGGGGTACGTAAAGTTTGGCAAACTTCACAAGGTTATGGCTATACTGGAAATCCTGATACAGCAATAGCTGTTTTAGACACAGGAGTAGATGATAGCCATCCTGACTCAGATTTTAATGTGATATATTGGAATGATTACGAAGGCGCAAGTTATCTCTCTCCAGGAGATGAGTATGCTACTCCGACAGACAAAGGTGAACATGGTACCCATGTTGCAAGCATAGCTGCTTCTGCAGGAGCTTCAGTTTCAACCTCAGTAGCTACCATTCAAGATTCAGGTTATCTTCCAACATCTGATGGATATGCTTGGTATTATACCTGGTTCTACATATATACTGCTCAATCAGTAACTATAAATTGGGCTTGGGAAGGTTCTGGTTCTACATTTGTTGGTTTCTGGAGTAACACTTTAGGTGATTGGTCCGGACAAAGTGCATCAGATTCTTCTTCTCCAGGTACTTTCTCCTATTACCAATCTACACCTGGTTGGTATTGTGCAATGTATGGTAATTCAGTAGGAGCAACAGGAAGATATTTCTCTGGTGAGGTCATTTACGATCCTGGATGGACAAATCCCTATTTTGATAGTTATGGACCTTTTACCGGTGTTGCCCCAAGTAGCAACATTGTTGCTCTTAAGGTTCTTGACGATACAGGAACAGGTACATCTACATCTCTTATTAATGCTCTTAACTGGCTTTATCTCAATGGTCAATCCTATAATATTACAGTTGTCAATATGTCATTAGGCTGGACATCCGTTATATCCTCTATAGATTCTGCTGTCAGTTCTCTAGTAAGAGATAAAGGAATAGTTTGTGTTGTAGCTGCTGGGAATGATGGCACTTCTTCAGGAGGAGTGTATTCTCCGGGTTCTTGCCTTGATGCAATTACGGTTGGTTCCGTCAATAAAGCTAGTGAGATTGCCTATTATAGTAGTAATGGTTACGATTCTCAAGGATTTATTAAACCAGACGTTGTAGCTCCTGGAGGAAGTTTTGCTTCTTCTGGCTCATCTGCACCAGCTCAACCTATCATAGCTGCTGACAGTAATGATGCAGACGAAGCTTACGATTATAATACTGCTACTTCTTATCCTCCAAAAACTGATTATTATGCTGATAATTATCGAGGTTTTCAGGGGACATCTATGGCATCACCATTTGTAGCTGGACTAGTGCAACTAGTTGTTGATGCAATGATTGAAGAAGGAACTTACAGTTACTCTTGGGAAACAGCAAAGAAAATAAAACAAGTCATTTGTATGAGCGCAAGCGAAGTGTATAATATTGAAGGATCAATAAGCACAGGAGGCGAAACTTACGATGGCGACTCTGATGGTATACCTCAACTTCCGACTTGGAATCGTGATTCTAAAGATTATGTGGAAGGATATGGAGTTATATCTGTTGAAGGAGCTGTTCAAGCTGTAACAGACTGGTTAAGTGTAGGAACTACTGAATTAGTTTCTCTCTCTGGTCGCCAATATGGCACTCATACAGCTGTAAGACAAATCAACTTGGAAGCTGACACAATATATAGATTATATGGTGAATTCAATCTTGGGACTTTTACTGATGCTGATGTTTTTATTTACGCAACAGATCCCGATCAATATGGAGAGCCAACCATTTTAGCTGAGCTTATACAAGGTTTTGTTACTGATGAATCAACTGTTTTCACTGTTCCAGACGATGGCGTTTATTATCTTGTTGCTAAATGGGCTGATGGAGTATATGATGGTGCTTGCAACGTGCTAGTTGAAGAAGTAGTACAATTAAAGTATATTTCAGACGGAGCGTCAGTGCCACCTAATTCAAATATAGACTTTGATATTGATGACTACGATTTAACTCTTGTTGAATATAAAATAGATTCTGGAGCATATGCACCTTTACCTTCACCGTATACGGTAGTTCTTCCAGGACCAGATGGAACGAAAACAATAACCATTAGAGTGCAGCACAATCTAGGTACTTCTGAAGAGCAAGTGTTTACTTTCATCGTTGATACAGGAGCTCCACCAATAAACACTGAAACTTCTGTTACACGTATTTTGGACTTCCCATCAACAGGGATATTATTAGTTTCCGTAATGTGTATAGGTTGTTTTATTTTCAAAATGAGAAAGAGAAAATAATACTTGTTCTCTTTTTCTTTTTATTTCCTTTTAATTAGATTTTTAAGTAGAAAACAATACTATAAAAACCTCAAGAAAATTTTGTGCCATAATTATTTTTCTTCATTAATCAATCAATGTAAGAACTAGTGAAATATCACTAAAAATCTATCACACTAAAATTGGTGATGTATATAAACCCCACGGTTTTTTTTTGTCAAAAACTGCAATGAAACTGCAATGTGAGGAATAATTCATTTATAAGAAGGTCCCTTTTTGTGAACTAGACATGGCAGTGAATCCACTATGAGCGTGGCATCAACAATACAACAAACTGAGGAGCTGGGGTCTTTCCTCAGCACTCATGATTTATCACAAATTCTTGCACCTGGATTACGTAAAGCAAGTATCATTAAAAGTTACTTTACTGATCCAGAAGAAGACCGTACGAATAGAATCATGGAGATAGTTTCCACTATATCTAATCTTTTCTTGGAATATTTCCCTAGTAAGCTTGTTACTGAAGCTACTATCCAATTTCAACGCCTTCTCCCTGATTTTCTCCAAGATTTCGGTTCTAATAAATATTTTACTAAAAATGTTATAGCCAATTATTTCTTAGCTTTACTTGATTTTAGGCTTTCCTTAGTCGGTTCGAAGATTTCTCCAAATCATATCGAACTTGTTAGAGACGCTTTAGGATTGCAGAAAGGTAAAATCTTCAGCTACTTTGCTGTAAAACAGATTCAATCTGAGTTGCTTGCTGCAGGTTATATTCAACGTAAAAAGAACCGAATTTATAGTCCTCTTCTTAAAAGTAAGGTTGCTAATATAGTCAATGAAACTATTCTCTATTTTCCTGATAAAGAAGTAGAATTAATGAGTTTACAAGACAAAGCATTTGATCTTATAGATGATCGTATTATCCCCTATATAGATATTGAAGATGCTGCTTTTGTAATTGTTTCTTCTCTTTTTAGCTATTACATTCAAGATAATGGACTTATCAGAGCGTACTGGATTTTTATTAACAAACACTATGAACCAGGTGCGGATTTTCTCAGAACAAAAGTATATCGATACCGTTCGATGCTAAAGAAAGCAAATAAGAATGGTGGGTTAGGGTTAGGTAAAAACGTGGATGAGAGGAGTAGGAACTATGGCTGTACCTCCGATAATAGTAGAGACTTATGAAGCATTAGCTGGAATATTCACAGGAACTGCAAGAATAACTTTTCTTGCTATTCTAGCACTTTTTGTTACTAAATTCATTTTTGATTTCTTTATGGATTGGATTTTTAAAAGCACTCGAAAGTATATTAATTTCCTGTTCTTCCCAGGTAGTTTCTTGCACCAGCTCTGGCATTCTCTTATGATCAAAAGCTTGGGATATGATATTAGAGTCAATTTTAGTATGTCTGTGTATTTTGGGGATATTTCTAGTCAGAGTCTTTCTGGAAATCTTAAGAGTATCTTTCACGCATTTTTGATAGGTTTTGCACCACTGATTAACTTAGTTATAACAGCAGTTTTAATTATTTTCAACCAAGAATTTCATGATTACTTTGAATGGGTTGGATTTCCCTTTGGTCAAGTATTGAGAATCTATCTGATAATATGCTTCGTCTACTTCGCTTTACCAGATTGGGGAGATCTAATGTTGCCTTTTACAACAGCTACAGCACGAAGTTCGGAAATCATTTTTCTACTCATGATTGGCTTTATTAATTACGTTATTGCTATCTCGATTTGGGGATGGTTCATCCCTCTAATTGGTCTTATCTTGTATATTATTGCTATCATCTATCTTGCGAAGAAAAAAACCTTTGATAGGTCTTTCAAGCCTTTCAAAAAAGGATTTGAAGCATCCGAGGATGAAACGGATGTTACTAAGTAGATGTAGTATGAAAGCCAAAATTTTTATTTTTCAAAACTTTTCCTCTCTTATTACTTAACAATAAAAGGTGTCAGACTTGAAACTCCCTGTAACTTTTGAAGCAGATGTTACTTCTTCTAATCGAGTTACTATTCCTACTTGGTTAAGTTTTATTGAGCAAGGTGATTCTCTTGAAGGCTACTTACAATTAATAGATAAGGAAGACAAATATCCTTTTGATAAAACAGTCTCTAGTACTAGACATATTACAGTTGGTTTTCTCAAACCTTATCTTCAATCCAGAGAACTGCCTTCACGATTACGAATTACAATCGAGAAAGTTCATAAACAACCTACTGAAGGATTGGATTTCAATTTGGTAGGATATAAGGAAGAAAATGGGACCTATACAATGATTCACCCAGTTAAACCTGATTTAACTTCCCAATTTCAATTGGATACTCTCGCAGACGACTTCGCTAAAAACTTCTTTGAAGATAAAACTTCTGCTTTAAAGAAACTGGATGAGGTCTTCTATATTGAAGAAGCGAAAAAATGGATTAAACCAGTAGTTCTACTCCTCTCTGATGAAATGGGAGCAAAAGTACCTGTGATTTTATTTCTTGTTTTATCACAAGATTATTACCAAAAACTTTCAATTAAAATTGAAGTTCTGCTCAAACGATTTATCAGTTGGATATTTGATATTAATGACTTTAATATTTCAACTCTCTCAAAGTTATCTTCACAGCTACAAATGATTCTTGAAAATGATACAGAACCTGAATATCTCGATATGAAAGAAATATTTGATTTACCATCTCCGCAAAGAGATATTGCGCTTATTGTTATCAAAGAGCATAGACATAGAGGAATCATACTAGAAAAACTTCTTGCGAAGATAAAAGATACCAAACAGAATGTTGAGAAAGCAATTGATGAGTTAGTGAAAAGGGGTATAATTCGAACTTTTGAGGAAAATAACGCTATAGTAATTGATAGCCTTTGGTCTACCTAGCATATCAATTTTTAAATAACTTATTTAATATATTATAGTTGACCAAGATGAAACGTATTCAAGAGATTGATTTCCTCCGCGGTTTTTCAATTCTTACCATGCTTTTCTTTCATGGTTCTTACTATTGGGCTTCTCTTCCTAATAAAGAACAAATGACCCAAATGTTAAGCAATCCTTTTGCTGGTCTAGCTTTATTACTAGGAAAAGCTGCGGGAATATTTGCTTTAATCTCAGGAATGTCCAATGCTATAAGTATGCACCATCGTCTAAAATCCGGAAAAAGTAAACCAAAACAAATCTTTCTTAGTGGTTTAATAATTGGGTTGTGGGTAATTATTATTGGTAAAATTCAAGTTTCTGTTTTTAATCACACTCTAATAGGAAACGCAGCAAATCCTTATCCCAACGGTCCTCCAAATTATAGTCTTATTGTAGGAAGTATTGAGACTGGAACATTGCAACTTCCTTCAATTTATACTTTACTTTACAAAAACACTGCTTTAACAGCTATAGGATTGAGCATTATAGTTACAGGAATAATCTTAGCTTTATTGGGTCTAAAAGAAGGTTACAAAAAAGTTAAACGAAACCTGATAATTATAGGGATCACAGCTACTTGTATAATTCTTTTAACAGATATAATGATTAAATACTTACGACCTATTTGGCTTGATGCTTACTTGAATAATAAACATCTTCTTGGTACATTTCTAGGGATATTTATAGGTGATTCTTATCCTTTCTTCCCTTTTGCTGGTTACGCTCTCTATGGTGCAATGTTTGGTATAGCATTTGCAGAAAATTTGAACAAGAAAAAGGTGATTACTACAGGAATGACAGCTGGAGGTATCTACGTCATCTCAGGATCTATCCTTCTAGCAATCTTAGGGAATCCTCCCGTTGAAACAATTTTTCAGACTCTTCCCATGCAATGGAATTATCTGCAGATTGGAGTTCTAATTTTTATCTCTACGTTAATTTTCTATGTCCACTATCTAAAGAAAGAAAGTAGATTAAAGAGAGTTTTTCAAAGTAGAACAATCAGACGGTTTGGTTTACTAACATTAACGATTTTTGTTTTCGAACCTTTAGTAGGAGCAACAATAAAAAAACTTGTTTTAGATCCTCTTTTTCCCAATTGGTCACAATATGCGTATCTAGCTTTTGGTTATGGAGTAGCACTAATCTTCTTCTGGCAAGGATTATTAAAAATGTTAGAACGGGTGCAATTTAAAGGAACTATAGAATGGTTAAATGGAAAAATCACTAGTGTATTAACAAAACGTGACGCCTCTAGATTGAATATATACAAGAATCTATATGGAGAAGAACAAGATAGCAAAGAAGAAATTACTAAAGAATTTAGTAAAGCATCTTAAACAAATTTACGGAATAATCTCGGTTGTGTTGTTGTAAAGAGGATAATCAAAATCTGTTCTTTTTAGTATCTTTTTCTCAATTAAATTCTGTACTTCAGGTTTTATCTCTTTTAGTTTTTGGATAAAATGCTTGACTAAATTACAAACTTTTTCAAATCCTTCTTCTCCCCAGAGTCTGCTTTTTTCAGCAAACAAACATCTTCCTCCACACAGTCCATAGACATCACATTCTTTACAATATTCTCCTACTTGTAAGGAATTTTCAACTGATTGAGGAGTAGAATCTTCTAAATCTCCAACTACTGTAAATTCATATTCTGGAGGGAGAGGACAGATTGTTATTTTTCCATCTGTTCTAATTGCAAAGCTTCGTAATCCTGCTTCGCAAGGTAAATCGGTTGTTGTATCATTTAGGATGTGTTTAAAAGTACCTAAAAACGGAACTATCCCTCTTACTCTTCCTTTTTTCATCTCTTCCAGCCAGTAATTAACTAATTTTGTTATTCCAAGGTTATAATCTTTGGACCATTGTTCGAAATCTACCCATCTAGTGTCTATACTGTCATCCCACTCAACATCTAGTTGCCAATGAACATGATCAAATGTAAGTTCCTCTGAATTTAATAGATAAAATACATCTCTATAGATATCTGATTGTTCATGAACAGCCATTCTAGCGATTAAATCTCCTTGAAATCCTCTGGATCTTATATCTTTGATATTCTGAACAACTGATTGATATGTTCCCTTCCCTCTACTATAATCCGTAATTCGCTCATCTCCATCTAAAGATATTAAGATAGAAGTAAAACGATTTAGATATTCAGTTGGAAGTTTGTATAGCAATAATCCATTGGTTTGGAGCGTATAATGAACAGCTGAAATATTGTTCATAACTTCTTGAATCTTATCCATAAAAAGTAAAGGTTCACCACCATAGAAGCAAATATTAGGAGAGTCATCTTTAGCTAAGAAATCTTTTAATTGTTCAATTTTCCAACTTGGTCTAACTGGAAGATTTGGGTGTGGTTCATTTTGACAATATTTACAATAGAGATTGCATCTATTTGTCGTAATAATGAACCAATTCATTCAAATCACTTAAGGTTAGGATGAAACATTAGAATAGCTTTAATTAAGTTTCGAAATGAATAAAAAGAGAAAAAATAAACATTTGGAATTATATATTCCTGTTTTTGATTCACAGTTTTATACTGTATCTATTACATATTTTCAATTGTAGTACTCAAAAACTAAAAGAATGCTTTTAAATAGCTGGATATTAAATAGATTTTAGAGAAAAATGAGTTATGTTTTCTGCCAATTCTGTGGTGCTCAAAACAAGTCTAACAATCGTTTCTGCGAGAATTGTGGTCAGAGTTTGGGAGAACCTTCAGGTAGTCAACAGTATCAATCCCAACCACAACAAACAGATGTACAACAACAAGGTTACCAGCCTTACCAACCTTATCAAACTCAACATCCTCAGCAAGGGAGAAGTATTTCAGGATCGTATGATGCAGTACCAGGTCAACCCTATGGTTATCCTCCTAGAAAACCTGGTGGAGTGCCTAATTGGGTCAAAGTTTTGCTGATTCTAGCTTTCTTTGGAATTCCTGCTTTAGTGGTCATTATTTTCTTTTCTGTTTTCTGGATGATGTAGACTTAAATACGAAAATACAACATTTCCAGCTTTTCTAATGCTGTTTTATGTCTTTTTTTCTCTTCTTTTCTCTTTTCCTCTTTCATAGAGCTTATAAGATTTATTTGACTATGTATGTTTAACGGGGTTAATATCTACGTACTATCTAGATTAAAAAGGCAGACATATCCTTTGTGTACTACATGGTGTGTTAGAGGTTGCTCACTGAATTAGTACAAAGAGTGAAAGAAGTGAAGATACTTATCACATCCAAGAATGGAGAATTACTTTATCAGTATGACTCCTCATCTGAGGCTGTTATAATTGATAATGCGTTAGTGACAGGCTTGATTAGTGCTATTATTGCACTTTCCTCAGAAGTTGTCTGTTCATTTCCTCGAGAAATAGAATATGAAGGCAAGATTCTGTATTTTTACAATGAAAATGACCTTGTCATCTCTCTTTTGGTAGATATTGAATCCCCGTTCAATGGTAATATTCTCCCACTTTTACTCGCTGAATTCAAGCAATTACAACTTCAATATACTTTCCATGCCTATGAAGCTATTCGCTACGAAGAAGAAATAGGTACACGCATTAAATCTTGTCTCGCTGAATATTTATCAAACATCCAAACTAATATGATCCATATTTTCGAAAAAACTGATTTAACAGATTATGAATCGTTGATTAAACTGAAAAACGTAGCTAAAGATAGTATGTTAGATAATTCCCGTGATTTTCTTTCTTTTGATATTATTACAAGATTAATTCCTGAAGGAATTGATAAGATTATTTACGGACTGGTTGTAGGTGTTCCTGTAATTATCTCAGGTAATCGAAATATAGTTGAATCTATGATTCAATCTTTACGTTTTCTCTCTCCAACCAAACTACTCAAGGTCAAGTCCTGGTCTTTCAAGTATGAAAAAGGCTTTGATATTGTTGGAACCAATGATTACAAAGGACTAATCCCCTCAGTGAACTTAATTATTGTCAACCTTGATGATGGCATTGTTTATGGAGGAAGATCTTCATCTTATTTCGAGAAAATAGCTAAACAACTTACAGATTTGAGTGCTATGGAAGCTTACAGTTTTATTCGAACAGAGCTAGACTGGATCT
>Ga0307444_1000366_pt1 | contig 21894 bp, 16 predicted proteins | sample SalMarSW160340MG_FD_202145 | JGI IMG/M metagenome (GOLD analysis project Ga0307444, IMG submission 202145) | Salt marsh sediment microbial communities from the Plum Island Ecosystem LTER, Massachusetts, United States - SW1603-40 | ecosystem: Environmental > Aquatic > Marine > Intertidal zone >...
GGATCGCCGGGCCGCGTTCGGAGTGCACGACGAGGCCGAGCTCGGGAAGATCGCCGACTGGCTGGGATTGCTGTACTGAGCCGACGCCCTCGTCTCCGACCGGGGACCGGGCCGCTTTCGCGACGCACGTCGGGGCGGGTGACACGTCAACGGGATGGCGGGGGGCCGAGCGGGCTCGGCGGGCACCCGACCGGCTCGACCGTCCACACGATGCTCGCGATCTTCCAGCCGTCCACCGTCTTCACCAGGCTGAACGCGTCGATCCCGCAGTGGCTGAACTCGCCGCCGGCGTGGAAGTCGTACGGGGCCCACACCGTGGCGATGCCCCCCCGGACGCGTACCAGCGGCTCCCACACGCGCTCCAGGAACTTCGTCTCCCCGCCGAGCATGCGAAGGAATTCCTCGCGCCGGATCGGGTTGAGCGCCGTCCCGTCGGGGGTCTGGGTGGTGCCCACCATGCTCACCTGGTCGGCGAGCGTGCGCGCGCCCGCCTCCGCATCGCCCGCCGACATGGCGTCGAACAGCGCCTTGACGACCGCGAGGACGGCGGGCTCCTCGGCGGCCGGGTCCGGACGTCGCTCGAGCTCGGCCGTGGCGCGCTCGAGGCCGTCGACGGCGGACACGCGGCGCGGCGTGCGCTCGAGCTGCCGCCGGAAGGCATCGGCCGCGTCGGCCGGACGCCCGGCCTCGAGGAGCAGCTCGCCGAGGAGCTCCCTCGCCGGCTTGTCGACCATGGGCGGGCCGAAGAACAGGGGCAGCCCGTCCTCGAGATTCGCTGCCTCCGTCGCGAGCTCGAGGGCGCGTTCCGTGTCGCCCTTTCCGTTGGCCACGAGCGCCTGGAGCTCGGTCTCGAGGATGCGGGCGCGCGTTCGGTAGGCGTCCCCGAGGTCGGCGTCGCCGCCGGACGGGTCGCCGGACAGGTACTCGTCGAGCTCGCGGCGCGTCTGGGCGATCGCCTCGCGCGACACCTCCGTGGTCACGAGCTCGCCGCGCTCCGCGGCCGCGTAGCCGTTGACGAATGTCCACGTCAGCCGCGCGGGAAACAGGTCGTCGAGCGGCAGGGTCCAGCGCAGGGCCTCGTCGTTCCACGCCTCCGCGTCGAGAACGTATCGGGCGAGCATGGTGGCGAACGAGCCGCGCGACGTGTTGTCCGGGTCGAGCAGATCGCCGGCGCCCGTCGGTCCGGTCGTTCGCGCCGTCTCGAAGCACTCGTGCAGGAGCGCGCGCGCGTCGTCGTCGCGCCCCAGCTGCAGATAGCCGTACTCGAGCCAGAAGTTGTAGTGGCCGCACCCGCGCGGCGTGCCGCCGCGCGCCTCCACCGCTGCACGGGCCACGCGCCGCGCGTTCTCGTTGGCCGTCACGACGTCATCCCACATCCCCATGGCGACGAAGATGTGGGAGGTCATGTGCTGCGCGTGCGCGGCATCGGGCGCGATGTCCGCGTACGCCTGCGCGGCGCGCAGACCCAGCGGCGCGTGCAGCGGGTCGTCATAGGCGTGGATGAGGTAGTGCGCGGCACCCGGGTGCCGCGGGTGCTCCGCGAACACCTCCTCGACGATCGCGGCCGCGCGCATGTAGGTGGCGAAATCGCGACCGTGGTGCGCGGTGCCGAGCAGCGACAGGGCATAGAACGCGGCCGCATCGGGATCGTCCGGGTACGTCTCGTGGAGGCGCCGCATCGCCTCCGCGTACGCGTCGTCGCGCGCCTCCTTGGAGCCGGCCCCGTACAGGATCTCGACCGCGGCCAGATAGGCCCGCTCGCGCTCGCTCCCCGCTTCCGCGGCCCGCGCCTCCCTGGTGGGCCCCAGACGGGCCAGCACGGCGCGGGCCGCGGTCGAGTCCTGCTCCAGCCACACCGGGTGGTTGTAGGTCATGGCCTCGCCCCAATAGGCCATCGCGAACGCCGGGTCGATCTCCCGGGCGTGCCGGAAGGCCTCGGCCGCCTCGCCGTACTGGAAGTTGTGGAGCTGCGCGAGCCCGTGGAGGAACGGCTCCTGCGCGGCGCGCTTCCCGGAGTTCGGGAACCTCACATCCCCCACCTGTCCCGCCGCGGGACCGCCCGGCGCGAGGAGCAGGACGAGGCACGGCAGCAGGAGCCGGAACGATCGGTGTGCGGGCATGGTCCTGGCTTCGAGGAGGTGGCGGCGGTACCCGGGATGGCTCGGGACCGATCGCGCGTCGCGACCGGCTCCGAAATGTACCGCATGCGGATCCGTTTTGGGTCCCGCGCCGCTCCGCTCCAGGCCGCCGCGCCGACTACCCGGCAGTGACCAGCGGGGCGAGCACCGGGGCCAGGAGTGACAGCACCCGGACGGGGAGCGCGCTGGTGAACGTGTAGGCGGCGGCGTCGGCCCCCGGAACGTGGGCCGTCACGACCCCGAAATGGCGGTCGCCGAGGAAGAACACGAACGTCGCCGTGCGGTTGATCGTACGCGCCTCGACCAGGCGTCCGCCGCCGGCGAACACCTTGAACTGATTGTTCCCCGTCCCCGTCTTGCCCCCGATGGGGAGCGGCGCGCCGTCGGGCGTGCGGATGGCTCCCTGGACGAACCTCGCGGTCCCGTTGACGACCACGTCGAGGAGCGCCGCTTGGGCGACGGCCGCCACCTGCGGCGACATGACGCGCACTCCGTCCGCGGGCTGCCGCTCGAGAGCGGTTTCGAACGGCGTGTCGGCTCCAAACCGCAGGGCGTCCACCAGCACGGTCGGCCGCCGGATCCCATCGTTCAGGACGATCCCCACGAGCTCGGCGAGCGCGCCGGGCCGGTCGCCGGAGCTCCCGATCGCGGTGCCGTACGAGGGCACGAGGTTCTCGAACGGGTACCCCAGCCGGCGCCACGCCCGCTGGATCTCGAGGAAGGCCTCGATCTCGAGTATGACGGAGATGCTGCGGTCCTGCGCGGCGCGCCGCCGCGGGCTGAACAGCCAGCGATATACCTCCTGGCGGGCGGCGGCGCTGGCCGCGAGGACCGAGTCGCGCGGTGCCCCCGGGTGCTCGACGAGGTAGCGTGCCACCCACAGCTCCAGCGGGTGGATGCCGGCCAGGTACCCCAGGTCCGCCAGCGACAGGCCGGCCACATCGGCCCGCTGGTACAGGTCGCGCACCACGCGCTCGCTCAGGTAGTCGGAGTTGGGCTCCTGCGTGCGGACGAACAGCTCGAGCCCGGGCTCGTCCGCCTCGGGCAGGACCGACCGGAAAACCCACGCGAGGCGTTGTGGCGTGAGTCGCCGCCCGGCCACGAGCGAGTTGAGGATCGAGTCCTTCGCATCGCCCCGGTACTTGGCATAGAAGCGCGACACGAACTGGCGGCCCTCGCGATCCGCGAAGCGCTCCAGATAGGCCTGTCGTCGGGGATCCCCCGGGTCCTCGAGCACGGTCGCCGAGGCGCCCGGAACGCGCCAGCGATAGAAGCGTTCGAGATCCCTCATCACGCGCACGAACACCAGATTGACCGAGTTCCGGAAGCCCATGCGGACCGTCGGAGCGGCGGCGTCGTACGTGTGGTCGAAGTTCTGAAACACGTGCGTTCCGCCGCCCGTGAAGAAACGCTCCGCGGGGCTCGCCGAGTAGGTGCGCTCCATGGCGGCTTCGAGCATCTCCTCCACGGTGGCGGCGGGGCGCCGACCGAGCAGATCGATGGCCCAGCGCGTCAGGGGATCTTGCAGGCTGTCCCCGACGGCTCGTCGGGCGGCCGGATCGAGATCCGCGAGCTCCGCGTGCAGACGCTCCACCACCTCCAGATAGGTGATCAGCGTGCGGAGCTTCGCGGTCGAGCCGAGCTCGAGACGCGAGGACTGATTGAGGTCGAACGGGCCGTCGAAGTTGTCGGTCTGCACCCGGATCGCGTTCCCGCTCGGCGTAGACTCGTACAGCACGAAGCTGTACAGCACGCGGTCCGGATCGCCATCGGCCAGCAGGCGAGCCGTAGCGAGCCCGTTGGCCCGGACGAACGCCGGGTCCTCGAGCCGATGGAGAAGGGCGGCGACGGAGTCCTGCGTGGGCAGGTCGATCGTGGTGCGCGCCGTGAGGTCGAGCCGATCGAGCTCGTACAGTCGCTCGCGTCCCGTGAGCGCGAGCAGCGCGGTGCGTGACGCGGTGGCGGCCTTCCGGTTGCGAAACGATGCCGGCGGACCCTCGGGCGATCGTGGCCGCAGGTCGAGCGCGAGCGGCCGGACGGCCGAGTCGAGCGCCGCCGTGATCACGCCGGCGTCGCGCAGCAGGTCGAGGTACACGTTCGAGAGCCGCTGGAGCTCCTCGTGCCCCGCTTCTTGGGCGAGATAGAAGGATGGCCGGCGCTGCGCGAGCATCAGGTTCAGGATCGCCCGGTAGGCCGTGGCCGTCTCGCCGCGGTCATCCGCGTCGTCCCGCAGGCACCGCTCCGGGACGCACCCGGCGAGGAGCGCGTTCACCCGATCCGCCTCGAGCCCGTACCAGGCCCACAGCCCGTCCTCGAGCCCGATCACCTCGCCGTACCCCGCGACCGCCGCGAGGGGGACGGAGTTGAGGTAGTCGAGCACGATCCGACGCCGCGCCTCCATGGTCGTCGGACCGTCCATGTACGCCCGCACTGTCGCGGTGGCCATCTGCCTGAGCTTGTCGCGCGCGGAGCCCGTGATGCCTCCCTCGGAATGGCGGAACTTCTCGATCTGGGTCGCGAGCGTGCTGGCGCCCGACACGGATCCCTCCGCCCCGAGCCTGCGCGCCGAGAGCGCTACCAGCGATCCCGCCAGCCGGTCCCACTCGACCGCCGGATTGCGGTAGGGGAGATGCGGATCGAGCAGCTCCCGGTTCTCGATGTACAGCAGCGTGCGGACGACGAGGGGCGGGATGGCGTCGAAGCTCGGATAGACTCGCTCGGGGTGGCGAGCCCGGTACAGGCGGTGCCCCGATCGGTCGAGCACCTCGAGCCCCGCGCGTGACTTCTCGCGGTACAGCGGGAAGAGCCCCCGATCGCGCGCCTCTGAGAACCGCGGGCTCACGCGCGCCTGCGCCTCGATCGCGAAGCCGCGCGCCTCCAGCGCCGGGAGGATCTCGGACAGCCCGGCATACCCGAGGCGCCGATCGTACGGGCCGTCGGCGGGTCGAGCCGGGTCGGGTGCCGGGCCGGCCTCGACGCCGAACCCGAGTCCCTCGCTCCAGCGCGCCGTCAGATGGGCCTGGAGCCAGGAGGTTCGGACCTCGATGGAGATGAGGGCTCCGATCGCCACCGCCAGCAGGGCCAGGACCCACGGCCAGCGCGCCCGGCGCCCGCCGGGGCTCGACGCCGACTCTCCGCGCGCGCCCGCGGGCTCCCCGTCCGGTGCCGGGTGTCCGCGCGAATCCGCCGTGCTCGTCCCTTTCACGTACCGTCGCCTCCGCCCCGCCGTACAGAACCCGCCCGCTTCCCGCTCCCCCGAGCGCGCGTGCGCATGGCCGGCTGTGTCCCCGCGAACGTCCGCAGGTCGAGGCCCACCGCGGTGGATGATGTCGGCGGGCCGGTCGGTTCCGCCAGCCACGGATCCGGCACGGAGCCCGCGGGAGCTGGAAGCCTGTCGAAGAAGTTCAACGGGCTTCTAGAGCGCGATTCGCCACACCAGCTTGCTGAGGACCGTCGTGCGCCGCGGATGCCATCCGCCATTCTGCGAGTCGGCCACCTGGTTGATCACCAGAAACAGGTCGGAGCCCGGACTGGGGACCCAGTTGAGCCGGAAGTTCACGATGAACTCCTCGTCCTCGCTGTTCCACTGCACCGCGACGACGCCGAACAGCTTGGGACTGAACGCGTAGTCGATGCGCGCGGCGAGCTCGTCCACGAGGAAGACGTCTCCGAACAGCTCGATCCGATTGTGCCCCCAGTCGGCGCGCAGGGTGACGTGCTTGTTCGCGCGCCACCGACCGGCGAGCGAAGTCTCGAGACGCGTGCCGAGATAGAAGTCGCCCCCGGTCACCTCGAGCGAGCCGGATACCGGCCGCGCCCCGAACGTGGACAGGTCCACCGACCAACGGGTGAACCAGTACTCGCCGGGCGGAATCTCGGCCCCCTCGAACAGATCGAACGGTTCTTCGGGGTGGTCGGCCCGGCGCTGAACGTTGACCTCGAACGAGTCGCCGCTCCGCAACGTCGTCGAGAGGGGGACGACCTCCACGTACAGGGATTGGAGCGCCCCGGTCACGTCATCGCGGTACCACGAGAACTCGAACGGCTTGAGCTCGAGCTGCTGGACGAAGGGCAGGAAGCGTGGGCGGGGGAGGATCACGAGCTCCGAGGCGAGCCGCTCGTAGCCGTCCCGACGCACGAAGCCGACCTGTGGATCGAAGTCCTTCCCGGCGCGTGCCCACGACGCCGAGAACTCGACGAGGTCGTTCGGATACGCCACGCTGAGCGTATGGGCCAAGCCGAACCGGTCGTCCGCGTCCGAGGTGTACGTTTGCGCGAGCGCGAAGCTGGCCACGAACTCCTTGTCCCCGAACAGCTGCGCGGTCGCATAGCGGAAGTCGACCCCGTACGTGGCGTTCGTGGCGCCGCCACCCCGGCGCGCCACGGCGAGAAGCCCGACCGAGGACTCGTCGAAGATGTCCTGTTTCAGCCGGACCACGCCGAAGCCCGCCGCGTCCGTGGCCTCCGTGGAGGCCGTGTGGAGCGCCATCGCCCCGATCGTTGTGCCTCCCTGCCGGCCGAGGGCCCGCACGCCGCCGTCGATGGGGACCTCGGTGCGGTCCTCGGCGAGGCCGATGCGCCGGCTGTAGAAGGGCTGCACGTCGCCCCCGAGACTGAAGTCGAAGAACTCGCTCCCCTCGAGGAAAAAGGTCCGTTTCTCGGGGAAGAAGAGCGAGAATCTCGTGAGGTTCACCTCCTCGCGGTCGGACTCGACCTGCGCGAAGTCGGGTCGAACGGTGACGTTCAGCTTCCAGTTGGGCGTGGGCAGGTAGCTCAGATCCACGCCGACGCGGGTCAGCCGCTCGCTGTCCGACCCCTCCTGCCATTCCGCGCCCGCGACCCCGAACGGCCGCGCCTCGATGAGCTTCGTCCCGGACAGTCCGGGCAGCCCGCTCAAGGCCCCCGCCTGACTCAGCGTCTCGAGGTTGTGATCGCGCGACCAGCCCTGCCACAGGAGCTGCTCGCGCTTGCGTCGGATGTTGCGTTCGAAGTTGATGCCCCAATCGCGGTGGTCGTGGGCGCGAAAGCGGAGCGTGGAGAACGGGACGCGTATCTCGGCGAACCAGCCCTCCGGCGTGATGCGGGCGCCCGCGTCCCACACGCCGTCCCAGTCCCGGTTCATGGACCGTCCCGAGATCAACGCGTCGGCGCGCGCGCCGTTCGGGTTCGTGACGAACAGGTACCCGGTCCGGTCGTCGTCGAACGGGTCGATGATGAACTCGAAGTTGTCTTCGGAGGTCCACGAGAAGTCCCGCGCCATCTGTGTGGCCGCGATGCCGCCCGGATCCGAGTCGAAGCCCCAGAACCCCACGTAGAGGGCGTCGGCATCGACCAGGACGGCGACCTCGGTCCGCTCGGTCGCCGGAGCGCCGGCCTCGAGCTCGCGTTGAGTGAAGTTCGTGATCCGGTGCGCCTCCTGCCACGCCTCCTCGTCCAGCCGTCCATCGAGCTGGATGCCCGCGCTCGTCTCGAACGGGACGATGACCGCCGGTTCGCTCCGCTGCGCGGCCACGGGCCCCGAGAGCGCGAAGAACGATGCGCAGACCCACCGGATCGATCGAGCCGCCCCGCCCGTTCGCCTCATCAGTACGCCGTCGTCCGGAAGACGGGCTGGAAGAGACGGGTCCGGTGCGCACACACGTCGTCGGCGGGACACGCGGGACACTCCGGCTCGCGCATCTCGGGGCAGCGGCGCCGCATCTGGAAGAAGAACCAGTCCACCGCGCCCATGGGACGCCCACTGCGCTCCCGCAGCTCGGCCATCGCCCCGTGGCAGGCGGCGCGGATCAGCCGTTCCTCGGGCTCGCGCAGGACCTGCCGGTCGACGACCCGCGCCTCGAGCTCCGTATCCTCGATGTGGACGATCCCGAGCCTCAGACAGGTGCGCTGGCAGTGATAGTCGACGATGGGCGGGATGTCCTCGCCGGGCCCCGGCACGAGGAAGCGCTCGGGACGTTGCGCGAGGATGGCGGCGAGGAGGGCCGATTTCTTCCGGAGCGGATCCTCCTTGTAGCCCCCCACGTGGTCGAGGGCCGACAGGAAGGTGGCCAGCGGGCGCTCGGCGCGCGCGGCCGCCTCGAGGAGCGCGGTAGGCGTCCACCCCAGGGCGAGCATGTCGCGGCCGCAGGTCACGGCGAGCGCCGCGTGGAGCGGAGCGGCCGGCAGCGGGTTGCGGCCCTCATCGTCCCGCAGTCGGTGATCTAACATCTCCGGCGTCAGCCCGGCCTGCCGTTCGGGCCGGAGCTCCTCGGGTGCTTCCGCCAGCCAGCGCCGGTAGGCGGCCCACAGGAAGTCGCTCCCCTTGCGGGCGCGTCCCCCGAGCGGGGCGATCATGGGCTCCTCGTAGCGGGAGCCGCGCTCGCGCCAAAAGCCGAACTGCTGGAGGGTCGCGGCGAAGAAGAAATCGAGCGCGCGCGGATCTCCCACCTCCGGGAAGTCCTCGCCGGTGAAGGGGAAGGGCGTCACCTCGCCGCTCGCGGCCAGCGTGCGGGCGACCGCGGCCAGCCGGTCATGGTCGATGCGGACCCGCGCGGCGGGGCGGCTCGCGCCAGGGGCGGGCGCGTGGCCCGCTTCGGGCTCTCCCGGCCGTGCCGCCTCCCGGCCCCCCCCGACCTCGAGCAGGCGCTCGGGCCCCACCCCCGTGACCATGTGGGCGGCGGCGGCCGCGGCGCGACGGGCGCACACGACCGGGTGGAGGCCCGCCGCCAGCCCCGCGAGCGCGGTGCCGCAGAAGGTGTCGCCGGCCCCCGTGGGGTCGAGCTCCTCCACGGGGAAGGGATCGATGTCGGTCCCGTGATCGCCCTGCACGACGCGCGCCCCCCGCGCCCCCCGCGTGATGAACAGGATCCGGCCCGCCGGCACCCGCGCGTCCTCGAGCGCGCCGAACAGCGCCATCGCCTCCGGCTCGTTGCAGAAGAACACGTCGGCCGCCTCGAGGGTGGCGAGCACGGTGTCCCGGAAGCGGCGGGTGGCGCCCCCGTAAGTGCCGCACGCGATCGTCCACCCGGCGACCGCCCGCAGGTGCCGGGCGAGCGCGAGCTGGTGTCCCGATTCGATCATCGGGACGATGTAGGCGAGCCCGGGCGTCAGATCGGCCGGGAGGACCTCCGGCGTGAGGAGCGCTTCCGAGCCCCACACGGCATTCAGGTAGGTAGTCCTCCCGCCCGGCCCGTGCTCGATCTCGAAGTGCGGCAGCGTATCCGGCTCGACGATCGGTCCCCGCCAGTCGAGCCGCGCGGCGGGATCGACCAGCTCGGGGGGCATCGGGTCCGGACGCGGGGCGATCATGGTGACGCGCGCCCCGGCGCGGCGGGCGGCGAGCGACGTGTACAGCCCCGCGCCGCCCGCCGCGCGCTCGGTACGACCGTGGAAGTGGAGGATGTCGACCGACGGGCTTCCGATGACGAGCAGCTCGGGCCGGTCGGAAGGAGAGAAGAGCCGGATCACCCCGTCTCGGGTCGGAACTGGTAGCACCACGCCTCGCCCTCGAGCACGAGCTCGTCGTCCCGGTCGCGCGTCACGCGGACGCCGAGGCGGCACACGGGCTTCGTCTCGTGCACCGAGAGCACCTCGGCGCGGGCGGTGATCGTGTCGCCGATGTATACGGGGGCGGTGAACTTCCAGTTCTGGCTCAGGAACACCGTGCCCGGACCCGGCATGTCCATGGCCACCAGCGCGTGCAGGAGTCCCGTGGTGAGCCCGCCCTGGACGACCAGACCCCCGAACTTCGTGGCCTTCGCGAACCCCTCATCGAAGTGGAGCGGGTTGTAATCCCCGGAGAGCTCCGCGAACCCGCGCACGTGCTCCTCGGTGAGCGCGAGGCTCCGTGTCGCCGTCTGTCCGACCGTTACGTCCAAGCCGTCATCGAGTCCCCGCTCCGGGCCCGCCCGAGACGGGACCGGCGCGCCGAAGTCGCTGCACAAGAGCCGGATTCCGGCTCCGCGTCAGTGGGTCCCCTGGTCCTCATCCGTCGTGATGCGGCCCCGCGCTCCCGCGGGTCCGTTTTCCCAGTCCTGCGCGCTCGAGATGTTCGGCATCCCCCAGTCCTCGCCGTTCCATCCCTGGAAGCCGTCCATCCGGAAGGTCCAGAATCCGGTGGTCATGTCGCTCACCACGATGAGGCCGTCCGAGTTCCGCACGTCGATCCCGAAGGTGCCGTTGAATACGGGATAGCGGTCCGTATTCGGCGGGCCCAGGTACGTGTCGTAGTGTCCCACGGTGATCGGGTTGGCCGGGTCCATGATGTTGAACACGACGAGGCCGTCCAGGTACCCCGATACGAACACGTACGGCCACCGCACCTCGTGGTTGTGCACCAGGTTCCGCCAGTTCGCGGTCCACAGCGCGATGGGGCTCCGGATCGCGGACACCTCGCCCGACAGCCCGGGCCGCAGGTCGAAGATGCGGAGCGGGGCGCCCTGATACTCGGTCTCGGCCACCGCGAAGTTGCCGTCCGGCGTGGGCGTGAACGTGTGCCCGTACTGGATCCCCGAGACGCCCGTGATCTGGGTCAGGAGCGTCGGGTTGTCGAGGTCGGTGATGTCGTAGATGTAGTAGCCACCCGTCCCGCCGCCGTAGAAGCGGTCCGTCCCGGTCTCCGGGTGGTAGCCCGCGTAGAAGTCGTGGTACCCGCGCCGCTGCCCGCCGTCCCCCTGGTCGGGGACCGGGATCTCGGCCACCCGCGCGCTCCCCTTGCCCTCGACGAGCGCGCCGAGGTCGTACACCGCCGCGAACGGCCCAGAGACCGTCGCGATCAGGTACACGTTCATGTTCGAGTGCTTGTACACGAAGATGTTGTGGAAGCCGCCCGGCAGCTCGGGCTCGTGGATGCGGCCCACCTCGCGCACCTTGGACGCATCGGGGAGCCCGGTCACGTCGAGCACGACGGCCCCCACGTCGGAGTCCGGTCCGCTGCGCCCCAGCTGGAGCGACTGCACGACGTAGTAGCGGTCCTTCCACTTGAAGTGCTTGACGTCCATCCCGCCGGTGCCGCCGTGAAGGTCCTGGTCCTCGATCCGCCACCGGTACAGGACCGTCGGGTGCTCCGGATCGGCGATCGACACGATGTCGGTCCCCTTGGGTCCGACATCCCCGTACACCATCCGCGACACGTAGGCGTATGGACGGGCCGCGTCCTGCTCGATGTCGAGATCGGCGATGCTGAGGCGCGGGCCCAGCGGCACGTGTCCGAGGACCTCCATGTTGTCGCTGCCGGCCTTCACCACCTCGACCTGCGCGGACAGCCCGGGAGCGCCCGCGAGCGCTCCCACGAGCGCGGCGCACAGGATCGTCTTCGTGTCAGCCTTCATCTCCCCTCCATCGGCGGGTATGTCGGTGTGCTCCTCGGGCCTCCGGCCGCGCGCGTCCCGTCTCGCGCCATCGGTATGCTCGCTCGCCCGGCGTCAGCCCCTCTCGGCCGGCTCGACCGTGATCACGGTGCTCATGCCTGCCTCCAGGTGCTCGGCAATATGACAGTGCATCATCCACCGTCCAGGGTTCGAGGCTTCGAGCAAGATATCGAACGTCGATCCGACGGGAATGACCACCGTGTCCTTCCACGCCAGATTCTCGTTCGGCACCCCGTCGCGTGACACGACGAGGAACCGCTGTCCATGGATGTGGATCGGGTGCTGCATCGGGTGGAACGCGCGCCGCCGGTTGGTGATCCGGATCTTGTACACCTCGCCCTCGAGGAACCGCCAGTCGATGTCGCGGTTCTCCTTTCCGGTGCGGACGTCTCGCAGGATCCAGTGCAGGTTCCGCGACGTCGCGAGGTAGTTCATCATCGGCATGGCGTCGTTCCACTCGACCGGCGGGAAATACAGCGTGTCGAGCGCCATCACGGCGACCATCGAGGTCGGCAGCTCGCCCACTCGCACGGTGAGCTCGAGCTCACCGTCGACCGGGCGGTCGAACTCGCCGCGCACGCGGTCGATGTCGGCGATCACGTCGGATTGCTCGCGCAGCGTCCGGAACGCGTCGGCGTGGCTCTCGGCCACGGGCTCGTCGAGCACGGTCACCATCCCGAGCGTGTCGACCTCCGGATAGAACACGGCGTTGAAGTGATCGACGGCCTGGATCGAGTTGACGAGCGCCCGGGTCCCCGGCTCGTCGAAGCGCGCGTCGACGATGTAGCGCTGTGCGGGGGCGAGGACGACGTTGTGCACGAAGCTCTCGCGCTCGTACTTGCTCACATCCGCGCCCACCAGCTTCAGCTCCGCGCCGGGGAGGACGAGGTTGAACGTGCGCGTGTTCGCCACGTTCGTGAGGTACAGCCGACGGACCTCGCCCCGGTGGACCGTGAGCTCCCAGCGAGGCTCGCCGTTCACGAGAAGCTGGTTCCCGAAGCGGCCCATGAGCGTCTGCACCGCTCCCTCGCGGCCGTACGGATACAGCCCGCGCTCGTCGATCAGGAGGTCGTCGAGCATCAGGAAGTCCTCGCCGTTCACCGGCTCGAGGTACTCCGGGTCGGGTGCGTCTACCAGCATGTTGCCGACCAGCCCCAGATCCTGCTGGACGTCCTCGCGATGGTGCGGGTGATACCAGTACAGGCCCGCGTCGCGGAAGTGGACCCGATACACGAACGACTCGCCGGGCTCTACCGGGTCCTGCGTCACGCCCGGCACGCCGTCGAACCGGTTGTCCAGCCGCACGCCGTGCCAGTGGACCGAGGTGGGCAGGTCGATCGAGTTCCTGAACAGCACGACGATCTCCGCCCCCTGCGGGACGCGGATGAGAGGCCCCGGATACTGCCCGTTGAAGCCGTACATGGTGAACGTGCGGGCCCCCACCGTGCGGCGCACGAACCCGGCCTCGAGACGGAGCGTGTCGCCGTCCGACATCTCCACGATCTCGCGGAAGCGGGCCTCGGGGATCGTGGCGGGGTCGAGCTCCGCGCCCGGGAGGAACGGCGTCAGAGCCGGGACGGAGCCCATGAGGCTCGGAAGCATCATGGGCATGGGGCGCGACTGGGGTGGCATGCGCCACGTCACCCCCGCGCTGTCGGCCATCGGCATCGCGTGCGCGGTGTGATCCTGTGCCGCGGCCGGCGGCTGGAGGCCGAGCCACGCCGCCCCGGCCGCCAGGGCCGCGACAGCGAGCCGCGTGTGACGTGCGGGTGCCCCGGTCAGTAGACTTGCAGGCAATTCAGCCCCTCGAAGGGACCGTGACCTGCCATGGTGTGCATGCGGGCCGACGGGGAGACGCCGCGCAGGAGCACGGGGCCCGACCAGCGCGCGATGTCCGCGTCGGTCTCCTCGGTGATGAACACCATGAACTTGTTCCAGCGCACCGGGCCCGCGATGCGTCCGCTCGCATCCAGCCTGCCCAGCCTCAGGTGTTCGTCGAGCTCGGGGGTGGCCACCCACACCACGTAGTGGAGCCCCTCGTCGCGGCGCAGCCGCGAGACCTGAACGCTGACCTCGTAGAGCTGGTGGCCCTCCTCATCGACGCTGATCCCGAACGGCGAGGCGGGCTGCGAGAGGGTCATCGACGCGCGGCCCCCCGGGGCGTTCTGGGTGGGACGGAGCTCGACGACCTCGGGCTCGAGCGCGCAGGCCGCGAAGCCCGGTGTCGCGTTCGGCCAGCCGTGGGTGTGGCGAACGACCGTGGATCCGGTCGGAGGGCGACGGGTCGGGTCGGGCGCGGTCGCCACCCGACGGGGTCCCGCGAACCCGTACGACGCGGCGAGCGCGAGGGCGGCGAGGACGGCGCGGGCGGGCCACCCGCCGCTCCGTCGGGCCCGGGTGAGTGAAGGTGGCGACATGGGGCTCAAGCTCGATACGGCGGCCGGACGTCGCAAGCGCTCAGGGGCGGGGGGAGCCGATGGGAGCGCCGGACTCGTCCTCCTCGAGCTCCTCCACGACGATCTCGCGCCCGCCGCCCGTCGGCTCGGAGGTCCGCGGGCCACGGGTCGACGTCCAGAACAGGCTGCCGGCCGGACCACCCATGAACCCCGCGGCGCCGGTCTCGAGCTGTCGGGTGAAGCGTTCGCGCAGCCGTGCGATCAGGCGCCGGCGCACCGGTCTCAGGAGGAGCGTGAAGCCGATCGCATCGGTGATCACGCCCGGCGTGACGAGGAGCGCGCTCGCGAGAAAGATGAGCAGGCCGTGCACGAGCTCCTGCCCGGGGACGCGTCCTGAAGCCATCTCGCGCTGCACCGCGAGCCAGCTTCGAAGGCCTTCGCGGCGGGCGAGCCACGCCCCCGAGACGCCAGTGATGACGACGATGGCCAGCGTGGGGCCGAGCCCGATCACGGCGCCGATGCGGATCAGCAGGGCGAGCTCGACGAGCGGGACGAGCGTGAACAGAAGGAACAGCCGGAGGAGCATGGGTCGGATCCGCGACTAGTGGAGCGTCACGCTAGAAGCCCATCATGGCGCGGACCTTCGGGTCGATCTTCTCGGGCGTCCAGAAGGGCTTCCACACCAGGCTGACGGTGGCTTCGTCGACGCCGTCCACGGACTCGGCGGCCAACTTGGCCCCGGAGAGGATCTGCCCCCCGGCCGGACAGCCCGGGCTCGTGAGGGTCATGGTGACCCGGGCCGATCCCTCCTCGACCTCGATGTCGTACACGAGACCGAGATCCACGATGTTGATCCCCAACTCGGGGTCGGTGACCGAGCGCAGCGCCTGCCGCACACGCTCGGCTGCCGCATCATCGCTCGCGGACGCCGTGTCCAGGGGGTCCGTGCCTCCCCCGTCGTCCCGCTCCGGGGGCGCGTCGCCCGGCGTCGCGGCGTCCCGGTCCGCATCGCTGGACGGTGCCGTCGGCTCGTTGTCGGTCATGGCGTTCCCTTCATCAGCATGTTCGCGGACGCGACCGGGTCGAGGCGCTCGAGCAGCGCGTCGAGGTGAATCCGCTCGCGCACCAGCGCCCGGCAGTCGTCCATGGCGTCGTTCGCGTTGATGAGGATCGTACCCGACAGTCGGTCCCCGGTCACGCAGTAGACGACCGAGCGCCCGGATCCCAGCTCGCCGGACACGATGGTGCGCTCCGCCTCGCTCGTGCGCCCGAACACGTTGAGGCTCAGGTCGAACACGTGCGAGAAGAAGTAGGACAGGTGGTCGAAGGGCTGGCGGTCGCCCGCCATGTTGCGTCCGGCCACCTTGCCCTGGGCTCGCGCGTGGTCCCAGTGATCGGTGCGGACCAGTCCGCCGAACACGGGATCGGGGTAGCGGGCCACGTCCCCGGCCGCGTACACGTGTCCTGCCGTGGTCTCGCAGTACGAATCGACGATCACCCCGTCCTGGACGGCGAGGCCGGCCTCGCGCGCGAGCTGCTCGTTCGGCTGGATCCCGACCGCCACGACCACCAGATCGGCGGCGATGTCGTCGCCGTCCGCGAGCACGACCCGCTCCACCCGCCGGGTGCCGTCCAGGGCCGCCACGTTCCGCTCGAGGAGGAAGCGCACGCCCCGCTCCTCGAAGTAGCGCTTGAGGAAGCGGGACACGGGCGGGGGCAGCACGGTCGACCACACGCGGTCGGCGATGTCGATCACCACCGGGTCCACGTCGAGCTTGCGCAGCGAGGCGGCGAGCTCCATCCCGATGAACCCGGCGCCCACGAGCACGACCTGGTGCGTCTCGCCCGCCGCAGCGCGGATCTTCTCGGCGTCCTCCACGGTCCGCAGGGTGTGGACGCCATCGATCCCGAGTCCCTGGATGGGGAGGGTGCGGGCGCGCCCTCCCGTCGCGAGCAGGATGCGCGAGCCGCGCACGGTCTCGCCGGACTCGGTGGTCGCGAGGAGGCGATCGGGATCCAGACGATCGACCCGGGTGCGGGTGAACAGCGTGACACCGCGCTGGTCCTCGAACCACCCCGACGGCTTCACGTACAGCAGATCCCGAGGAGCGTCCGGCGTCTGGAGGTACTCCTTCGAGAGCGGCGGCCGGTGGTAGGGCGGCTCCCCCTCGTCGGTCAGGACGGCGATCGAGCCATCCCGGTCGACTTCGCGGATGCCATCCACTGCGGCGGCGGCGGCCAGCCCCCCGCCCACGATCACATATTCGAATTCCTGCATGTATCGCCGATCTGTTCCGTGAGATCCGATCCGGTCCGCAGCCTCAGAGCCCGGCTGCCTCCCATTTGTCGATCACCTCGCGCGCCAGCGAGCGCACCCGCTCGACGACGCGATCGAAGTACGTGCCCGCTTTGGCCTCGTCGAAGTCGGGATACCCCTCACCCGGCGCATAGAGCCCGATGGAGGACGGGAAGGGCCATGCCTGCCAGCCCGTCCCGAACGGCGTCGCCTGCTCGGGCCCGCGATAGCGCCCCTCGTGGACCAGCTCCGGTCGAACCGCGAGGACCGCCGCCGTCTCGTTGTTGCCCGCGTGCCCTCCCTGTGTCCCGTACACGTCCTCCGTGATGTCGGGGGTGATCGTCCACCAGTTGAGCACGAGCACCCGGGCGTCGGTCTCGCGAAACACCTCGCGGGCCGCGTCGTTCAGGGGGGCGAAGTTCGGTCCGTGCCCGTTGAGCACGATGATGTTCCGGAACCCGGCCTTGGCCAGCCCGAGAAGTACCTCCCGGGCCGTGTCGTGCAGGAGTCGTTCCGAGATCCCGAACGTGCCGGGATACTCGTCGAGCGATGTGTTGACCCCGTAGGCGAGCGTCGGCGCTATGAGCGCGTCGAGGTCCGGGGCCAGACGGGCGGCGATCGAGTCGGGCACGATGATGTCGGCGCCGTTCGGGATCACGCCGTGCGGCTCGAGCGTGCCGACCGCGAGGAGGACGGTGTGGATCCGCCCCGGGACCCATTCGCCGACCTCCATCCAGTTGAGCTCGACCATCGATCGTGTGGACGGAGACTGCGCCCGCGTGTCGCCCGCTGCAAACGGCGAACCGAGAGCGAGCAGCCCGACGAGCAGGGCCCTCCCCGGTCTTGCCAGGCCTTCAGGACATCCGAATGCGCTCATGGATCACCTCGCACCAGTAGTGTCCGATCACGATGTGCGCCTCCTGCACGCGCGCCGGACTGGGATGGGGGACGACGATCGAGATGTCCGCCGCCTGGGCGAGCGCACCGCCGTCTCCGCCGGCGAGCGCCACGGACCCCGCGCCGGCGTCCGCGGCCGCGCGCACCGCGGCCAGCACGTTGGGGCTGCGTCCGGAAGTGGAGAGCGCGACGAGCACGTCGCCGGGGCGGCACAGCGCCTCCACCTGCCGGGAGAAGACGCGCTCGAAGCCCATGTCGTTAGCGACGGACGTCAGCACGGATGAGTCGGGCGTGAGCGCCACCGACGGGAGGCCCGGACGGTCGACCCCCTCGAAGCGGCCCACGAGCTCGGCTGCCAGGTGCTGGCAGTCCGCCGCGCTCCCTCCGTTCCCCGCCCAGAACACCGTTCCACCGTTCACGAGACACCCTATCAGGCGCTCGGCCGCCTGCTCGATCCGGCGCTCCAGGGTCGCGAGGGCCGTGAGCACCGATCCGTGCTCGGCCAGCACGCGACCGAAGGGGGTGGTCACGGCTCGTCCGGAAGGGGGTCCGCCGCCGACTGGTCGTGTACGATCCGCCAGGCGCCCTCGCCGCGCACGAGGACCAGGGTGAACGGGCCCGTGGAGGTCACCTCATCCCCGCGGCTCAGCACGTACCTCGCCGTCGCGATCCCGAAGCGCGGATCGAGCTCGCGGGCGACGACATCGGCAAACGTCAGGCTGTCGCGCTCGGCCCCGGGGCCGAAATACGGCTCGTAGCGCCGCTGGATCGCGTCGAACCCGTTGACCAGCCCTGGGGCTCCGATATAGGTGGTCGCCGGAGAGCGCTCGTAGGCAGACATGAATCCCTCGAGGTCGCCCCGATTCCACGCTGCCGCCTGTCGGGCGAGCATGTCCTGTACCTGGACGAGGAACTCGGGCTCTTCCTCACCGACGTCGGCTCCGGGCGTGGCGGGCTCGATGGTGCAGCCGGCCACCAAGGTCGCCACGAGCGTGAGGCCTGGTAGGATCCGCTTCATGCCGCCTCCGACTCTGCCAGACCCGCCCGGAAGAGCTCGACCGACGCATCCACGGCGGCGTCGAGCGCGGGCGTCGGGCCCGAGAACGGGTGTCCCGCTCCGAACGTGTGTCCCGTGGCGGCGATGCGCACGAGACGACCCCGTTCCCCCACCGCGCCGACGAGCGACTCGGCGTCGGCGAACGGCACCGATTCGTCGTCCTCCCCGTGCACGATCGCCCACGGGATCGAGATGCCGGCGGCGGCAGAGAGCACGTCGAGCCGCGTCCCGTTGGCGCGCAGATCGTCGAGTACGTTGCGCTCGAGCGGCATGTCCTGACCCGTGCGCGAGTTGTGGATGAGCACCGGGCGGCCGGATTCCCAGCGCTCCCGGTACGTCCCGTAGCGATCCGTGGAGGCGATCGACGCCCACGTGACCAGCGCCCGTACCTGCCTCCGCACGGAGGCCTTGAGGATACACGTGGCGCCCCCGCGGCTGTGCCCCAGCAGCCCGACGCGTGTCGCGGCCGGGACATCGATCTCGCCCAGCTGCCCCACCGCGAGCCCGTCGAGGACGATCTCCAGATCGAACAGCTCGCGCGTGAACGTGTTGCGTGCGAAGGCCGGAAGGTCGTCGAACACCTCGGTGCTCCGCCGGACGCCGGAGCCGTCGAAATTGAACGAAACGACGAGCGTCCCCACCCGCTCGGCGAGCCGCTCGGCCACGTAGGGGAAGAAGCCCCAGTCCTTGAATCCCTTGAACCCGTGGCACACCACGATCGCGCCGCCGCGGGCCGGGCGCGTCGGGATCCACGCGTCTCCGCGGAGCTCCGCCCCGGGGACCGCGATGCCGAAGGGCGCGCGAGCGACGGTCACGCGGCCCCGGCCCACCTGTCCGTCATCCATCCTTCGTCCGCCGGCGCTGCGGAAGCCAGGTCGCGTCGTCGATCCCGGCGTGTCGGTTCGCGAACCGGGCCAGCGTGAACAGGAGGTCGGAGAGGCGGTTCATGTACGGGAGGACGACGTCGCGAAGCTCGGGCCGGGTAGCGGACAGCCCGACGATCGCCCGTTCAGCCCGCCGGCACACAGTGCGAGCCACGTGGAGCTGCGCACCGGTCGCCCCCCCTCCGGGGAGCACGAACGCATCGAGCGGCGGGAGCTCGCCGTCCATCTCGTCGATCCATGTCTCGAGGGCTCCGGTGCGCGTCTCGTCGAGCGGCGGGATGGTCCCCTTCTCGAGCGCGCGATCCGGGTCGACCGCGGCCAGGTGGGCGCCCACGACGAACAGGTCCTCCTGCACGGCCCTCAGGCGCTGGTGGTCGAGGCAGGCGTGCGCCCGGTTGAGAGCCAGCGCCAGCCCGAGCGCCGAGCTGAGCTCGTCCACCTCCCCGTAGGCGGACACGCGCGGATCATCCTTGGGGACGCGCACACCCCCCAGCAGGACCGTCTCCCCCTCGTCTCCCCCGCGCGTGTAGATCTTCATCACGTCCTTCTCGGGCTCGAGCGCCGCCGGGAGGGTACCGACCCGGTCGCGTCGGTTCGGATCGAGTTCGTGCCGGGTCGACGCCGTCGCCACCGGCACGAGACGTGCGAACCTTAGACGCCGCGCCGGGGTCCAGCAAGGAACCCGACGGGGCCGGATGCGTATTCGAGGTAGGCCGCGTCCGGGGGTCGGATCCGGTGACCATCCGGGCCGACTTTCGGTTGACAGATCCGGGTTCCGTGGGTATTCTGGCGGTCGCGTTGCGGGGTGGAGCAGTCTGGTAGCTCGTCGGGCTCATAACCCGAAGGTCGCGGGTTCGAATCCCGCCCCCGCTATTTCACGCCTCGTCTCGCTCAGGCCGCGGGTCGAGGCGTTTTGACTCCCGGCTCGGGGCATTCGCGACCGGGAGTGCGATCCGGGGTAGCTCAGTGGCCAGAGCGGGTGGCTGTTAACCACTAGGTCGTGGGTTCGAATCCCACCCCCGGAGCTTCCGCTGGCACCGTCGGCCCATGGTCCGCGTCGCGGCGGCCGGGCTCCGACCGCGTGGTCAGCCGGGCTGGGTAGCTCAGTTGGTAGAGCACCGCGCTGAAAACGCGGGTGTCGGCGGTTCGAATCCGTCCCCAGCCATGTGGCACCGACATCGGGCCGGGCGGTGGCGGACGCGAGTCTGGCGCGGGCTGTCGGAGGGGCGTAGCTCAACTTGGCAGAGCACCGGTCTCCAAAACCGGCGGTTGGGGGTTCGAGTCCCTCCGCCCCTGTTCGAGAGACGGAGAGAGGCGGACGAGGACCGGCTCGCGTAGCTCAGTGGTAGAGCGCATCCTTGGTAAGGATGAGGTCGCGGGTTCAATCCCCGCCGCGAGCTCTGAGGGGCCGGCACTGGCCGGCAAGGGGTGGAAGGCCTGCGCCCGTAGCTCAGTCTGGACAGAGCACCGGCCTTCTAAGCCGGGGGTCGCAGGTTCGAGTCCTGCCGGGCGCGTGACAGGGAGGCCCGGGCCGTCGGGGTCGGGACTCAGGACGGGCTCGCCCCCATCGTCCAACGGCCAGGACACCACTCTTTCAAGGTGGAGATAGGGGTTCGATTCCCCTTGGGGGCATGGCGGGCGAGTCCGGCACGCGACCTGCGCCGGACGCACCGCCGACGACCGGTCCACGGATCGGTCGGCACGCGGGGCCGTAGCTCAGCTGGGAGAGCGCTGCAATGGCATTGCAGAGGTCAGGGGTTCGACTCCCCTCGGCTCCACTCGGTCGCCCGCCGCGCGCGGGCGATCATCGTCTCGGCCGAAGTCGCCATGAAGCGTGGCGCCCGAGGCCGGACGACGAGCGCCGCTAGCTCAATTGGCAGAGCAACTGACTCTTAATCAGTAGGTTCGGGGTTCGATTCCCTGGCGGCGCACTAGGCGATCCAGATCGCGCACGACGTCTCTTCGACGGACCGGCGGGGCATGCCGGCTTCCCCCACGAGGAACTGGATGAATCGGTGATGGGGACGCCATCGGGGCGGGCACTGCCCACGGGGACGACCGCGAGGGGACCCCGCATGCCGGTCGGCCGCCGCGCGGGTGCCGGACGGTGGCGGATGTCGTGCCTCCTGCCGGCCGTTCTGATGTCGGCCATCCCCGCGCGGGCGCAGCAGGTCCTGTCCGCGCCCGCGATCCCGGCCACCGGGCCGGCGGACTCCCTCCATGCGCCGCGCCGTCTTCTCCGGAGCGAGGATTGGCTGCTCGGCGGCATCATGCTCGGGACGCTGGCGACGACCCAGCTCGATGTGGAGAGCTTCGACGAGTCGCTGACGCCGCATTCGGCCGAGGGTAAGTCGATCGGTCGACGCATCCCGCGCACGCTCGGAAGCCTGCCCGTGGCGGGCGGCGTCGCGGCGGGCACGTACCTGGCCGGAGCCATCGCGGCGAGCCCCCGGGTGCGGCGCGTCGGCGTCCACGGGCTCGAGGCGTTGGCCGTGAACTATGTGCTGACCTCCGTCGTCAAGGTGGGAGTCGGGCGGTCGCGCCCCGACACGGGTGGCGACGGAGACGACCTCCATTGGATCGCCTTCTCCAGCGCCAACTGGTCGTTTCCATCCGGTCATACGTCGACGATGTTCGCGCTCGCCACCGTGTTCTCGAGCGAGCTCCACGATGAGGCCCCCTGGGTGCCGTTCGTCGCGTATCCGCTCGCCGCCTGGACGGGCGTGAGTCGGGTGCTGGACAAGCGCCACTGGGCCACCGATGTCGTGGCGGGGGCGGCTCTGGGGATCCTGTCGGGCCGTCTGGTGGGCCGCCTCGACCCGCCGGACGACCCGGGCCCGGAGGGCGATGCTCCGAGACCCCAGCTTTCTCTCGTCTCG